>ENA-ORXI01000249-ORXI01000249.1-sediment-metagenome-genome-assembly--contig:-NODE-249-length-43244-cov-17.414113_pt1 | contig 43244 bp, 35 predicted proteins | sample MGYA00237861_ERZ511468 | MGnify/ENA primary metagenome ERZ511468 (study PRJEB26299, sample SAMN06266213) | sediment metagenome | isolation source: Hudson Canyon methane seep mesocosm | place... | reverse complement strand
TACAGGCAATCTCTCTATTCAAGGCGAGGGTTTTAGTCGTCCTGGTGGAAGCTTGTTAGGGTTAAGTTATTCATATGGAACTTATATTGACAATAGTACTTTAAGTACTTCAAGTATAGGTAATATTACGATTGATGGGCAAGGAGGTTCTGCTCAAAATAGTACAGGAAATAATTCCGGTGTTTATTCTTTTATTAATACGATATCAAGTGTCGATGGAGATATTAATATAAGTGGTATTGGAGGAGGGGCAGGGTCAGCTAATTATGGGATTTATAGTGATGGTGGAAGTGTCAGTAGTTCAGCAGGCAATATTAGTTTTAATGGCACGGGCGGGCTAGGGACTGATGAGAATCATGGGTTATATATTTCTGATACTCCAATGTCGACAACTAATGGAGGTAGTATTAGCTGGCAGGGTGTAGGTAATGGATCTGGAAATGGAAATATTGGCATATTGGCTGATTCTTTTAGAGAATCATCTTTAGCGGCAAGCGGCAGTGGTACTATTAATCTCACAGGGACTGGAGGGAATGGAACTAATTATAATGATGGTGTTGATTTAGCGGGTATGACTATTAGTAGTGTAAATGGTGATATTACTGTGACAGGGAATGGTCAAGGAACGGGCATTAGTAATTATGGACTTTATTTTTATTATGGTGAAATAGGTAGTACTGATATATCAAGTGCAGGTTCTGGAAATGTTAATATTATAGGAAACGCAGGTACTAATAGTGCAGGTGCCAGTGTTGGTTTATATTTATATGGGGGTAATATTCGCTCTACAACAGGTACTTTGAATATTCAAGGCTCAGGAGTTAATGCAGCAGGTATTAGTATTGATAATAGTGGCTTTCTCATGAATACTATTGGTAGTAATGACAGTACACAAACAGGAAGTATAACTATTCAGTCTGATGCGACAGCGGGAATAGATAGTTTTTTGATGGTAGAAGGTAGTTCAGCACCTACAAATGCCCCATTTACTGGTACGCTGGTAACAGGAGCGGGCGAGCTTTTTTTACAGCCTAAAAACTCAGGTACGTCAATTGGACTTGCTGATGGTACAGGTGATTTTAATATATCAACTTTAGACATGAGAAGGATTTATGCGGGCTTTAGTAAGGTAACGATAGGCAAGGCTGATAGTGGTGATTTTAATTATAATAATACGGCAGGCGATGTATTAGCGGCTAATCTAAAGCTAATGACTGCGGGGAATTTAAATATTAATGACTCACTCGATGTCGGTGCTCATTCATTAGAATTATATGGTAATAATGTCACATTAGGCTCATTGGTATCTGTTAGCAGTACGTCACCTGAAATAACAGTGGGTAAACCCGTTATTGAGATTATTGCCGCTAATCAATTTATTAATAATGCAGGGGCAAGTGCATTAAATATGAGTGATGCGAGTGCATATTGGCATGTTTATTCTGTAGACCCTACCGCTGATACGCGTGGTAGTTTAGCTTATGATTTTAAACAATATAATGCTAATTATGGTGATGCGGTTTTAGGGATAGGAAGTGGTTTTCTTTATTCTGTAGCACCAACGCTAACGGCTTCGTTAATCGGCACGCCAAGTAAAAGCTATGATGCCACCACGACAGCAAATTTAACTGCTGAAAATTATAGTATTAGTGGTGTTATTGATGGTGATGCTGTTAGTTTGGCTAATTCAGGGAAAAACTATGATACGCAACATGTTGGTACCGGAAAAACCGTAACGGTATCAGGACTCAGTATTGCTAGTGCAATAAATAGTACTGCTAAGGTTTATGGCTATAGTTTAAATAGTACCAATATTTCAGCTAATATTGGTGAAATTACCCCCGCGTCTTTATTTATAAGCACAGCCGATGTGACTAAACAATATGATGGTACCACAACTGCTTTAGGTACTGCTGAAGCGGTAGAAACCCCTTTATATGGAACAGATAGCGTTTCTGGTGGAACGTTTATTTTCGATAATAAAAATGTAGGCACAAATAAAACAGTAACGATTAGTAATGTTACAGTAAATGATGGAAATGGCGGTGCAAATTATAATGTTAGTTATGATAGTCTTAACCGCCTGAATAGTATTACTGCAGCACCGTTAATAATAAGTACCAGTGATATTAGTAAACAATATGATGCGACAACGACTGCATTAGGTTCACCTATCGCAGTGAGTGGTAGTTTATTTGATACCGATAGCTTATCAGGCGGTAGTTTTGTTTATGCTGATAAAAATGTCGGGGCAGGAAACAAAGCAGTACAAGTGAGTGGTATTACGGTGAATGATGGTAATAGTGGTGCAAATTATGCAGTTACTTATCAAAATAACACAAGCAGTACTATTACCGCTGCGCCTTTATTGATAAATGGTTTAACCGGGACATCTAAAATTTATGATGCAACCACGAGTTTAGATTTAAATGGCATTGCAAATGTGAGTCCTTTAAATCAGGATGATGTGGTTTTGTCTGGAACGATTACAGGGCAGTTTGTGGATAAACATGTAGGAACAGCTAAAACAGTTAATTTAAGCGGTTATAGCTTAGGTGGAGTGGATGCAGCTAATTATCAATTACAAGTTCCGAGTAATTTAACCGCAGATATTACGCCAGCTACTTTAACTATCAGTAGCAGTGATGTTAGTAAAGTTTATGATGCGACCACGAATGCCGTAGGTAATGCAGTGATTAGTAATGGCAGCTTATTTGGCAGTGACAGCTTATCGGGCGGTAGTTTCAGTTATACAGATAAAAATGTTGGGGCAGGTAATAAAGCCGTTACGACCAGTGCTGTGACAATTAATGATGGAAATAGTGGTGCAAATTACTCAATAAACTACCAAAATAATACGACCAGCACTATCACTCCCCTCCCTCTGAGTCTCTCCGGTTTAACCGCAGCGGATAAAATCTATGATGCGACCGCCACCGCGGTGTTGACGGGGGGCAGTGTGACCGCTTTAGGTGGTGATGATCTGAGTCTGAATGCCGGCAGCGGTCAATTTGCCGATAAAAATGTCGGTAGCGCGAAAGCCATTACCGTCAGTGGCTATAGCTTATCCGGTACGGATGCCGGCAATTATCAATTACAAGCCGTCAATGGTTTAAGTGCCAACATCACGGCCGCTCCCCTGAATGTCGCCGGTTTAAGCGCCGCGGATAAAATCTATGATGCGACCCCCACCGCAATGTTAACGGGGGGCAGCGTGACCGCCTTAGGCAGTGACGATCTAAGTTTAACCGCCGGCAGCGGGCAATTTACCGATCAACATGTTGGTAGCAATAAAGCCGTCACTTTAACCGGCTATCAACTCACTGGTGTCGATGCAGCAAACTACAATTTAACGCTTGCCAGCACCTTAACTGCGAACATCACCCCCGCGGCAATCACTTTAAGTAGTAATGATATTGATAAGGTTTATGATGCGACCAACGATGCAAACGGCACCGCGATCATTAGTAGTGGTAGTTTATTCAGCAGTGACAGCTTATCAGGTGGCAATTTTAATTTTGTGGATAAAAATGTCGGTGAGAATAAAACCGTACAAGCAGCGGGCGTGATCATAAATGATGGCAACAGCGGTGCAAATTACAGTGTTAGCTATCAAGACAATACTAATAGCAGTATTACCCCAGCGGCTTTGGTATTAAGTACAGTCGATGCAAGTAAAGTTTATGATGGTAATACTGATATTACAGCGGACGTACATTTTATTGAGGGAACTTTGTTAACAGGGGATACACTATCGGGCGGTAATTCACAATATTTAGATAAGCAGGTTGGTTTGGGTAATAAAACCGTGCAATTAGCAAATGTGTTAATTGATGATGGTAATCAAGGTTTAAATTATGCGGTGAGTTATCAGCCCAATACCACGAGTACAATTGAAGCAAAAATATTAAATGTGTTAGGCACAAAGGTACAGGATAGCACGGCTAATGTCGGGGCGGAGCGATTAAGTTTAGAAGGGTTAGTAGAGGGAGAGTTATTAAACTTACAAGGACATGTGGTTTTAAATGAAGCGGTTATTGGTAATGGACAAGCAGTTTCGGTTCAAGACTTAAACTTACTGGATGGTGAGCAAGGATTAGCGAGTAATTATAGTTTAGTGTCAGGCACGCATACTGTTGATGTTATTGCTGAAAATATTTGGAGCAATACGCAGGGTGGGTTGTGGAGTGATGATAATAACTGGGCATATGGAGTACCAACGACAGGAAGTAGTGTATCTATCCCTGTTTTAGCTGCAGGGAGTCATGTTCAATATGATAGCGGTGATTTAGTTTTAAATCGTTTAGAGGTCGCAAATGATTTTCAATTTAATAGTGCGAATAATCTAGCAGTTAATCAATTTAATATTTTGTCAGGACATAGTGATATAAATAGCGGTTCATTGGCTGTTAATGAGCAACTTCAGTTGGCAAATTTAGCGACTTTAAATATTAATAGTGGCACACTCAATTCACAAGGGAGTGTCAATAATGCCGGGGTTATTAATCTTAATCAAGGTCAGCTAGCACTACAAAGTGTGACACAATCAGGCGTGGTGAATTTAGCCAATAATGCGGTATTAACGCTACAGGGTAATAATAATGGGTTTAGCAATACGGCACAGATTTTGGGTCAAGGGGATGTGCATTTTAATGTACCAGGTGATTTAGCCATCCCGCATACACAGGTAGAAAATATTAGTATTACCAGTGATGGAGCGATTACACAATTAGGTGGGATTGAGGCGAATAGTTTAACCTTAGGTGGATTAGCGGATTATCAGCTTGATAATGCTAATAATGCGGTGGCTGCATTAGAGGGGAATATTAATAGTATTCAATTTTTAAATAATAATAGTAATGTACCTGCGACGTTGACTTTAGGTGATATGACAGCAAATGGTGGGATTAATATCGAAAATTTTGGTGCTTTAATTGTTTCAGGAGCGATTAGCTCGGCTACAAATAGCATTAGCTTAAGTACACATAGCCCTTTAACCGTACAGTCGATAGCGAGTGTAAGTGCAAATAATGAGGTTAGTTTGTCTGCTGGTGATGGTTCTGGCAGTACTGATATTTTAACTATTGAAGGTGATTTAAATTCTACGACAGGTGGGGTGTCTCTATTGGCTGATTCTTTAACAGTCACTGGAAATGTGACAGCAGAAACAGGCGTAGATTTACAGGCGAATACAACCGATATTAGTGGTGAAATATTAGCTAATAATGGTAGTGTTAATTTAAATGGTGAGGCGATAGTAGAACCTACACCCGAACCTACACCGGAACCGGATTTTGATGAAGCCTTAGAAATTATAGAAGAAACCGTTAAGATTATTGGTGATGAAGTCGCTGATGTCTCATTAATGTTGTTAGATGAAGTGTTAGTTGATAATTTTATAGATGAATTATTAGGGACTGATGCAGATAAAGAAGAAGAGAAAGATAGTAATAATAAAGAGGTAGATAGTGTATATTCTCTTAATTCAGTGGAAGGAGAAGAGGATGCTCAGCCTCTTGCTCAGTGTCGTTAAATCATAATATATTGGGAAAGATAATGAAATTATTTATTAAAATTAATTTTTTAGGATTATTGCTAGTTAGCATGAGTTCTGTTGCGGCTTTGCAAGATATTGGCGTGGTTAAATTCTCTCGTGGTGTGGTGGCGGCAGAAAATAAATTACAGGCCGAGTCACGCCTAATCGCTAAGGGTGAAAAAATTTACCTTAAAGATACCATTCAAACGGCTGCAAAAAGTTTTGTTATTTTATCGTTCAATGATGGTAGCAAAATTACCTTACGCCCTGAAAGTAGTTTTAGCATTAATGAATATGTGAATAAAAAAGGCGGAGATGCTAAAGCCAGTTTTAAATTAAATTCGGGGGGTGCAAGAGTGGTAACCGGTGATATTGCGAATAATACTACGGGGAAATATCAAATTAACACCAAAGACTCTAATATTAAACCGAAAAATTCTGATTTTTCATTGCGTATTTGTAAAGAAAACTGCCAAGAAGGTAAAGAACGTAGAGACGATATTGTTGCTAGAATTTCAAAACTTAAAGGCTCTGCCATGGTTAAACGAAATCATAAAGAAAAAAAACTGGGTATGAATTCAGTGTTATATGAACATGATTTAGTGATAACAAGTGCAGATAGTTACGCGGTATTAGCGTTTAAAGATAAAGGCATTATGACTTTACAAGAAAAAACCAAATTTGAAATTAAAGAGTTTAAATATACTAAAAATGAAAAAACAGATAGGGCAGTTTATAATTTTATTACCGGTGGATTGCGGGTTTTATCGGGAAAAATTGGTAAAGTAAATAAACAAAATTTTTCAATTAAAACCCCCGTGGCAACGATTGGTATTCGCGGAACGGGATTTGATTTGGTGTATAAAGGTAATAAGTCAGCTAATTGCTCGGTATTAGATGATAAAAAATGTACAAAAGCATCAGGTTTAAAAGCGTATGTTTGGAATAGTGAGATTGTGCAAACCAATGCGTCAGGTAGTTTTAAATTAAAAGAGAATCAATCAAATAATATTGCCAGTGAAAGTATTCAGCCAGAAGAATATACTAAAGTGCCTGATTTTTTTATAGAGAATGAAATGCCGCGTCCTGATAAAGTTATTTTGCAAAAGATGATTAATTTTGCGAATAATAATATCGCAAATGGTTTATATATTAAAGTGAATACGGGTAATATTAAATTAAATAACAGCCAGTCTTTAAAAGAAGGAGATTCTGCTCGTGTAGGCGATAAGGGTGATGTTGATAGCAATGCTAATGTTGATGGTGCATTTAGTGATGAAATGGGTTTAAGTTCTTGTAATTAAGTGAAAATAAAAAATGATTAAAAAGCAAGTAAGTTTTATGGTCGCAGCGTTGCTGAGTCCTGTGTTAAGTATGGCAAATCCACAGGGACAAGTGGTTGTTCATGGGAATGCGAGTTTTACACAATCCGCAAATCAGTTGACGATTCATAATTCACCGAATGCGATTATTAATTGGCAGAATTTTAATATTCAAAAAAATGAAACCACCCGATTTATTCAACAAAATAGTCAAAGTACGGTTTTAAATCGGGTGATTGGACAAAATCCTAGTCAAATATTAGGTCAGTTAAGCTCGAACGGGCGGGTTTTAGTGATGAATCCTAATGGCATTGTTTTTGGAGCAAATGCTATCGTTGATACCCAAGGTTTTATTGCATCAACATTAAATTTAGGCGATGAAGATTTTTTAAAAGGACATTACCATTTTATAGCCGGTGCTAATGCAGGTAGTGTTATTAATCAAGGCTTTATTCGTGCCGGTAAAGATGGCAATATTATTTTAATGGCCCCTGATATTGAAAACAGCGGTATTATTAGTACCGACGGAGGGCAGATAATATTAGCTGCCGCTGAAGAATTAACGATAACTAGCTTAGAAAGTCCTGATATTCAGTTTCAACTACAAGCGCCTGATAATGAAATACTTAACTTAGGCAGCGTATTAACAGAAGGCGGTGCCGCAAATTTATTTGCAGGGACGATTAGCCATAGCGGGGAATTAAGTGCGAATAGTGTACAAATTGATAAGCAGGGCAATATTCAATTGGTCGCACAAGCTGATATTACGCTGGAGCAGGGCAGTTTAATTCAGGCGAAAGAGATTGCCGTTAAAAGTGAGCAAGGTATTACGAGTGTGCATGGTGAACTTGTTGCCGCAATATTACCGATAAACCAAGGTGGAAAAATTCAGCTATTGGGCGAACGTGTTGGTGTCTTTGAAGGTGCGGATATTAATGCCAGTGGTGAAAATGGCGGTGGAGAAATATTAATTGGCGGTGATTTTCAAGGTAATAATTCAGCGGTTAAACATGCTCAAGCGACTTATGTGGCAGAAAATACCTTTATTAATGCTGATGCAACAGCGGCTGGTAATGGTGGAAAAATTATTATTTGGTCAGATGGCAGCACTAAAGTATATGGTTCATTGAGTGCTAAAGCCGGTGAACAATCAGGTAATGGCGGCTTAATTGAAACTTCGGGGCATTATTTAGATGTGACAGGTATTGATATTGATGCCTCTGCTAAAAAGGGCGTTAGCGGCGAGTGGTTGTTAGATCCCATAAATATTGAAATTGTAGCCAGTGAGTCCGTGGGCGGTCGTTTTGGCGATGATAATATTTGGCAAGCTATTTTAACGGAGGGTGAAAGTGTTTCAAGCATATTAAATACCGATATTGAAAGTCGTTTGGATGCCGGTACAAATGTCACGATTGCCACAACATCTACCGATGATTTTGCAGGTAATATTACTGTTAAAGCGAATATTACTAAAAATACAGGCGATGAGGCGACGTTATTATTAAAAGCTGATAATTCGATTATTATGGATAATGCGGTGAATATTGAGTCTAACTTTAATAAGCTGAATATTATTTTAAATGCGGATGCAGATAATAATGGACAAGGTAATATTCAATTAACTAATTTTAATACTATCCGCAGTAATAGCGGCAATATTATCTTAGGTGCAGGGACATGTGATATTTCGGGTTGCTCACATTATGCAACGGGTATTAATGGTAATAGTGAAGCTGAAGCCTCAGGTGTTTATTTATTCTCAACTTTTTTTAATGCGTTGGGCGGAAATATTAATATTAAAGGGAAGGGATTTAACGGAGGCGCTGTCGATAATGCTTATGGTATTTATATGGGTGCTGCTAGTTTACAGGCTAATTCGGAAGGTGATATTCGTTTATCTGGCATAGGGGGTGAAAGTAGTCTTTCTGAGGGTAATAATGGCATTCGTTCTTTTTTTACAACGTTATCATTAAAAAATGGGGATATTAATTTAGAAGGGCTTAAAAATAGTGGCGATAACATAGGAATTAGTGGGCGTGATGATTTTCTTGCCACTGAAACAGGTAATATTAGCATTAATAGCACTGGTGATTTTACAGTGCCGCGTGTTAATGCAAATCATATTGAGATTACCAGTACAGAGGGCGTGCATTTTAATAAAGAAGTAAAAGGTTATACAGATGTTGTTATAAATTCTCAAGGAGAGGTCACACAGTCAGATTTAGGGGTTATTGAGACACCGTATTTACAATTAGAGGGAGAGGCTACTGATATAAAATTAGATACTTTAAATAATAAAGTGCATAGGCTAACAGGGTTAGTTAAAAGTATTAATTTTATGGGTTTTGGTGTAGATAATAGTGAAGAATTAATTATTGATGGTTTATTGGTGGATAATAATATTTTTATTGATAATTTCGGTGAAATAGGGATTGTAGGCAGAGTAGAATCAAAATTTAGTGATTTTGTTATTGAAACTCATGTGAATAAATTATTTTTAATTGATGATGATTTATCAATGACAGGTCATCTTTTTGTAGAAAATAATCATTTAAGTGATGATTCATATAAAGGCTCTAAGGGGCAGTTAATTGCTGTTAATGGAAATATTATATTAAATGGTCTAGAAATAGTAGATGAAATATCTAATTTTGATCCTATAAGAGAAGTAAGAAATCAGCAGGATATATTTGATAATATTATTAGTGATAATGAAGAATCTGACGATGATTTAATTACTATTGCCGATGATGAAGAATTTGAATGTAATTAATATTTTATTTGCTAGTATGTGTAAAGCTACCATCCCAGCCTTTTTCAGGAGGGTGTTGTTCATATAAGGCAATACGTTCTAAATAGATATGATTAATTAATTCATCAGGGCGTTGTTGTTGAAATTCTGTGAACAGGGTTTTAGCCGCTGACCAATTTTGTTGATGATAGTATTTTAATGCGTTTGAATGGTCTGCAATCATTGTTAATTGTTGTTCAGTGCTTTCAGAATGCAAGCCAATGGGTTGAAAAATAGTCACAGGTTCTAATTTTCCTTTGACTTTTACTTTATCCATTTCTTTGTAGCTGAATTCAGGCGCGGCCTCTTTAGTGGTTTCGGTGACTAATAAATCAACACCATATTGCTTGGTTAAGCCTTCAATACGAGAGCCTAAATTAACCGCATCGCCGAGTACCGTATAAGCTAATCTAAATTCAGAGCCCATATTTCCGACACTCATGGTGCCAGTATTGAGTCCAATACCCACTTTAATTTCTGGCCAGCCTTTTTCTATAAATTCTTTATTAAGTTCATTCAGTCGTGGGGTAATGGCTAAAGCAGTGCTAAGGGCTTTACTGGCATGATGTTCATTTTCTACAGGTGCTCCCCAGAACGCCATCACTGCATCGCCCATATATTTATCAATCGTACCGCTATTTTCATGAATAAGCTCAGTGATGGGTGTCAGGATTTCATTGATTAATTGAGCCAGTTCATCGGCTTCAAATTGTTCAGAAATGGTGGTAAATCCGCGTACATCAGAAAATAATACCGTGAGAATTTTATCATCAGGCTCCATTGATAAGGTGTTATTAGTATCAACCATTTTATCGACTAATTCAGCGGGGATATATTGTCCAAACATACCGGTTAAATATTTTTTATTACTGGATTCAAGTAAATAACTAAAGGTCATTTGAATGGTGAATAATAAAAATACGAATATTAACGGCGTTGCGAGGGTGACGGAAATATTATGATAATGCCATAAATAAAAATTACTACTGATAATACTGCTCATTAATACTAATAACAAAGCACTTAAGGTGCCTGCTGAGAATTTAGGGAAAAAGGCAATACCGATAATACTAAGGATAATAATAAAAATAAACTGTACGCCAATAATATAACTGGGTTGATATTTAATGCGTTGGTCGATCAGCCCACTGACAAGATTGGCATGGACTTCTACTCCAGGATAAATATGTTGTACGGGGGTGGAGCGTAAATCCAGAATACCGGCGGCACTAGAGCCTAAAATAACAATTTTATCTTTTAAATCCTGTTCTTCGGTGATGAAATCGAGTACATCAACCACCGGAATATATTTAAAACTGCCTTGTTTGCCTAAATAAGGCACAAGCACTGTGGCTTGGGCATTGACGGGAATAATGCGTTCGCCAATTTGAATGGATTCTAAGCGAGAGGAGTGTTCACCTTCATAACCATCATCACTATTAAATTTAATCGGGTCATTGGGAAAAGCATGTCTAAAAATGGCAAAAGACAGTGATTCATAAATATGGTCATTGTAAACGGTCAAAAGTGGTAAACGTCGATATAAACCATCACCATCAACAGAAATATTATTAAAATAGCCACCTTGTTGAGTCGCATTTTGATAAGCGGTTAAATTGGCACCATAACTTTGTACTTTAAGTAGCGAATCACTGAAATTATATTGATTAATAGACCCTAAACTTTTGGGGAGTGAGGTATTTTTTTGGGCGTGCATCATATTTAAGTCGGTGTAATAGCCTAAAACTGCATTACGCCCGGTTAAACTTTGGGTAAATAAATCATCATATTGTAGTGAGGGACGGATTTTATTTAAGGTGCTGAGAAATTCAGGATTATCTTTGAGTTCATTTTTGGCCAGTTTTTCAAATATGGATAAGCCTGAACTGGTATCCGCTTCGGGAAAGGTAACATCAAAGGCAAGCAGTTTTATTTGGTAATGGTCAAATAGAATATCGACCATATCGCTGAGAATATTGCGTGACCACGGCCAATGCCCGAGTGCGGCTAAACTTTTTTCATCAATATCTAAAATAACGATATTGGGGTCGATAGTATTAGGCATCGTCAGTCGCAACCGCACATCGTAGGCCATATTATCCAAACGCTTTAATAACGGAATATCAACCCAGTGGGTAATATGGCTACTAAAAACACCCGCAACCATGATGCAGATTAAAAAACGAAGACCATTAATATAACGTGCTGCATTCATTGCTGTGTCGCCTTAGATGAAAAGTAGTAGGTTTAAATTATAAATGATAATGAAAATTACCGGCACCACAATTTTTTTCTAAGGTGGCGATAATATGATTCGCATCGGCTGAGGATTCATTAGGCCCTTTGACATAAAATGGCATTTTATCCTTACCAAAGCGATAACGTGACCAGCAAAAGCCTAATTTTTCAGTACCAAAAATGGTTTTGAGGGCATGATAATCTTTATGTGGGGTAAAACCGAGTTCTTTTGCATATTCTGCAGCCCCATCGAGGAGTTTTTTAGCACAACTGGGTTTTATTTTGGTAAAAGCATAATCACCATGCGATTTAATAATCCCTGCTTTAAAGGATTGTTCATATTCAGGTAGCGGCAGGGTTTTAAATAAGGTTTTTTTAATACCTAAGCAATACACATCAACGATAAATGAAGCAATAACGACTTCACCTTGCGGGGAGAGACGGGTAATTAAAATATTACCAATGCCGGCTTCAAATAAATTATGTGGAATCAGACATTCATAAAAAGGGTGCTCGAGGTAAGGGCTTATTTTTTCGGTTAATAAGTTTGAGCTATTATTCAGTGTACTACCGGATTTACGTCTTTGTTTTTTTTGTTTTGCTTTTTTCTGTTTTTGTTGCTCTGTTAATGCCATAGTGAATACTTGTAAAGACTAGAAAGCGTTTTATTATAAATAACAATTTAGCGTGAGGGGAGTATTTGTCAAAAATTGATGGGCTGTGGTTTAATAAGTGGTAACGGTAAAGACATACAAATGTGATAACTAAAGGGGTTGGCAATGGAATATAAAAATAATGATGCAATGATAGCGGCATTAGTTGAGTATATAGAATTACAAGGCGAAGAGGATGCCTTGGCTCCTTTAATACCGTTTGCACAGCATTATTTTAGTGTTGAGGCATTTGATGCGTTAGAACATCGTTTGATAGCTGATTTGTATGGTGCGGTGTTATCACATTGGAATGCGGTTTTAAGCTATAAGCAGCAAACAGAGAGTGTTAATATTTATAATCCCAGCATTGAAGAAGATGGCTGGCAAAGCACGCATACGGTGATTGAAATTGTTATCCGAGATATGCCGTTTATTCTGCAATCGATTACCATGGAAATTAATCGTCATGGCTTTGCTAATCAATTATTATTAAATTCGCTGTATTGGATTAAACGTGATGCGGAAGGGGTTTTATTAGCTATTTCTTTGACAGAACAGCCAGATTATCAATGTGAATGTGTGGTGCATATTGAAATTGAGCGGATTGCCGATGCAAGCATACTGCAATCTTTAAGCGATGATTTACATAAAATTCTCGGTGATATTGCGGCTGTGACTGATGATTGGCAGGCTTGTTTGCAGGTTATGCAGTCTGCAATTGTCGATTTATCAACAGAAAACACGCCGGAACTAACAGAATCACGGGCGTTTTTAGAATGGTTACAGCAAAATCATTTTGTTTTTTTAGGCTATCGTGAATACCAAGTGATTGAGCAAGCCGATGAATTTGGTTTTAGCGTGGTTGAGCAAAGTGGTTTAGGTATTTTACGTGATAGTTTAGCTAGTATCCCTGATAATAATTTTTTAGCGATGACTGATGATGCATATATCGCATTAAATAATAACCAGCCGTTGATGATTACTAAGGCAACCAGTAAATCAACCGTGCATCGTCCGGTGTTTATGGATTATATTGGCATTAAAAAATATGATTCGGTCGGTAAGGTAATTGGTGAAAAACGCTTTTTAGGTTTATATGCCTCATCAGCGTATTCGAGTGAATTAGACAGTATTCCTTTGGTGAGGCATAAAATACAACATTTAATGAGCGATTACCAATCACCTGAATATTCTCAAGGTGAGCGGTCATTATTATATATTTTAAATTCTTTGCCGCGTGATGAAATATTTCAAGCCAGTTTAGAGGATTTGTCGCGTTGTGCCTTGGGCGTTTTGGCCTTACAAGCTCGTCAACAAGTGCGTGTTTTTGTACGACATGAAGTGTATGGACATTTTGTGTCCATTTTAGTGTTTGTACCCAGAGAGCGTTATCACACCGAATCGCGTAAAAAAATTGAAGCGATTTTATTAGCGACATTTCAAGGCAGTGATGTTGATTTTAGTGTGAAACTAACAGAATCGATTTTGGCGCGGATTCATTTTATTATTCACAGCGAAGAAGGTTGTTGTGTTGACTATAAAATAAAAGAGATTGAACAACAAATTGTTGAGGCATTGGCGAATTGGGATGATGAATTAGCCGATGAATTACATTTATCCTTAGGTGAAGCCAAGGCAAATACGCTGTTACAAGCGTATCGTGAAGGTTTTTCTGCGGCGTATCGTGAGGCGGTTTCTGCTCGCACGGCGATTTTAGATTTAAAGCGTTTTGAGCAGCTACAAAAAGAAGCTTTAAATGTGCTGGGGGTGTTATATAGCCCTTTGAGTGTGAATGAGCATAAACAACTGTATTTTAAATTATATTGTTTAGGTGAGCCGGCTTCCTTATCAAAAAGCTTACCTATGTTAGAAAATATGGGCGTTAAGGTGGTGAGTGAGCATCCTTATGAGATTAAAAAACAAGGTGAAACTAAGCATTTTTGGATACATGATTTTAGTTTAGAGTATGCGGATGTCAATAGCTTAAAGATAGAGGATTTAAAACTGCGTTTTCAAACCGCCTTTGAACAATGTTGGGCGGGAAATGTGGAAAATGATGGTTTCAATGCTTTGGTTATCAGTGCTAATTTAACATGGCGTGATGTCAATATTGTGCGGGCGTTCTATTTTTATTTAAGACAGTTAGGCATGACTTTTAGTCAGAGTTATGTCGAGGAAACATTAATTAATAATGCGGCGGCAGTGAAGGCGTTAATTGATTTATTTTATGCACGTTTTGATAGTTCACATGCGTTGGCGATAGAGGTGAGTGATTTTATTGAAGCCGCTCAAAGTTGCATTGAACAAGTGAAATCCTTAGATGAAGATCGTATTTTGCGACGTTATTTAAATTTAATTTTAGCCGCTGAACGGACTAATTTCTTTCAACAAACCGTTGATGATTTAGCGATTCCTTATTTTGCGATTAAGTTTAAATCAGAGCGTATTGATGAAATGCCTTCACCGGTGCCATTTTTCGAAATTTTTGTGTATTCCTCGCGTTTTGAAGGCATTCATTTACGCGGTGGTGCAGTAGCTAGAGGTGGATTACGTTGGTCGGATAGACGTGAGGATTTTCGTACCGAAGTCTTAGGCCTCATGAAAGCTCAAATGACTAAAAATGCAGTGATTGTACCGACAGGTGCGAAAGGCGGCTTTGTTTTAAAAAGTGCGTATCAATCAAGTGAATTAGCAGTAGAGGGTTTGGCTTGTTACCATACGTTTATTCAGGGATTATTAGATATTACCGATAATTATCAGGATGATAGCATTATTAAACCTGAGGCTATTCATTGCTATGATGCGGTAGAAGATCCCTATTTAGTGGTTGCAGCGGATAAAGGCACCGCTAGTTTTTCAGATTATGCGAATGCGTTATCACGAAAATCAAATTTTTGGCTCGATGATGCGTTTGCATCAGGGGGCTCAGCAGGCTATGACCATAAAGTGATGGGCATTACCGCAAAAGGGGCGTGGGTATCGGTAGAACATCATTTTGATGGCTTAGGCTTCGATATTGATAATCAGCCCTTTACGGCAGTGGGTATTGGCGATATGGCGGGTGACGTGTTTGGCAATGGTTTATTGTTATCGAAACAAGTTAAATTAGTTGCAGCGTTTAATCATTTGTCTATTTTCTTAGACCCTAACCCTGATGTCGCATTAAGTTTTGCAGAACGTCAGCGTTTATTTTCTTTACCTCGCTCAAATTGGAATGATTATGATAATAGTTTAATTTCACAAGGCGGGGGCATTTATTCACGTAAAGCTAAAATAATTCATCTCAGTGAAGAAGTTAGGGTGAGTTTAGGTATTGACGATGAAAAATTATCCCCGAATGCTTTAATTAAAGCGATTTTATCCGCTCCTGTTGATTTGTTATGGAATGGCGGCATTGGCACCTATGTTAAAGCAACGGATGAATTAGATAGTGACGTGGGTGATAGAGCGAATGATGCATTGCGGATTAATGGAGCTGATTTAGCTTGTAAGGTGGTGGGTGAGGGCGGAAATTTAGGCTTTACGCAAAAAGGACGTATTGAATATGCCTTACAAGGCGGCTGTATTAATACCGATTCGATTGATAATTCAGCGGGGGTCGATTGCTCTGATCATGAAGTGAATATTAAGATTTTATTGAATAGCGTTTTATCAAAAGGGGATATGACCGCGAAACAACGTGATGTTTTATTGGAAAGTATGACTGATGATGTGGCGGCATTAGTGTTAAATAATAATTATCAGCAGAATAGTGCGATTAGCATGATTCAGCATGAATGCTTATCCGTTTGGCCAATTTTGCAACGCTTGATTCATATTTTGGAAAAACGGGCAAATTTAGATAGAGCATTAGAAAAATTGCCGAATGATAAGCTCATGCAAGCCCGTAAAGCGTCAGGGCAGGGATTAATGCGGCCTGAAATATCAGTGTTATTAGCATATACCAAACAATTTTTAAAAGTGGCATTGCTCAGTGAATTTGAGGTGATTGATAAACCGTTATTTCAGCATGTGTTAAACGATTATTTCCCCGAAGCGTTACAAAATCAGTATGCGGAAGAAATACAGACTCATCGTTTAGCAAAAGAAATTGTGGCAAATCAGCTTATTAATAGTTTAGTGAATCGTTTGGGTATTGTGTTTCCATCACATTTTATGGACGAACTAAAATGTTCTGCGGCAGAGTTGGTTAATTTATACAGCTTAGTGTGCCAATTATTTGATATTGACAGTTTATGGTCTTTACAAAGTGAATTAGAAGGGAAAATTGATGATGACAGCATGGCGGGTATTAAATTACGTATTCGCAAATGGATTGAACATACCATGTATTGGTTTGCCAGTAATGAAAAAGACACACAAGTCTTAACGCATTATGCGAATAGTATTAATAGTTTAAAAACTAATTTGAATAGTTTATTAACAGCAACAGAGAAAAAACAGATTGATGTTGAGGTTGATAAATTAATGTTGTTGGGAGTGGATTCTAATTTGGCTTTAAAAATCGCTCAGATTGATGTGTTATATGCGAGTTTAAATGCGATTAAAGTGCATAAAAATAGTGAATATGCGTTAGATGATGTGACTAAGGGATTATTTTATCAGGCAGGATTTTTACAGTTAGACTGGTTATATACGCATATTTTAAAATTGTCTAAAGATAATACGTGGGAAGCCTTATCTAAACGGGCGATGGTTGATGAATATAATCAGCTTTGCTATGTTTTATTAGACAGTGTTTTAAGTCTAGATGCCGCCAATATACAGCTTAAATTGGAATTATGGCAACAAGATAATGAAGTGCTTATTCAACACTATTTAGGCTTGATTGAGGAAGTGGTTAGTCATGAAGTGGTTTCACTGGAAAAAATTGTGGTGTTATTAAGTGCATGCTGGAAATTGACGGTGTATGAAAAGTAAATATGAAAATTTTATTATTAACGCCGCCGATGACACAGTTAAATACGCCTTATCCAGCAACCGCGTATTTAATGGGATTTTTGCAGCAATATGATTATCAAGTTTCTCAACGCGATTTGGCGATAGATGTATTATTAAGTATTTTAAATCGGCAGGGTTTAGAACAGCTTTATGATCAAATTGTCTTGAATTTTGAAGACGTTGCAGATGATGATTTACCCGCGAGTATTTATTATTTTTTAGAAAATTTTGATGATTATTATCGCTGTATTGATGCGGTGATTTGTTTTTTACAAGGTAAAGATTCAAGTTTAGCGTTGCGGATTGTCTCCAGACGTTTTTTACCTGAAGGTGAGCAGTTTTCCGCTTTGCATCAAATGGAAGCTGAAAATACAGAATTGTTGGCACAGGCTTTTGGTGAATTAGGCGTACAAGATAAAGCCAAATATTTAGCAACGCTGTTTATCAATGATATTGCAGCGGTGATTAAAGATGGCGTGGATAGTTATTTTGAAATATCACGTTATGGTGAACGACTCGCTGCATCTAATGCATCATTTGATGATTTATATGCGGCTTTAACCACGGATGAGTTCTCTTATACTGAAAAATGTATTGCTCCTTTAATGGCAAGTTATCTTGATAAGGAGCAGCCTGATGTGTTGGCGATTAGTGTGCCTTTTCCGGGTAATATGTTGGGGGCATTGCAAGCGGCTAAATATTGTAAACAACATTCACCACAGATAAAAATAGTATTAGGTGGCGGTTTTGTAAATACCGAATTACGCAGCTTAACTGAGCCGAGAATCTTTGAATTTGTTGATTTTATTTGTTTAGATGATGGCGAGCGTCCGTTATTAAGTTTGTTAGAATTTTTAGAGAATAAGCGACAGACATTGTTGAGAACCTATTGTTTAGAAAAGGGGCGAGTGGTCTTTAAAACAGATGCGAGTTTGCATGATATTCCTCAAAAATTAGTCGGTACGCCGAGTTATCAAGGCTTATCTTTAGACAGTTATTTATCTTTGTGTGAAATGCTTAATCCTATGCATCGCATTTGGAGTGATGGGCGTTGGAATAAATTAACCTTAGCTCATGGCTGTTATTGGGCGAAATGTAGTTTTTGCGATATTAGTTTAGATTATATTGGTCAATATGATGAAGTTGGCGCGGAGATTACAGTACAGCGTATGCAGCAGCTTATTGCGGAAACAGGACAAACAGGATTTCATTTTGTTGATGAAGCCGCACCACCTAAGGCCTTATTTGCTTTAGCGAAAAAATTAATTGAAAAAGAGATAGTGGTAACATGGTGGGGTAATATTCGTTTTGAAAAAACTTTTACGGCTGAAAAGTGTCAATTATTAGCCGATTCTGGTTGTATCGCAGTGAGTGGCGGCTTAGAAGTGGCTTCGGATAGATTGCTTGCTTTGATGAAAAAAGGCGTAAATGTTAAGCAAGTGGCAAATATTACTCAAGCCTTTACGCAGTCGGGTATTTTAGTACATGCGTATTTAATGTATGGTTTTCCGAGCCAAACCGAACAAGAAACAGTTGATGCTTTGGAGTATGTGCGCCAATTAATGCAAAATGGCTGTATTGACTCTGCATATTGGCATCGATTTGCGGCAACCATTCACAGTCCGGTGGGACTAAAGCCTGATGAGTATGGTATTAAATTAATTGAAAATCAACAGGGTGGTTTTGCAGAAAATGATATTGAGTATATTGATTCAGTACAAACTAATCATGATATGTTGGGTAAGGGCTTAAAAAAGGCACTTTATAATTATATGCATCATAAAGGCTTTGAATATCCTGTCTCTTTTTGGTTTGATGAGCCTGTGAGAGACACTTGTATAACAAAACATTATATTTCAGAGTGCTTGGCAGGCTCTCCGCAACATTAAAATAATTAGGATAACCAATGAAAAAAATAGTATGTGGCTTATGTATTGCCTTAAGTCTGCAGAGTATGACATTAATAGCAGAAACGGAAACCTTAACCATTTATAAAAAAGGCGATTTATATTATGAGGATAGTGATAAAAAAAAATTATTTACTGGGATTTACTCAGTTTACTGGACAGAGAATAAAGAGCATAAAAAATCTGAAGTACATTATGAAAAAGGTGAACCACATGGACGGGCAGTTTCTTGGTATATTGATGGTCGAAAAAAATTCTTAGCAAATGTTAATAAAGGACATTTTATAGAAAAAGTGACCTCTTGGTATCCCAATGGTAAGAAAAAAGTAGAAGCAAGCTATGATAATGAAGGAAATTTAACGGGAAGGAGTAAGCGTTGGTATACAAATGGTCAAAAACGTATGGAAGTTTATTTAAGAAATGGAGAGCCTAAAGGTTTATATACTGTTTGGCATAAAGATGGTAAAAAAATAGGTGAGATAGATTATAGTGATAGTAATGCGGCAGCGCCTATGATGACGAAAATGATAGGGGTAGAAAATGATGCTAAATTTAAAGGTTTAAAGATAGAATATGGTGTTAAAAGATATAAAACCTCGTTTAATACTAAAGATGAAATAAAGTAATTATTTCAAGGCACGAATATTTTCTAAGGCAAGCGGTGTGTTGCTGTCTTCACTATTTTGAATAATATCAATCAGTGCCGCTAAATCATTTTGAGTAATATCTTGTTCTATGACAATTTGCTCTTCTTCTGCGAGAATATTAAGTATTTGTTCGCGTTCAATAGCGAGTTCTGCTGGAATATTTTTAGTGAAAGTAGGGGTAATAGGTGTTTTAGCTGCTTCTGGTTTTGGCTTATGAGGAGCTTTTTTAGGCTTAATGGCACTCCAGCGAGGACCGCCATGATAAACCGCAGCATACATCATTTTTGCTTTTAATTCACCGACCCCTGATGCTCGCATGGCATAATAAAAAGCCAGATGTACGGATTCCCATGTTCTGGTTTTTTCATCACACGCAATATCATGTATCACTGAGGCATTGCGGTATTTGCCAACAAAAGGTGAGCCGATAATCGTCCATGCAAATTCAGGAATAGACGCACCATCAATAATGCTATTTTTAGGGGCTGCCCAGGTCATGCCATTAGGGTCAGTGAAGGTGAAATCGGACAGTAATTTCATGGTTCGACCTTCTTTTAGCCATTCTGTGGTGACTTTGCCCTTGTAATCACCAAAGTATTCACTTGCAATAAGCTGCGTCGAATTGAATAGGATAATGAGTAATACGATAAGGTGTTTATGGGTCTTCATTTTAAGCCCCGCACACTATTTAAACCTTGAGCTTTATCAAAAGAGCTATTTTTTAGCGTTGCATGACTAAAGTTGGCATCGGTTAGTTTGGCAGAGGTAAAATCAACATTATTAATATTGGCATCACTAAAATTAGCCGCAACTAATTTAGCTGATAGTAGGTTGGTATTATTAATAGTGCTATTGGAAAGGTTGGCAAAATGCAGTGTAGCACGACTTAAATCGGCATTATTAATAGTCGCATGACTTAAGTTGACTTTATTTAAGCTGACGCGCATTAAACCCATGGGCTGATTTTTCATATCCGCTCCCCAGCGAATATTTGTTAAATTCGCATAACGCATATCGGAATTATCTAAATTAGCAATCACGCGGCTGCCGCTGAAATTAGCATGACTCAGATTAGAGCGCATCATACTAACGCCAAAAATACTGACATTAGAAAGATTGGCATGACTTAAATTAATACCTGTCATCACTGTTAAATCTAAAACTAATCCCGATAAATTACTGTGACTTAAATTTGCACCGCGTAAATCAGCACCCCATAAATCAGCATGACGAAAATCAAGTTTGGATAAATCGAGTCCGGTTAAATCTTTACGCCTTAAATCTGCGACATGAGATTTAGTAGCAGATTTTAATAGTGTTTTTACTTGTAAGCGTGTCAGCTCTGCTGCGAGTAATGGGTTGAGAGTCATACCGCTTAAACTCAATATAAATGAACTTATCGCTAAATTTTTTGCCAATTTCATGCTGACTCTCCAGTGATTAAAATAGTCCTAGTTGTACTTGAGCAACTTCTGACATCATTTCTCTTGACCAAGGCGGATCTAATACAATTTCAACATTAACCGATTCAACGCCAGGTAAGGCTCGAACTGCTTTTTCAACATCACCTTGAATAACCGGCCCCATGCCACAACCCGGTGCGGTGAGTGTCATCATGATATGTACGGTATTGCGGTCATCGCCAAAATTTTCGACATTGCAATTATAAACTAGCCCTAAGTCGACAATATTAACAGGAATTTCAGGATCATAAACCGTTTTCATTACTTCCCAGCAATTTTTTTCAACGCCTAAAGCATCGGTTTCTGAGACTAGGGTTTTAAGTTCATGAGTTTCTTTACCCAAGGCATCGGCATCTATGCTGGAAATTCTGACCATATGGCCATGGTCAGTCACGACGGTATAGTTATTGCCAAGTGCTTGATGGATGGTGACTTCTTTACCTTTGCTTAAGGTGCCGTGGTTGCCATCGGGAATAAGGACCACATTGACATCACGGGTGAGGGTAATAATTTCGCGTTCAGACATAAATTTTCAATAAAATGACGGGTTAAATTAGAGTAGTAGCATTAAGTGTTTGCCCGGTGATGCCAATGCTTTGTGATGAAAATAAATAACGATAAGCAGGGGCGAGGCTTTCCATATTAGGGAGTACGCTTTTATCTTCGGCTGGAAATGCTTTTTTGCGTAACGGTGAGTTAATTGCCTCGGGTATCAGCAGGTTGACGCGGATTTTTTTAGCGTCACTTAATTCTTCGGCTAATATTTTCATATAAGCGGCGAGGGCTATTTTTGAAACGCCGTAAGCCCCTGCATAAGCTTTAGCTGTTTCGGCATACGAATCACCGGTAAACACAATTGAAGCGTGTTCGGGAATTTGCAATAAGGGCAGTAAGACTTGTGTTAATAAAAAGGGGGCATTTAAATTAACATTTAAAGTATGCCCCCATGCCATCGTGCCATGAATTGACATCGGTGTAAACGCATTGAAATCATTGGCGGAATGTAATAAACCGTTTAATTGTGTAAATTTTTGTTTAATTAATTCGGCCATTTCATAATACTGTACTTCACTGGCTCCGGCTAAATCGAATGGGTAGATAATCGGGGTAGGCGCATCTGTGGCAATAATTGCATCATAAATTTTTTCTAATTTGGGGATGCTTTTATCTAATAAGATAATGGTTGCCCCTTGTTGAGCAAGCGTTAATGCAGCAACACTTCCCAGTCCGCCGCCAGCACCAGTAATGAGGATAGTTTGATTACTTAATGGCATACAGGCGAAATCCAATTTAAAAGTTCAGAGGGATGGTTAATCATCGCATCAGCTTGCCATGTTTCAGGCTGAGCATCGGTGGTTAAATAGCCATAACAGGCAACAATAGTCGTCATATCAACACTATTCCCTGCGGTAATATCATGTTGAGCATCGCCAATATAAAGGCATTCCGTAGGATTAACGGTTAATTTTTGACACGCCGCCAACATAGGTTCTGGGTGTGGCTTGCTATGAGCGGTGGTATCACCACAAATAATACAGTCTGTATGTTGAGTTAAATTAAGTGCTTGCATAAGCGGTAGCGCAAAGCGTTCACGTTTATTGGTAACGATACCCCATGGTATATTTTGAGTTTTTAGCATCTGTAAAATTTCTGCCATACCCTCATATAAATGACTTAAATCAGCGAGATGGTGTTCATAATAATTTAACAGCCAAGCTAATAATTGTTCTCTGCGTGACTCACTAATAGTTTCGGTTATCGCATGGTCTAACATCGCGGCAGCACCATAGGATATAAAAGGTTTTAAATCTTTGTCTGCTACGGTCGGGTAATCAAACTGTATGAGGGTTTGATTAAGGGCTTTAATTAAGTCAGGGGCCGTATTAATTAAGGTGCCATCTAAATCAAATAACACGCAGGATGGAGTCATAGTCATTTATGCAGGGCGTTGAAACGCTGCAATATAATTAATATCAATATTATCGTTGAGACTAAAATTTTTGGTCAACGGATTATAATGAATACCAATCGTGCCTTGTAATTCTAAACCAACATCACGTGCAGTTTGGCAGAGTTCAGAGGGCTTTATAAAGGTTTTATAATCATGCGTACCTGCAGGAAGCATTTTTAAAATATGTTCTGCCGCAACAATTGCTAATAAATAAGCTTTAGGTTGACGATTTAAAGTAGAGAAAAATACATGACCGCCTGGTTTTACCATGTTGGCACAGGCAGCGATAATAGATGCAGGATCGGGAACGTGTTCGAGCATTTCCATACAAACCACATGGTCAAAACTTTCAGGCTCTGTTTCAGCTAAGGTTTCAGCACTGATTTTTTGATACTTGGCATTTACACCTGATTCTAAGCCGTGTAAATCAGCAATATCAAGTAAGTCTTCACTTAAATCGATACCGAGCATATTTGCCCCTTTTTTGGCTAGTCCTTCAGTGAGGATGCCGCCGCCACAACCGACATCAACCATCGTTTGATTTTTTAGATCAATGAATTGTTGAATGAATTTAATACGCAAGGGATTAACATCATGCAAGGTTTTAAACTCGCCATTTCTATCCCACCAGCGTTCTGCTTGTGAGCCAAATTTATTAATTTCGTGTAAATGTACGTTTTCAGTTGCGGTCATATTTAAGGGACTTTATTGATAGTGATAATAGTATACTAGAATACTGGGTTATTATTAAGCCATGTTGTTGCGAAAAGTGTTTTTCTCAACGGTATAATAATGTTATTTTCTTATTTTACAGGATTTTAATTTTTGTGGGACGAATCGCAATTTTTACGGATGAGCCAGGTTGGCATGGTCAGCAATTATGTTTAGCCTTTGCGGCACGAGGTTATGATGCAGAGTATGTGTCGTTAACAGAATGCCGTTTACAGATAGAGGCAGGAGACTTACCTTTATATATACCTAAGTTTGAAAGCAAATTACCTGATGCGGTCTTTGTTCGAGGTGTGCCGGGTGGCTCATTAGAAGAGGTAGTGCTGTATTTGGATATTTTACATGCCTTAAAAATATTAGGGATTCCGGTTTATAATGATGGTCATGCGATAGAGCGTAGTGTTGATAAGGGTATGACCAGTTTTTTATTGCAACATCATAATTTACCTACCCCTAAAACATGGGTGATGCGAGATAGAGAGCAGATTTTAAGCCTTGCCCATGATGAATTAAAAGCGGGTCATGCATTAATTAGTAAGCCTATTTTTGGTTCGCAAGGTGAGGGCATCCGCCGACTTGAAAAAACGATAGATTTAATGTGGTTGATGTCGAGTCAAGGGGTGTATTATTTACAGCGTTTTATCGAATGTAAAGGTGAAGGTTATTCTGATTGGCGGGTGTTTGTTATTAATGGCGAAGTGGTTGCGGGAATGCAACGGCAGGGCTTGCATTGGTTGAATAATGTGGCGCGGGGGGCAAATTGTAAGGCCATTGCTATTAATAAAGAAATGGCGACTATTGCTATCAATGCAACCGCCGCATTAAGTATGAATTATGCCGGTGTGGATATTATGGAGACGCAGCAAGGGGGCTATCAAGTGATTGAAGTGAATAGTATTCCAGCGTGGAAAGGATTAGAAAAAGTAGTGGGTATCGCCATCGCACCCTTATTAGTTAATGATTTATTGCATTATTGTGAAGAGACCTAAATGTTAAAACAAACGGATTTAATAACGGCGTATCAATATGCCTGTGAAGTAGAATTACAAGCGTTTAAGCCGGGCAATGTAAGTGTTTATGCAGATGGTCATGATATGACCGTCGCTGATTTTCGCTTAAGTGCTGAAAAAAGTGCCGAGCCATTAACGAATACCGACTATAGTTTAGGTGAGCGTATTTATTATGCAGTGAAAGCAACCCGCGATGCAGTGGGTTGTAATACCAATTTGGGTATTTTATTGCTTGCTGCACCCTTGATGATGGCGGCAGAAAACGTTACCGATACTAATAAAGGGTTGCGTGAAAATTTAGCGGATATTTTACAGGCAACAACAGTCGATGATGCGGCATGGGTTTTTCGTGCAATTGCATTAGCTTCACCTGGAGGATTGGGTGAGTCAAAACAGCAGGATGTCTCTGAAAAGGCTACTATTACTTTATTTGATGCGATGAAAATAGCCAGTGATCGAGATAGAATTGCATTACAATTTACAACAAATTATAAAGATATTTTTGATTTTTTACTTTTAAGGTATAATAACTCATTCGAGAGATGGGGTGATGATGCTTGGTCTGCTGTTGCTGTTTTTGCAGCAATGCTGGCAAATTATGCAGATAGTCATATCGAGCGAAAATACGGCAATCTTCACACCAGGATGGTGATGGATAAGATGGCTTTGGTTGACGATAAGTTATCTAATGAAGACAGACCTGGGCGTTTAGAGGATTATTTACGTAATGTAGATACCGAGTTCAAGTCTATTGGAATTAATCCAGGGACAACAGCTGATTTAACGGTAGCGACTGTTTTAGTGTTTACATTAGAAAAGTTGTTAAAATAAATCATTTGTTTGGCTTGTGAGATATTGTCATCAATCAACGAATGTATTTTATAGGGCATTTTATATGTCATTTCTAGACAAAATTTTTTCTTTTTTTTCAGAGGGTAATGGTAGCATGGCTAAAATCAACAATTTACGCGTAGGTGAATCTTTAAACGGCGACGGTAACGAAGTTGCTCATATTGACTTAATGATTGGGCCTCGCGGTTCAGCTGCTGAGTCTGCTTTCGCGAACTGCTTAACAAACAACAAAGATGGTTTTTCTAGCCTTCTAGCTGTTGTTGCTCCTAACCTTATGGTTAAGCCTGCAACTGTTATGTTCAACAAAGTAACAATCAAAGGTTCTAAGCAAGCTGTTCAAATGTTCGGCCCTGCACAACGTGGTGTTGCAATGGCTGTTGCTGATTGTGTTGAAGATGGAACTATTCCTGCAGACGAAGCTGATGATTTATTCATCTCTGTTGGTGTTTTCATTCACTGGATGGCTGAAGATGATGCAGCTATCGAGAAAAACAACTATGATGCTGTTAAAGCATCTATCAAAAATGCTGTAGCAGGTACACCAACTGCAGCTGAAGTTGTTGCTCAAAAAGCAACTTCTGAGCATCCATTTGCTGCAAACAAAGTATAATTTTGTGCGATAATTTTATCGCGTTAAGTTACACCTAGTTTGAAAAAATACCTCGTTTATCGGGGTATTTTTTTGTCTTGAATTTAAAAAAACCAACCTGTGTCTTTAAATTCATCTTTACATTTTTTTAGTTGTGAGCTGTAGGTTTTAGCTCGTTTATCAACTTTTTTAGAGACTTTAAGCAGCCATGGTTTTTTTAAGTAGCTTTTATGTTTATAACCGCCATGCCCTTCGTGGTAAGCGAGATATTGTTGGCTGACATTCCATTTAGAAATACCTAAAGTTTTATAGGTTACATCGCAATACCAACCCACAAAATCACTGGCATCTTCAAAGTCATCGCGATCAGCGAACCAAACACCTGTTTTATCAGTATACCAATCCCATGTACCATCTTGTGCTTGAGGGTAACCGTATGCAGAGCTTTTTCTAAACCAGGGAATAAAACCTAATAAATAGGGGCGAGGGGGCTGGGCATCGGCAACAAAATTTGATTCTTGTTGCATAATTGCCATTTGCACATGAATCGGCACGCCCCATTTTTTTCGTGTGTTATCGGTATATTCATACCAATCATCTTTTTCTCGAAAAATATCACAAATATCATGGGTTTTGCGTGGTTGTGAAGCGGTACAGGCTGTTAATAATAGTGAGCCGAAAATAATAATCGATTTATGGTATTGCATAATATTGTTTAGAGCGATTTTGCCAATAATTTTCTGCGAGTTTATGGGCGTGTGCTTGCGTATCGACTTTATTTAAGAGTTTTAAAGCAACAGCAGTGGTACCAATAATACTGGCTTCTGCAAATTCATTATCGAGTTCACCTCGCCACATTTTTACTAAATCTTGCGGGTCTAAGTGGTCAGGTTTTACATGGCGGCGTGGAAATAAGGCAGGCCATATTTCATCGGATAATTGTTCGTTTCGCACGCTCTGCACTAAACATTCCATATCAGGATTACGTTCTGTTTCACCGCCTTCACCTTTGAGAACCGCCATATTTTTTTGTTGTAATAATAAAGCAGCTTCTTGATGCACAGGGCGATAACTGGGATGAAAAATACCCTGAATACTATAATCAGCATTAAACGGATTAATTAATCGCACCAGTGTATGCACGGGAGAGCGTAAGCCCATTAAGGGGCGCAAATGAATCATTTTATTGAGAGCCGGGCAGAGCTGTTCCAATGATAAATAAGCAAAATTTTGTTGGGTTAATTGCTGTTCGGCATTTTGAAACGATTGAGCAATCGGCAGCGAGAATAAATTCAGGACATCTTGTACAAATAAGCGGCCTTCGCTATGTGAAGCCGAGCCATGCATCAGTACTTTAATGCCATTTTCTGCTAATAATAAACTAGACAGTAAAAACCACGGTAGATGGCGACGTTTACCAGCATACGATGACCAATCTAAATCTGCTGTATGTGAAGCAATGTTAGGTAAAGTATCTCTAACAGCTTGGACAAAGCCTGCTAATTCTTCTGCGGTTTCTTCTTTTACCCGCATCAGCATTAAAAAAGCTCCGAGTTGCATATCTTCAACTTCATCTGCCAATATCATGGTCATGGCTTGATGAGCTTCGGCTTGAGTCAGTGGGCGGGAGCCTTTTTTTCCTTTGCCTAAAATGCGAATAAAATTAGCAAAGGGATGTTCGGTATTTTCAGTGGTCATTATTCTTTCACAGGGCGTTTATCAAGTTTACGTTGTAAGGTACGACGATGCATATTCAAGGCACGAGCAGCGGCTGAAATGTTGCCATCATATTCCATGAGTACTTTTTGTAAATGCTCCCATTCAAGGCGTTTAACCGATAATGGATTTTCATTAATAGCAATGGAGCTATCGCCGTCATTTTTATGTAAGGCATTTAAAATTTCATCGGCATTGGCTGGTTTGGTGAGGTAATGAATCGCACCCAGCTTGATTGCTTCGACAGCAGTAGCAATGCTTGCAAAGCCTGTTAGCATAATAATTTGAGTATTATTATCTAACGACATCAGTTTTTGGACTAATTCGAGTCCTGATTCATGACCAATACGCAAATCAATCACGGCATATTCGGGTTCAATATTTTCTGCTAGTGCCAGTCCTGCTTTAACTTCGTGAGCGATTGAGACAGTATAACCTCGTTTTTCGAGTGCTGACTTTAAAACGATGCAATAAGTTTGGTCATCATCCACTAATAATAAATTAGGGTTTTGTAATGAGTCGGTCATAATAAAATTAATGAATAGGAATAATTTTAAGCGTGAACAAGAAGCGGTAAAATAATATCAACACACGCTCCACCAGAGGGTTCATTTTTAATAGTAATCGAGCCGCCTAAACGTGTAATAGTTGAGTAGGTTAAAAATAAGCCAACGCCTAAGCCTTGTTGCTGGCTATTAACCGGACGTTTGCCTAATGTTTGTAGCATTTCAATGGGAAAACCTTTGCCGTGATCACGGATTTGTATAGCGATAAAATGGGGTTCAGTGCAGGGTAAAATACTTAAATCAATACCTTTTGCTATCGGGGTTGCAGACGCAGCATTGTTAAGTATGTTGATTAACGCATGGGTTAAGGTTAATTCAGCTAGTATCGATTCTTCTAACGGGGCTAACGGGCTAATTTTAAAATTTACTTTAACGGTTGATTGCAGACTACGCCACTGGGTAATTACATCGTCTAAATAAATATTAAAGGGTTTAATATGACCGGCTTCCGCTCTGGATTCACCTGCTGAGGCAGACATAACCGACAGTGCTTTTTTACAGCGATCAATTTGCTCCTGCATGATGCCCATTTTTTCACATAATTCTTGCGGGCTAACCGGGTATCTATCATCTTTTAGGTCATGAGTGAGAATCGCCATCGTACCTAAGGGCGTTCCCATGTCATGTGCCGCACTCGCAGCTAAAGTGCCTAATGCGATAAGTTGTTCATCTTGCAAGGATTTTTCACGAGCTTTTGCTAGGGTACGTTCCCCTAATTTAATGGTATTTGATAATTCAACAGCAAAAAATGCCACTAAAATGGCACTACAAACAAAACCAAACCACATGCCTAACATATGAAAATTAAGAAAGGCGGTATCTTGTTGTTGCATGGTGTGGATATCATGCCCCATCATGTCGTCTTGCATGGTCATTAAATGTGGTTCAAGACTGGTAATATTAGCATGATAGGGTATTAAAGCCGTATATAAGGTGATGGTTAAAATCACCATATACCATGTATAGCTATGCGGGAGAATGATTGCGGTAAGAATCAGCGGTAATAAAAAAATCCATGTAAACGGATTAGTAGCTCCTCCGGTTAAATAAAGTAGGGCAGTAATAGCCAAAACATCCAGTGTTAGCTGTGAACACATTTCTATTTCTGTGACGGGAATATCCGTTTTTAAACGCATCCATGTGTATAAATTAACCGCGGCTATTGCAATAATCGTGAGCCAGATAGCTTCTTGATAAAGTGGGATTTTTAAAATATCGATAGAAATTAATAGCAGTAATGATTCACCGCCAATCATTAAATTTCTAAGAATAAACAGCCATTGTAAATTTTGTTTGGCAGAAATTTCAGTTTTAGGGACGAAATTAACTAACATGGTTTTATTGCCAGATAATGGCACTACTAATCATCATGGCACTGGCTAAGATAATATATAAGGTGCTTTTATGGCTTTGTTTAACTTGTTTTTGTAAATTTTCTAATTGTTTTTGATGGGTTTGTGCTCGCTGGCTAGTATGAGCGGCATCATCTAATATTTGATAGAGCAAAGAAGGTATTTCAGGAAATTTTTCTGCGATTTCAGGGAAATGTTTAATCGCTTGTTTGATTTTAGTTTTTGGACTAACGCGTTCTTTAAACCATGCTTCTAAAAAGGGTTTTGCAGTCTGCCATAAATCTAATTCGGGGTAGAGTTGTCGGCCTAAGCCTTCAATATTAAGTAAGGTTTTTTGTAATAAAATAAGCTGAGGCTGAACTTCCATATCAAAACGGCGTGCAGTTTGAAAAAGACGTAATAACAATAAACCAAAGGAAATATCTTTAAGTGGCTTATCGAAAATAGGTTCACAAACACTCCGAATCGCGGCTTCAAATTCTTCCATTTTAGTTTCAGAAGGTACCCAGCCTGATTCAACGTGCATTTGAGCGACACGATGATAATCTTGATTAAAGAAGGCGAGGAAATTCTCAGCTAAATAGCGTTGATCTGATTTGGTTAAGGTGCCGATAATACCAAAATCTACCGCAATATATTTTGAGGGCAGATCAACAAAAATATTGCCTGGGTGCATATCAGCATGAAAGAAATTATCACGAAAAACTTGGGTGAAAAATATTTCCACACCGCGTTCAGCGAGCAATTTAAAATCAGCGCCTTTTTCGCGTAATTCGTCAATATTTCCTACGGGAATGCCGTAAATACGCTCTAGGACTAATACTTTTTTACGCGTAAATTCCCAATGCACATCAGGAATATACAGCGAATCAGAATCTTTAAAATTACGTTTTAATTTAGCGGCATTACCGGCTTCACGAATCAGGTCAAGTTCATCTAATAAGGTTTTTTCAAATTCAGCGACAATTTCAGTGGCATGTAAACGTTTTGCATCAGGCCAAAATTTTTCAGCAAAGCCCGCAAGTTCATAGAGTAAACCAATATCAGCGTGTATCCATTGTTCAACATCAGGGCGTAGCACTTTAACAATAACATCTTCGCCTGTGTGCAAGGTAGCAGCATGAACTTGTGCAACTGAGGCGGATGCAAGAGGTGTTTTTGAAAATTCGGCAAAGGCTTCAGTGGTAGAGATACCTAATTCACCCTCAATAACTTGTTGTGCGACATCATTAGAAAAAGGCGGAACTTGATCTTGTAATTTAACTAATTCATCGGCAATATCATCGGCGAGAATATCTTTACGTGTGGATAAGGCTTGACCAAATTTAACATAAATAGGGCCTAAGTCCTCTAGTGTGCGACGGATACGTTCGCCACGGCTTGCAAATTCTTTTTTACGCCAAGCATTCGGCGATAATCGTTGTAATAAACGGTATTTTTTTAAAGCCGGTAAATTAAAAAGTAAATCATCTAAGCCGTGTTCGATTAAGACTTTATTGATTTTTAAAATACGCAATAAAAGTTTAGGGTGTTTCATTGGGTATTTCCTAATTGGTTTATTCTGGCTTCTAAGCGTTCGCTGTCTTCTTGGAGTTGGTCAACGTGTTGCATAAACAAGGCGATTTCTGGTTCGGGCGGCAAATCTTTACTTTCATCTTGTAAAAATTCGGTAATATTAAGGCGTAAACCATTGAGCGTTTCTTGATGCCAATCATGCGTTTGATGGGCGAATTGACTTAGTTTATGTGCAAAGCTCTCACCGGTATAGTGTGCAAGGTGTTTTTCTAAATCAATGTCTAATTTTTTGAAAATTTGTTGAAATTGATGCCCGAGTGTTAAATCACCGGTGATGCTGACTTCACCTGAAAAAAAAGCACGCTTGGGGTTTGAGCTTAAACTCATCAAGCCCAATGCGACTAAAGAACCGGTAATGTGAGTATCTGCTTCTTCTGGAGAATAATCGATAATTTGTATTTTATCGTCAGCAGGACAAAGATAAAGGGTTTCATTAAAGGGTAAAATCGTTATGGCAATGATTTTGCTTTCAAGCGGTTTTAAAAACAGCGTAACATTATCATCTAACTGTAAATAATGGTTTAAGGCTGTTTCAAAGGCACTGATAAATAAAGGTTTAAATGTCATGGCATGAACGTTTTTCAAGTCGTTTTAAAACGAAGAAAGGGCAGCCATATAGGTAATGCTCTGCCCTTTGGTAGCTATAATTAGAATTTATAGCCTCTATGTACTGCAACAACACCTTGTGACATATTGAAATATTCACAACGCTCTAATCCTGCTTCTTCCATCATATTTTTAAGATCATCTTGTTTAGGATGCATACGAATGGATTCAGCTAAGTAACGGTAACTGTCTTCATCTTTGGCAACAAATTTACCAATTTTTGGCATGAGCTTAAATGAATAAAAATCATATACCGTTTTAGTAACTTTATCAGTAGGGTGTGAAAATTCTAAGACAATCACACGTCCACCAGGTTTAAGTACTCGCATCATTGAACGCAGTGCGGCACTTTTATCGGTGACATTACGTAAGCCAAATGCAATACAGACGCAATCAAAGCTATTATCTTCAAATGGCAAACATTCCGCATTAACTTGAGCAAAATTAATATTTTGCGTTAAGCCTTTATCAATTAAACGGTCACGTCCGGTGCGGAGCATTTCTGAATTAATATCTGCGAGTACAACGCTGCCTTTTTTACCGACTCGTTTTTCAAAGAGAATGGTTAAATCACCGGTGCCACCCGCTAAATCTAGGACTTTTTCACCTTCGCGGACATTACTTAATTGAATCGCAACGCGTTTCCAAATACGGTGAATACCAAACGACATCAAATCATTCATGATGTCATATTGACTGGCGACTGAATCAAAAACGCCTCTTACCATATTAACTTTGTCTTCGGTTGCCACTTGTTTATAGCCAAAGTGGGTACTATTTTCTTGTTCAGTGCTCATATTTTTAACTAGGCGTCGGGGCAGTACGAGAATGTCCTGCTGCTTTTAATTCGTTTAGGTAAGAGTGCCAGAGGCTATCGTATTCATTACCAAGCTTATACAATAATTCCCAGGTATAAATACCGCTATTATGTCCGTCAGAAAAATCAGGGGCAATGCCATAATTTCCCATGGGACGTATAGCTTCTATGCTGATATTTTCTTTATCAACTTGCAAGGTTTCTTGTCCGGGTGCATGACCTAATGCCTCGGCAGAAGGGGTATAAACACGCAAGTATTCACAAGGTAATTGAAAGGTCTGGCCATCTGCAAAACTGACTTCTAATACACGCGATAATTTATGTAAAATAATATCAGTCGGGTAGGTGTCGATGGCATCAGCTTTAATACGCATTATAAAATATAACGGCTTAGATCTTCATCTTCAACAAACTCAGAAAGGTGTTCATTAACAAAATCAGTATCAATTTCAATGTCTTTATCAGTTAAATCAGGGGCATCAAATGAAAGTTTATCTAATAGACGCTCTAAAATGGTATGTAAACGACGGGCACCGATATTTTCTGTTTTTTCATTCACTTCCCAGCTAAATTCGGCAATACGTTTAATACCAGCTTCAGTGAAGCTAATATTTAAACCTTCGGTGGCTAATAAGGCTTGATATTGTTCAGTTAAAGAAGCAAATGGCTCAGTTAAAATACGAATGAAATCATTAGAACTTAAGGCATCTAATTCAACTCGAATCGGAAAGCGACCTTGTAATTCAGGGATTAAATCCGACGGTTTAGTCAGATGGAATGCACCTGATGCGATAAATAAAATATGGTCGGTTTTAATCATACCGTGTTTAGTGCTAACGGTGCTGCCTTCAACTAAGGGTAATAAATCACGTTGTACGCCTTCACGGGATACATCGCCGCCATTTTCAGAGCGTTTACAAACTTTATCAATTTCATCTAAAAAGACAATGCCTTGCTGTTCAACGGATTCAATGGCGGTTTCTTTTATTTTATCTTCATTGATGAGTTTATTTGCATGGTCTTCAGTCAGCACTTTAAGTGCATCTTGAATAGGTAGTTTACGGGTATTGGTTTTTTGATTACCCATATTTTGAAACATACCTTGCAACTGGTTGGTCATTTCTTCCATGCCCGGTGGTGCCATGATTTCAACACCGACACTGGGCGCTTGCACTTCAATTTCGATTTCCTTTTTATCAAAATCACCTTCACGTAATTTTTTACGCATTTTTTGACGAGTGTTTTCTTCAGTTTCAGATAACATACCGCCATCAGCACGCGGCAGTAAAATATCGAGCACGTGATCTTCTGCGGCATCCATCGCATGCACTTTGACTTTTTCAGTCGCTTCTTCACGCACCATTTTAATAGCGGTATCCATTAAATCACGGATAATAGAATCAACATCACGACCGACATAACCGACTTCTGTGAATTTAGTTGCTTCGACTTTAATAAACGGTGCGTTGGCTAATTTTGCAAGACGACGGGCAATTTCTGTTTTACCCACACCGGTTGGGCCAATCATGAGAATATTTTTAGGGGTGATTTCATTGCGTAATGATTCATCAACTTGTGAACGTCTCCAGCGATTACGTAGGGCAATCGCAACCGCCCGTTTTGCACTGGCTTGACCAATAATATGCTGATCTAATTCGTGGGCAATTTCTTTGGGGGTCATTTGGCTCATGATGTTTTTGCGTCCTTAGGTTCAGCGTCTAGTTCTTCGATACGTAAATTATGGTTAGTATAGATACAAATATCACCGGCGATATGTAGTGATTTTTCCACAATTTCTCTGGCTGTTAAATCGGTGTTTTCGAGTAAAGCGGTTGCAGCAGATTGTGCAAAAGGACCACCCGAACCAATAGCGACTAAATCCTGTTCAGGTTCAATTACATCGCCATTCCCTGAAATGATAAGTGACACTTTACTGTCTGCAATGGATAGCAGGGCTTCTAGTTTGCGTAACGCTCGGTCAGTACGCCAATCTTTTGCCATTTCAACCGCAGCACGGGTTAAATTACCATGATGTTTTTCGAGTTTACCTTCAAAGTGTTCAAACAGCGTGAACGCATCAGAAGTAGCACCTGCGAAACCAGCAATCACTTGACCATTATATAAACGACGTACTTTGCGTGCATTGCCTTTCATCACGGTGTTACCTAAGGTAACTTGACCATCACCGCCAATAACGACTTTATCACCACGTCGTACAGAAAGAATTGTTGTGCCTCTAAAATCGACCACGTTTTAACTACCCATTATTAATAATAAAACAGATAATTTTAGCACAATTATTCGTATCAGCCTATTGAGTTGATGGGGCGAAGGCTTTAGCTTTCATGTGTAACAAAAAATGAAGGCTAAAGCCTTCGCCCCAAATATGTCAACGTTTTATGAAGAAGTTGAGCACCCTAAATACAATTATTTAAGTAAAGATTGTGCCATGGTGTAAGCATTTCTAAAATCAAGATAAACCGGTTTGTCGCCGGCTAACATTGAACATAATAATTCATGCTGTACTTTGTATTTAATATTACCAACAGCTAAAGGACCTACTGCAACCGCATTAGTGTTGGCTAACGGTGTACCAAAATCATTAATACCTACCCCAGCAATACCCGCTGGTGGAACTGCATTCACATCACCGACCACTTTAAGTTGTTTGGCATGTGATAAAACCTCCGCACTTAAAATTTGAATACCCGCTTTTGCAGTACAAAAAATCAAATCAACATCGGCAATCAGTTTGATTTTATCTTCATCATAAGTACTGACAGCGCCTGATAAATGACAATCAAAACGACGATTATATTCACTGGCTAAATCTTGAGCAGTGCCTTCCGAAATATGATCGACTAATGTGGTATCTGCTCCGGCTAACGAAGCAATCACGCCTGTTGCAATCCCTACCGGGCCGGTGCCACCAAAAACTAATACCTTGCAGTCTTTTAATTCTTTTTGGTTATTATTTTTTTGCAATTCTTTTTCAACACAAGCCACTAATGCGGCGGCAGTGGTGAAAGCCCCACTTGGGTCCGCAAAGGCAGAGACTTGAAAAGGCGGAAACATCGCTTGTTTAGCGGTATTTAACATATCAACAGCGAGGCCAATATCGCGTCCACCGATAAAAATACCGGTTTTTTTAACGCCCGCTGGGCCTCGTGAAAAAATAACATCTTGGGTTAATCGATGGATGCTGTCTAATTTGACGTTTGCATAGGGCATTAGCACATCGAAATCACAATCTAATGCCATATTGACATCAAAAGGGCTATTGTTAGGCATGGGGTCGAACATGTGTAGAATACTTTTTTTAGCCATGATTATTTACTCCGTTATTTTTTTGATTGAATATATTGACGAGCCATTTCAAACGCATGTTCAAAATGTAAGTAGATAGGGTCTTCGTTATCAATCATTTTTTTCAATAATAAGCTTTGTACTTGGTATTTGATATTACCAATTGCTAATGCTCCTATGCCAATAGCACCGCTAGTAGAGCTTTCTATGGCAGAGCCGTTAAAGAACGCATCTAAACCTTCAACACCTGATGGCGGGACGGCATTTACGTCAGTGACTACTTTTAATTGTTTGGCCGATTTAATCTGTTCAGCATTTAATAATTGAATACCGGCGGCACCGACACTGAAAATAATATCAGCGTCTTCAATATACTGTGATTTTTCACTATCGAGTCCTGCGGCAATGGTAATTTTATTATCACCAAATTCTTGACTGCACATATCAGCAATACGTTGGGTTTTATCAAGTTGACGGCCGATCATACGCACATTTGCACCTGCTTGTGCGGCAAGAACAGATGCGGCTTGTCCAACAGGCCCTGTGCCTCCTAGAACCAAGACGGTTTTATTTTCAAAATTAGTGTCAAATTTTAGTTTAAGCTCATCTTCAACAATAGCGACCATTGCAGCGGCAGTGGTAAATGCTCCACTTGGGTCAGAGAATACCGAAACCGTAAAGGGCTTAAACATTGAATTTTTAGCTGTTTTCAGCATATCCATGGCTTGTTTGGTATCGCGGCCGCCAATAAAAATACCGGTATTTTTTAAGCCTTTAGGGCTGCGTGAAAAAATCACATCTTGAACTAAGCCCGCAACTTCACTAGGCTCTACATTGATATAAGGCACGGCTGAAATCCAACCTGCATCGAGTGCCATATTAACATCAAAAGGACTGAGATTTTTTGCAGTGGTGAACATATGTAAGATAAAAGGTTTAGACATAATAAGCTCATTAAAGTTAATGGTTAGATTGTTTCAGTATAAGTGAAAAAATCGGCTATTGTTAGCCTCTAACGATTGAAATTTTCAAATTAAGTTAAAAATGTGTATTATCTATCTATAATTTTTGACTAGGAGACACTATGACACACAATGTAACGTTAATTAAAGGCGATGGTATTGGCCCCTCGATTATGGATGCGGCAGTAAAAATTATTAATGCAACAGGCGTTGATATTAACTGGGAAGAAGCTGATGCAGGTATGGCGGCTTATGATAAGCATGGCACGCCGATTCCTGATGAAACCTTAGCCTCTATTGATAAAAATAGAGTGGCGTTTAAAGGCCCTTTAACCACACCTGTGGGCAAAGGCTTTAGAAGTATTAATGTCGCGTTGCGTCAAAAATACGATTTATATGCCAATATTCGTCCTGCAAGGACGTGGAAAGGGGCGCAAAGTAAATTTGAAGATATTGATATTGTGGTGGTTAGAGAAAATACCGAAGGCCTATATATGGGTTTAGAGCATTATCTAACACGTGAAAAAGATGTCGCTGAAAGTTTGGCGGTTGTAACGCGTAAAGGTTCAGAGCGTATTATTGAATATGCGTTTAAATATGCGAAAGAAAATAATCGTAAAAAAGTCACTTTATGTCACAAAGCGAATATTTTGAAATATACATCAGGATTATTTTTAGAGGTAGGGCGTGAAGTGGCTTTACGTCATCCTGAAATTGAATTTGATGAAAAAATTATTGATGCTACCTGTATGCATATGGTGATGGATCCTCATCAATTTGATGTAGTAGTTACCACCAATATGTTTGGTGATATTTTATCGGATTTAACTGCGGGTTTAGTGGGTGGTTTAGGCTTAATTCCGGGTGCCAATATCGGTAAAGATGCCGCATTATTTGAAGCCGTACATGGTAGCGCACCTGATATTGAAGGTAAAAATTTAGCAAATCCTGCGGCTGTGATTATGGCGGGCGTGATGATGTTACATCACTTAGGCGAAACGAAAGCGGCGAATAGCATTCAAACCGCACTCGAAAAAGTGATTGATGAAAGTAAATTGGTCACGCCTGATTTAAATCCGCAATCAACCTCTGGTACTATTGAGATGGGCGATGCCATTATTGCGGCGTTAGTTTAATTATTTAAGTATTAAATATGGCTTTAATGCCTGATACCTCGCCTGCTTTTATTATTGATGAGCAGGCGTTGCAGGATTCAATAGCTGTTTTAGGATATTTGCGGCAACAATCGGATTGTCGTGTCTTATATTCGATTAAGGCCTTGCCCTTAACGACTATTTTAAAAAGCTTACAGCCTTTTGTTGATGGCTTTTCGGTGAGTTCTCTTTTTGAAGCAAAATTAGCTCACTCTATATTATCACCGGCACAAAGTATTCATCTTGCTACACCCGGTGTACGTGAAGATGAAGTCGGTGAAATTAAGAAAATTTGCAGTCATATTAGTTGTAATTCTTTGTCGCAACGAAAGGCGTTCCTAACATCAGATTTATCCTTAGGATTACGCATTAATCCTAAACAATCCTTAGTAAATGATGCTCGTTTTGACCCTTGCCGCTTACATTCAAAGTTAGGCATTGATATTAATAAGGTAGATGCTGATATGTTGCAAGGCATAGAGGGTTTACATTGCCATAATGTCTTTTCACAGCAGGATTATAGGGCGTTAATCACCACCATGACTCAACTGGAGTCGCAACTAGGCGGCTATTTTAAGCAACTAAAATGGTTAAATTTAGGTGGTGGTTATTTATTTAAGCAGATTGATAATCACCAGCCTTTTATTGAATTAGTGCAGTCTTTACGGAAAAAATATCAGTTAGAGGTTTATATTGAACCGGGCAAAGCTGTCGTGAATGATGCGGTGAGTTTAGTGGCAACGGTGATTGATTGTTTTGACAGTGATGGCAAGCGTGTCGCGGTGCTGGATACTTCAATTAATCATAATCCTGAAGTATTTGAATATCAGCGGCAACCTGATATTTTGCAAAATGATTTACAAGGTGAACAGTCGGCTATTTTAGTAGGTTCAAGTTGTTTGGCGGGTGATGTATTTGGTGAATATCAATTTAAACAAGCGATTCAAGTCGGGGATAAAATAACCTTTATTAATTTAGGTGCGTATACCTTAGTCAAAGCCAATCGTTTTAATGGTTATAATTTGCCTGATATTTATAGTTTAAAATCAGGTGAACTGCGTTGTATAAAACAATATAGTTATCAACAATATCAAAATCAGTGGGAGAGTGATTAAAATGAAAGCAATCGTAATGACAGCGGCAGGTGATAGTGATGTTTTAAGCTATCAAGAAAATAGGGATAAGCCGGTGAATGAGGGCGTTAGCCTTAAAATTAAAGCGGCTGGCGTGAATCCTATTGATACTAAAGTGCGTGCCTTTAATATGTTTTATCCTGATAATCAGGCGTGTATTTTAGGCTGTGATTTTGCAGGGGAAGTATTAGTAGCAGCGGGTGATTTTTCTGTCGGTGACAAGGTATGGGGATGTCATGGTGGTTTAGGGCGTGAACAGGGTAGTTATGCGGAATATAATACCATTAAGTCGGCGTATCTTGCTTTAATGCCAAAAACTTTAAGTTTTGTTGAGGCTGCAGCGGCTCCGTTAGTATTGATTACCGCTTGGGGAGCTTTATATGAGCGAGGACGATTGCAGGCAGGTGAGACGGTCTTAATTCACGCAGGAGCAGGCGGTGTGGGACATGTTGCGATTCAATTAGCAAAATTGAAAGGTGCAAGAGTAATTACTACCGTTAGCACGCCAGAAAAAGCGGCGTTTGTGCGTGAGTGTGGCGCGGATGAGGTGATTTTATATACGGAAGAAAATGTTTTAGAACGTGTATTGGGCTTAACCGAAGGCGAAGGTGCGGATTTAGTATTTGATACCGTGGGTGGTGATGTATTGGCGGATAGTATTGAAATGACGAAACATTATGGGCGGTTAGTTACGTTATTATCTGCTGAAGGGATTGACTTATCAGAAGCTCGCATGCGTAATTTAAGCGTGGCGTTTGAATTAATGCTGACACCGATGTTGCGTGATTTAGAAACAGAAAGAGCTAAACATATTGCTATTCTCAATCAATGTGCGAGTTTAATTGATACAGGGAAACTAAAGATTAAAGTATCTCAGGTGTTGCCGTTGCAGGAAGCCAAACAAGCCCATGACATCATTGAGTCTGGGCATAGTCTGGGAAAAATTGTATTGGAAATGGCGTAATATTTTTTTAAAAGGAATATTTAAAATAATGGTCAATGAGCAATAGAGCGAAAACCACCATTAAATAGAAAATGGAAAAGCCAAACGTTTGCATGGCGGTTTTATCATCTTTAGTGCGCATCATTTTAATCGCCATATAAATGAAACCTAAACTTAATAAGGCACTGGGAATCAGATAAATTAAGCCGCTCATGCCGGTTAAATAAGGTAGTAGCGTGACAATAAATAATAAAATTGTGTAAAGCAGGATATGCAAACGCGTATAAGCTGCCCCATGCGTGACAGGTAACATGGGAATATTGACCTTTGCATATTCTTCACGGCGAGCAATGGCTAATGCCCAGAAGTGCGGCGGTGTCCAAACGTAAATCAATAAAAATAATAATAAGGCGTAAGGGTGAACTTCGCCTGTCATTGCACACCAACCTAATACCGGTGGTGCGGCTCCTGCTGCTCCGCCAATAACAATATTTTGCGGCGTCATGCGTTTTAAGAACATCGTATAAACAACCGCATAGCCAATTAAGGATAAAAAGGTCAGTAATGCGGTTAAAAGATTAATAAATATAATCAAGATTGCCATTGCAATAACGCCTAAAATTGCGGCAAAGATTAAGACATTTTTTGAGTTTAATTCACCTTGAGGCAGAGGGCGATTTTTTGTCCGTGCCATTTCTGCATCGGCTTTTTGATCGATAAAATGATTGATAGCCGCCGCAGATGATGAGGCAAGCCCAATACCTATACTGGCATAAATAAATTCAGCAATAGGCGGCATGCCGGGAACTGCTAATAACATGCCGACAATAGCGGTAAAGACCAATAATAAAACGACTTTGGGTTTACATAATTCCAGGTAATTTTGCCAAGATAATGTTTTTTTAGGTGAGGTCATAGCATGTTAAATAAGTAAGGTAATATTGGGATTGATTATACCGTATATTGTGAGCTCTAAAAATGTGACTATTTTTATTGGATTTAATAAATACAATAACCTATAGTGAAGAATTTTTTTATGGGTTAACGATGAGTTCAAAAATAAAACTGATTGCAGGTGAGTGGCGCGGAAGGAATATAAAGGTGTTGGAGTTAGAAGGCTTACGCCCTACGCCTATCCGAGTTCGTGAAACGCTGTTTAATTGGTTGCAATATGATGTGCTGGGAAGTCGCTGTTTAGATTTATATGCAGGCAGTGGTGCATTAGGTTTAGAAGCGGCTTCTCGTGGAGCGACTCAGGTGGTGCAAGTTGATAATCATCATAAAGTTTGCCAGCAGCTGCATGAAAATACACAGTTATTAACCGCGACTGATAAAGTAAAAGTAGTGAAACAAGATGTGATGCGTTATTTGGCGGGAGATGCTGAACGCTTTAATGTGGTTTTTTTAGATCCGCCTTTTTTTAAGGATTTAGCAAGTCAAGCAATGCACTGGCTAGAAGATAAAGGCTGGTTGTTAGATGGGGCTAAAATTTATGTGGAAGTAGAGCGGTCGTTAGAGCTTAAAGATACGCCTGAAAATTGGCAATGTTTGAAACATAAAACAGCGGGTCAAGTGAGCTATTATTTATTTGAGCGTGTTTAATGCGGTACAATGGTGGGTTTTATACCTAAATTTACTGGTTTGTTTTAAACGCTTATGGAAATAACGGCTATTTATCCTGGAACTTTTGATCCTGTGACCAATGGTCATATTGATATTATTGCACGAGCCGCTCGCTTGTATCATAAAGTGATTGTTGCGGTGGCGGTAAATAGTAATAAATCGCCTTTATTTGATGTGTCTCAGCGTGTTGATTTATTAGAAACTGTGACCGCAGATATGGATAATGTGGTGATTATTGGCTTTGATAATTTATTAGTCGACTGTGCTAAACAGCAGGGTGCTAATGTTATTTTAAGAGGCCTACGTGCGATCTCAGATTTTGAATATGAATTTCAATTAGCAGGTATGAATCGACGTTTATCGCCTGAATTAGAGACCATGTTTTTAACCCCTGCGGAGCAATATGAGTTTATTTCATCGAGTATGATTAAAGAAATTTCAAGATTAGGCGGCAATGTATCAGATTTTGTACCTGATATTGTTCGCAAATCGTTAACTAACAAATTTAAACGAGGATAAGTTATGTCATTATTGATTGATGATGAATGTATTAACTGTGATGTCTGTGAACCTGAATGTCCCAATGGTGCGATTACACAAGGCGAGGATATTTATATTATTGATCCGGCTTTATGTACTGAATGTATTGGTCACCATGATGTGCCGCAGTGTATTGAAGTTTGCCCTGTCGATTGTATCGATAAAGATCCCAGTAAAGTAGAGTCAAAAGATTCGCTTTATGAAAAATATTTAAAATTAACCCAATAACCTAAGCTTATTTATCTATGGCATTATTACGTTTAAAAAAAGTCTCGATTGCATTTGGTACACATTCTTTACTTAACAAGGCAGATTTTCAATT
>ENA-ORXI01000246-ORXI01000246.1-sediment-metagenome-genome-assembly--contig:-NODE-246-length-43484-cov-11.233695_pt1 | contig 43484 bp, 30 predicted proteins | sample MGYA00237861_ERZ511468 | MGnify/ENA primary metagenome ERZ511468 (study PRJEB26299, sample SAMN06266213) | sediment metagenome | isolation source: Hudson Canyon methane seep mesocosm | place... | reverse complement strand
GTTTCACTAACCTGTAGAACTCGATTTAAACCTTCTCTGCCCTTACCTGTTGCCACAGCCAACAACTTGCTTTCTTGTTTTAGCTGGGTAAGCAAATTCAAGGCATTATCAAATAAAGGCGTTGGTGTGATATCGCCTTCTAAATATTCATATTTATATTGCAAACGCATTGTTTCAATTTGCTCATCGGTAATACCCGCAAACAACTCTTTTAACGCTTCGGGGATACTTAACCCTATAATTTGTTTTGCTGCATAATTTGTCGGTACTATTAAACCAATGGCTTTTGCGGCTGACTGCATTGAAGAAACAATACGTTCAACAGAGTCCATCAATGTTCCATCCCAATCAAAAATCACTAACTTATAATGTTTCATACTGCTCTTCTGCTTTTGTAATGGTTAACTACTCTCTTACTAATTTAGTCAGTAATTTTTCTAAACTTGATTCTAGCGGTGCTTCTATCTTTAACCGTTCTTCTGTTTTTGGATGAGTAAATTCAATACTAGCTGCATGCAAAAACAAGCGTTTCAAACCTTTATTTTTCATATCAACATCAAAACCTTCATGACCATATTTAGCATCCATTGCGATAGAATGACCACTCACCTGACAATGGACACGTATTTGATGCGTTCTCCCTGTTACTGGAAAAGCCCGAACTAAGGTGGCACCACGGTAACGTTCTAATACTCTATAGCGCGTTTCCGATTCTTTACCGTTTATATTATCAACCACTACCACTCGCTCACCTGATTTAAGGTCGTTTTTCTTTAGCCCTTCAGTTACACGCGTTAATTTTGTTGGCCAATGCCCTTTTACTAAAGCATGATAAAATTTTTGTACCTTTTTATTTCGTAATTGTTCATGCAAATGACGCAATGCTGAACGCTTTTTAGCGACTACTAAACAACCAGAAGTATCCCTATCAAGTCGATGAACTAGTTCTAGCATGCGAGCATCAGGTCGTAATGCCCTAAGCGCTTCAATTAAACCAAAACTTAAACCGCTGCCACCATGAACAGCCATACCTGAAGGCTTGTTAATTACAATTAATCTATCATCTTCAAATAATATTTGCTTTTCAAGGTTAGCTACAATAGTTAAGCCCGTTGATACATTATCTGTTTTTTCAGATACACGAATTGGAGCAATACGTACTATGTCATCAACAACTAATTTATAAACAGGTTTAATACGTTTTTTATTTACCCGTATTTCGCCTTTACGCATTAAGCGGTATAAATGACTTTTTGGCACACCTTTTAGTGTTCTTAATAAAAAGTTATCAATACGCTGACCTGCGTTATTATTCGTGATAACTACTTGTTTTGAATTATTTTTTTTATGAGGATTCTGCTTCATATTCTTTTATCTTTATTGCCGCACTTAATTAACATTGTTATATTAGGGAAGTAATAACGAATTTAAGTTAAGGTGATTTTGGGTTATCGTAATTATTTATGCACTGAAATGGTGCAATATGGACGTGATATCACTTCATATAATTATACAAGAACATACCGATCAATATCATAGAATATTTAAAGGTAAGTATTATGAAATTTTGATGAGCCTTATTGGTTTATTTTTAGGCACCAAACTTTAGAAAACGATTTTAATAATAAATAGATAGATAGTGTTAATTTTAAACACTTTTAAAACATGAATTAACAAATACTAATGGCGGTATCTAAAAAATAGCATACAGCCCTAAACAAAAATAATGAGTATTTCTACTCTAGTAGTGTAGTTTTTGATTGACTGAAGGTTACTAAAACTCTTGCTGCAACAAAAAATAGAATAGAAATAAAAAAGGATTATAAGAAAATGAAACGCATGCTGATTAACGCAACTCAGCCAGAAGAGGTGCGTGTAGCGCTGGTGGATGGGCAAAGATTATATGATCTTGATATTGAGTCAACCACGCGCAAACAAAAAAAATCGAACATTTACAAAGCTAAAATCACTCGTATAGAGCCGTCTTTAGAAGCCGCTTTTGTTGACTACGGCGCTGACCGCCACGGTTTTTTACCAATGAAAGAAATCGCTCGCGAATACTTTCCTAAAGGTTATACCTTCCAAGGTCGTCCAAACATTAAAGAAGTATTGAAGGAAGGCCAAGAAGTCATCGTTCAAATCGACAAAGAAGAACGAGGTCAAAAAGGCGCCGCCCTTACTACTTTTATAAGCTTAGCTGGTAGTTACCTAGTTCTAATGCCTAACAACCCTCGTGCTGGTGGCATTTCCCGCCGTATTGAAGGTGACGAGCGCTCTGATCTTAAAGCATCATTAAGCAAACTAGCGCTTCCTAAAGGTATGGGTTTAATTGTGCGAACTGCTGGAGTTGGTAAAGATTATGACGAATTAGAATGGGATTTAAACGTTTTACTTCACCACTGGCAAGCTATTTCTGATGCTGCTGCAAGTACCGATGCTCCTGTATTAATACATCAAGAAACTAACTTAATATTACGTGCTATTCGTGACTATTTACGACGTGATATTGGCGAGGTATTAATTGATCGACCTAAAACCTTTGAAAGTGTTAAAAAACATATTGAAGTTGTTCGTCCTGATTTTTTAAGTAAGATCAAACTTTATGATAATGACGTACCTATGTTTACCCATTATCAAATTGAAAGCCAAATTGAGTCAGCATTCCAACGTGAAGTACGACTTCCTTCAGGTGGTTCAATTGTTATTGACCCAACAGAAGCCATGACCTCTATCGATGTTAACTCGGCTCGCGCCACTAAGGGCGGTGATATTGAAGAGACTGCTTTTCATACCAATCTTGAGGCAGCTGAAGAAGTAGCACGTCAATTACGTTTACGTGATTTAGGTGGTTTAGTAGTTATCGACTTTATTGATATGACACCTGTACGTCATCAACGTGAAGTTGAAAACCGCATGCGCGATTCAGTACATCAAGACAGAGCACGAATTCAACTAGGTCGCATTTCTCGTTTTGGTTTATTAGAAATGTCACGTCAACGCCTACGTCCTTCGATTGGAGAAACCAGCCAAGGTGTCTGCCCTCGTTGTAGTGGCACTGGTCAAGTACGTGGTGTTGAGTCACTTGCATTGTCAATTCTTCGTTTAATGGAAGAGGAAGCGATAAAAGAAAATACTCAACAAGTTCAAGCACAAGTTCCTGTACCTGTGGCTACTTACTTGTTAAATGAAAAACGTCGTTCAGTTTTCCATATTGAAAAGCATCACAGTGTGAAAGTATTGATTATTCCTAATCCGAATATGTCTACACCGCAATATGAAGTTGTAAGAATGCGTGCTGACGAGTCGATTGTCGAAGCAAGCTACAACGTGCCAGTTAAGCAGGCTCAGCTTGAAGAAGCGGTAATGCCAAAGTTTGATCCTCAGGCAAACAAACGTGTTGAACCCATTATTCAAGGTATGAGTGCCCCTAAGCAATCCGCTCCTGCACCTGTTGAAAAAACAGCTACAGTTGCTAATAAACCTGAATCTAAAGGGCTTTTTGCTGCTATCAGCCAATGGTTCAAAGGACTGTTTAGTGCAGAAGAAGTTAAAGAAGAAATAAAACCTGTTAGCAAACCACGTCCAAGACAACAGCAGGACAACCGTAACCGTAATCGTAAACCTCGCCAGCAACAACGTAACAATCGTTCTGCTCAAGGTAAAAAGGCAGAGGATAAGGATGTTCGTAGCGATTCTAAAGTTGAAACTCGCAGCGACAACCGTAGCGAAAATCGTAATAACAAGCCTAAAAAACCGGTTCATAAAAACGAAAACAGAACTCAGGCACCACAGGAAGAAAAAGTTGCAGAGCGTCGCCAACGTCGTACTAATCGCAAAAAAGTACGCCTTAACGACAATAATAAACCGGCAGCTAAAGTTGAAGAAATAAAATCAACAACTAAGGCTCCTGTTATTGCTGATAAAGCTATAAGTAAAGATTCAGTAGTAGTTGAAACGAACGATGTACAAGTTGACGAAAGTAATCAAGAAAAACGAGAAGATCGCCCTAGAAATCGTCGCTCTCCTCGTCATTTGAGATCTCGTCGTCGCAATAACAGCGATACAGATAAAAATACGACGACAACTAATCAAGTTGCAGAAGCTAGCGAAGATCCAATTGAAGCCCGCTACCCTGAAAAAGTAGCAATAGCAGAAACTGCGACTCAAGAAGTTCAGCACGACTTACCTTTTGATGAAGTCACCGTTGCACCTGTTGAAGTGAAAACTGAAGAAGTTGCCATAGCACCTGTTGAAGTTAAAGCTGAAGAAGTTGCTGTTGCACCTGTTGAAGTGAGCACTGAAGAAGTTGCTGTTGCACCTGTTGAAGTGAGCACTGAAGAAGTTGCTGTTGCACCTGTTGAAGTGAAAACTGAAGAAGTTGCTGTTGCACCTGTTGAAGTGAAAACTGAAGTTGTTGCTGTTGCACCTGTTGAAGTGAAAGCTGAAGAAGTTACTGCAACACCTGTTGAAGTGAAAGCTGAAGAAGTTACTGCAACACCTGTTGAAGTGAAAGCTGAAGAAGTTGCTGCAACGCCTGTTGAAGTGAAAGCTGAAGAAGTGGCTGCAACGCCTGTTGAAGTGAAAGCTGAAGAAGTTGCTGCAACGCCAGCTGAAGTTAAAACTGAAGAAGTGGCTGCAACGCCTGTTGAAGTTAAAACTGAAGAAGTGATAGAAGCTCCAAAGAAAGCCAAAAGAGTTGCTAAACCTAAAGTAGTCAATGGTAAAGTTAAAGTGAAGAAAACCGATGGTGAACCAAAAATTGGCAGAGCATCAGCGGTAATGACTAAACCAGAAACTATTACAACAATTCAGGATATCCCTACAGAGTTTATCGCCGTAGAAGATAGAGCTAGTTATGTTGTTTCAGGAAAAACAGCTACAACGGCTGACGTAGCTAACAGAAGCTCTGCTGGGCCTACTAAACCTAGCTTGTAAACGCTTAATACGCTATTTTGTCATACTCGGCACTAGCAGATGATTAAGCACTGAAATTAAAAAGCCTGCAAATTTGCAGGCTTTTTTAGTTTTAGGTTTCTATGTAATAATGCATGAGCCAGTTAAACATTAAATTAATGCCACCAAGTTAATACATCAAACTAATTCAATTATGTGCCCATATCAGCTAACAATTCTTGTACGCCAATATAATAGCTTCAGCTATACCAAGCAACTAAGACAATACTATGTCGGTTATACGAATTTCTATCCAATTAACTGCTTCAGATATTGCTACAGGCATAAAAAAAGACAATAACTAAGCTGTCTTTTTTATTTTAATATTGAGTAGTTTTAAGTTACCAGCTAATACTTACATCAACATCAGATAACAAACCATAGCAACAATACAGGATACGATTAAGCTCAATATAAACCCTTCCTTAACCATATTTTGAATTTCAATCTCACCTGTACCATAAGCGATTGCATTAGGCGCTGTAGCTACTGGTAACATAAATGCACAACTAGCGGCCATTGCAGCAGGTATCATCAATATTTCCGGATTAATACCAGTAGATATGGCAGCAACAGCTAAAATAGGCATTAGGAGCGTAGCAGTAGCTGTATTACTGGTTATCTCTGTTAAGTAAGTAACGACTAAGCATATTGTTAATATCATGAGTATTGGTGGTAAACTTGAAAGTGATGTCAACCATTCACCGAGTATTGAACTTAACCCTGAAGCAGTGAACCCTTTAGCTATTGCAATACCACCAGCAAATAACAGCAGCATACCCCAGGGTATTGAGTTAGCAGTCTTCCAGTCAAGCAATCTTCCTCCCTTACCGTTAGGTACAACAAACATAATCACAACAGCTAACAAGGCTACAGTACTATCCCCTGCTATCTTGATATCAAGCAATCCACTCCAACCACCAAACGGCTCACCACGAGTAATCCAAGCCAGAGCAGTTAAACCAAAGACAATCAATGTACGTTTCTCTTCAGGTCTCCATTCACCTAATGTAGGTAATTCTATATCGTGCTCAAGTGTCACATTACGAGTTAACCACAAAGCCATAATAGGAAGTGATATAAGCACTACAGGTATACCTATCTTCATCCAAGCAAGAAAGCTGAATTCATTACCTGTATTCTCTTCATAGATAGCGGCAAAGATAATATTAGGAGGTGTACCAATCAAAGTACCCAGCCCACCAACACTAGCGGCATAGGCAATACCTAATATCAAAGCTACCTTCAACCTTTTGTTGTCAACATGGCTCAATATAGCTAGAGCCATTGGCAACATAATTAAAGTAGTTGCTGTATTGGATATCCACATACTCAAGAAGCCAGCAGCTAACATAAACCCTAGCACCAACCTTCTACCACTAGACACACCAACCAATCTAACCATATAAACAGCTAGTCTTTCATGTGCACCACTCTTCTCTAACGCCTTAGAGAGCATGAATGCGCCCATCAATAAAAGTATTACATGGCTTCCGAATGATGAAGCCACCATTTTATGATCTAGTATGCCAAACATAGGAAGTAAGGCGAATGGCACAAGTGAGGTAGCTGGAATGGGTATAGCTTCAGTAATCCACCAAACAACCGTTAATAATGTTATTCCTGCAGCTATCGCAGCTTTATCATCTAAACCAAGCGTCAAGAGTAGCATGTAAGATAAAAAAGCTATTAGCGGGCCGAGAACAATGAAATTTTGTCTAGAAATAGACATGTAATTAACCTTTTATATTATTATGAGATAATAGATTCAATATAGTCATGAGACGTTTGCCATAAACTATGCTCTCTACGATTTTGCCAATTGTTGGTAGTGGTTTTTAATAAACCTTGTAACCGATGGCTACTTTGCTCAATAATCTTAATATTCGCCTTGTCTATCACTTCAACGGTGCTGGTTCGATTGTTACAAGTAAGCAACATATCGCAGCCAGCTTGTTGGGCTGCCTCAGCTCGCTCAATATATCCGCCAACACAAGCAGCACCTTCCATTGATAAATCATCACTAAAAATAACACCATCAAAACCAAGCTCTTGTCTTAATATGTGTTGTAACCACAAAGGAGAAAAACCAACAGCTTGCTCATCAACATCTGGAAAAATAATATGAGCAGGCATTAAAGCAGCAAGAGAATTTGTCGCGATAAGTTGTTTAAAGGGGGATAGGTCAAAGTTAAATATTTCTGCTTTAGTGCGTGTATCAATGGGTAAGGCTAAATGTGAGTCTTCTTTAACACTACCATGACCAGGAAAATGTTTTCCTGTTGCTTGCATGCCAGCAATGTTCATTCCTTCGATAAATGCTGAGGCAATAGCACTAACGTATTCAGGCTGTGAGTGAAAAGCTCGATCACCAATTACATCACTAACCCCGTTTACATCAAGTACCGGAGCAAAGCTGATATCAATGCCTACAGCTTGTACCTCAAATGCCATCAAAGTAGCGCAATGTTTTGCCAAAATTTTAGCTTTTTCAATATCATTACCAACGTAATGCATGAGTTTACCCATGGCAGGAATTTTACAAAATTGCTCTCTAAAGCGCTGTACTCTGCCGCCTTCATGATCTACCGCAATTAATATATCGCTGCGAGCAGCGCTTCTAATGTCTTGTGTTAGGGAAGTTATTTGTTCAGGAGATTCGTAATTTCGAGTAAATAAAATTAACCCGCCAACGAGGGGATGTTCAAGAAGTTCTTTATCTTCTTGAGTTAACGATGTGCCTTGCACATCAAGCATGATTGGACCCATAGTACGCCACTAAAACTAATAATAAGTGGCGATACTTTACCTAATTACTTCCTGTTAACAAAGTAGTTTCATGGGTGTTTTATCAATTATTTTTTCAGTATTGGTGCACCTACACCTGCAGCTACGTAAGGAATAACTTGTTGAATTACCCCTGAAATATCAATGTTTTTATCAAAGTCACTGGCGGCAATATCAATGAGGGCATCACTTGAAGACATAGTAAAAACAACAGTCCCCATAGTGAAATGCAAGCGCCAAAACATTTCTTCAGCACTTAATTCCGGGTAAGCTTTTTTTACTGCATCGACAAAGTTACTGATAACATTAGGATATTGAGTCGTTAAAAACCATCTTAGAAAGCCTTGGCTATCGGTATAACCACGACCTAAGAGTTGCAAAAATGTACTGGTGCCGTTTTCTTTAAATTCATTTAGCCAAAGAAGTGGCTGCACAAAAGCGGTAAATACTTCCTCTAGGCATATATCATCATTTGAATCACTAAGAGTTTGTAATGAAAGTTCAAGTTTAGGTGATAGCTCATTCATATAGCGAGACATAACTGCTTTTATTAATTCTTTTTTGGAGCCAAAATGATAATTAACAGCAGCTAAATTAACTTCAGCTTGGCTGGTTATTTCTCTTAACGATGTACCGTTAAAACCTTTATCAGCAAAAAATATTTCTGCTGCATCTAATATTTTATCTTTTGTACTCATACGCTAGCTACTACCTTTAATGTGCTACTTTTAAAATTCTTTGTTCAAAATAAAACACGTTAACAAACACTCAGTTTAAACGCGCGTTTAAAATAACGTATTTGTGGGAATGAGGTCAACAATTAAAGTGATAAAGCTGGATAGTTATTCAAATTAATTCACATAATTAAAAAAGATAAAATCGCCTCTAATTAATATTTTCATTTAAAACAACCCATTAAATCTACTTTTAAAAATAAACATAAATACTCAATATTATTTTGAACTTTTTACAGTTAATAGGCGTCTTACTATATACATTTAGGAAAACTCCCTAGCTCTGAGATCTGATCTGTCAATCAATCCAGAGTTTTTTTTGCTCTAAATTCCATTTTGATTACAATTTATTACTTGATCAATACAATAATAAACAAGCATTAATTATATGATGTCGCCACTTCCAAAGAGTTTGTTTGTTAGTACTGTTATTCTCCTTTATATTTTTGCTCAGCAACTTTAGCTGAGCTTTTTTTTATCTAAAATTAAGCTTTTATACACTCAGCCTTTTTATTGTCATAAAACCATTCCCTTACCTATACTAAAGACTTAACAAATAGATGGTTATGGTCTTGTCATGAAAAGTGTCGAACATTTTGTCGAGATAGGCATTGCTCTATCAGCTGAAAAAAATCATCATATACTTCTAGAAAAAATTCTCAGTAGTGCCATGGAGTTATCAAATGCCGATGGTGGTACAATTTATTCTATTTCTTGTGATAATCATCTCGTGTTTGAAACTCTATTCAACACAACTTTAGGGTTCCATAAGGGCGGTACAAGTGATAATTCTCTTGATTACCCTAAGATTCCAATCATTGAGTACGGAGAAACTAATAATAGCGCTATAGTTGCCATATCGGCAGCATCAGGAAATATTATAAATATTGATGATGTTTACTCAAGCGATAAATACGACTTCAGTGCAGCAAAAGCGATGGACAATAGAACGGGATATAAAACACAGTCCGTTTTAACCCTGCCCATGAAGAATCACCAAGATGATCTTAATGGCGTTATTCAACTAATTAACGCCACAGATAAACACGGTAATGTTATTGCTTTTAGTAATACTGTTCAACGAACGGTACATGCACTTACTTCATTAGCAGCAGTAATAATTACTAATAAACAATTGGTTGATGAAATGGAAAATTTATTCGGGTCATTCTCCAAATTAATCGCCTCTGCAATTGATAAAAAATCGCCATATACAGGGGGACATTGTCGAAGAGTACCTGAAATAACGATGATGTTGGCTAAAGCGTGTGATGATATTCAGCATGGTCCCTTATCTAACTTTACTATGAATAAAGAGGATTTTCATGAACTTAGTGTGGCTGCATGGCTACACGACTGCGGCAAAGTTGCAACGCCTGAATATGTTATGGATAAAGCAAAAAAACTAGAAACAGTCTGTGATCGCATTGACCTAATAGATGCACGCTTTGAAATATCTGCCAAAGATTTATATCACTCAACTAAACTAAGTGAAGCCAGTAAAGTTATTTTTTTAAAACAGTTAGAAGAAGACCGAGAGTTTGTTCGAGTAGCGAATACTGGCGGTGAATTTTTTGATGATGTGAAAATAGCCCGAATACAGCAAATTGCCAAAAACTATCAAGTAACAATTGCTGGCGTAAAACAATCAGTATTAAGCGATGATGAAGTTCATAACCTGATCACAAAACGCGGCACGTTAAACCCTAAAGAGCGTCAAATAATTAATGGTCATATGGATGTTACTGTAGAGATGCTTGAATCAATGCCTTTCCCAAAACATTTAAAACGAGTTCCAGAGTATGCTTGTGGCCACCATGAGAAAATGGATGGTACAGGTTACCCTAAAGGTTTAAAGCGTGACCAAATGTCAATTCCTGCGAGAATAATGGGTATAGCAGATATTTTTGAAGCGTTAACGGCGAATGATCGTCCTTATAAAGATCCTAAAACTTTATCAGAAACTTTAACGATTATGGGGCGAATGAAGCTTGAAGACCACATCGACCCCGATCTATTTGATGTTTTCATCGAGCAAAAAGTCTATCTAAATTTCGCTGACAAATTTTTACAATCATCACAATTTGATACTTTTGATATCAGTAAAATTCCAGGATGCATCAATGGTTCTAAATAAGAATGAACTTACTGAACAGGCATTAATTGAATAATTAATGCCTGTTAACAACAAACCTATAATTGATTGGTTGTATATGCACCTAATCCAGGGCCATAAACAATTGCGTTTAATAACAAGCGTGCTGTACCTTTTGTTGCGCCTCTAAAATTAGGTTTGTTAGCAAACATAATCACCTGACCATTACCTTTAGACTCTCGCGTTAAATAGGCTGAATTAGCAATTCTTTGGCTAGCTTCTGGCCAAATCAAGCCACTCATCCTCAAATATAAATCAAAACCTTTAGGTGTTGTTGCCCAGCCTACCTGCTGCGTTTCTGCTTTACTGTTTTCAACAAACACGCCATAGCGTACAACGGCATCGACTCCGTCTTTAACCATAAATAATGGAGCATTACTTGTTAAGACTGGTAGGGTTTCTTCTACGCCAAAGGTAAGCCAATGTTTTTGATCTGTTCTGGCTGCAACCATAGCACCCGATGGCATGAAGTTTTTATTCCAATCATCCCATTTTTCCAACTGTTCTTTATCCATTGGCTCAAGCGCTTTTTCATCATGCCATGGATACCAAATATCTAATGGAACGATGTGGTTACTCACTTTTTTATGATTAGATATACTCGTTTGCAGCGCCAACCATTCTCTAGTTAAAGAAGTGTTATATTCTTTAGACTCTTCAAAGCTGCTTTCAAGTAATACCACCTCTGAAAACTCCTCTTCTTTTGCAAGTTGCTTTGCCGAATTTCCATTGACGATAAGTGTGCCACCATTTTCAACCCAATTATCAATAGCTGTTATATTAGCTTCAGACAACGCACCATAATATCGGCTAGGCACAACCAACACATTGTATTGACGCAAGTCCATACCATTGAAAAGCTCTTGGCTTAAGTGAGAATGCCTAATGCCTAATTCGGTATCAAGCATATGCCATATCGAACCTAAGTCTTCAACGTTAATACCATTTTGCGACAGTATCGCAACCTGTGGTTTTTCTAACAGTTTAAAGTATTGCCCACCAATGTCCGGTAAATCTCCCTTTCCTAGACCTTGGCTGATTGCAATAACATGAGACTTGGTATCTTGAGCTGCCTGAGTAATTAAATTCTCAAGTTGTTCTTTATCTAATTGGTTATCATAAACAGAAACAACTACAGAGCCTCTTGAAAATCCTTGTTTATTGAATACACCTTTTTTATCTAATACTCTTACTTTAACGTTTTGCTCCATTAACCTCGCAGCAAAGCCTAGTGAAGCATCAGAAGCGCCATCAACAATATAAGCAATAGCGTTGTCGACATTATTAATTGCAAACTCGCTAGGCTCATTATACTCAGTTAGATTGGAGGTTATATTTTTAGACACCTGTAAAGCAGGTAAACCATACATCATGGTTAAATTCCAAGCTGTAGAGTCATACATTACAGAGCTGCCATCTCGTAATGTTTTTTGCCTTTCTTCAATTAATACACTTTTTTGAATTTTTGCATCAAACTCTAGAATAGCGGCAATTAGGGGTGCCTCATATTGTCTATTTTGAATAACAATAGAGCCTTTAGGAATATTAACATCCTCTAGCTTTTGCCCTAATTGGTTTTTTGCCGACTTAACCGATTGAGATTTTGAGGTAATGAAATATTCGATATTTTGTAACGTCAACAAGTCTAAGAATTTAGTTAATCTACTGGTATTTTTAGTTGGCAGTACAACATAACTTTTATTTGCATATCTTCCTTTTTTTGAAATCATGGTTTGACGGTTTTTAACAAAATCAGAGAAAACATCAGTTTTGTGTTTTTGTAAGGTTTTTAAATTTGCAATTGAGCTAACAAACTGGTGATCAACCGACTCTTTGTAGGTTCTAATCTTACCATTTTGTGTTTTAACACCATCTTCAGCGGTACGAGCTTGCTCATATAAAATATGAATTGAACCTCTATACTCTGCATAGTTTGAATAACCCGGATATAAGTTTTCAAACCACTCGCCAGTGTAATAAGGCCAAGTTTTCTCGTCATATTTAGCGGCTTGTTCAGCAGCGAAAACATTTCCCCAGTGATGAATGCTTTTAGGAATATTAGAGTTTAATGGCTCTCTGGGTGGACCAAAAAGGTAAGTGTCTTGCGCGCCCATTTCGTGACCATCAATCATTAATAACGGATACCACTCATTAATCGCTTTAATACGTCCTTTAGATTCAGGATTCACTGCAAAGTAAAAATCTCTATTTAAATCAAAAAGGTAGTGATTACCTCGACCAAAAGGCCATTCACCAGAATGCAGCATTGATTGAGTATCAAAATTTGGTGCTGCCCCGCGGTGTTCTTGAAGACCCTTTGTAAATCTTGCACGGCCATCTGGATTCATCATAGGATCAACCAAGATAACTAAATCATCAAGCAAGCTGTTTACTTCTGGACTTTTGCTGGCAATTAGATGATAAATTAATGCCAGTGCACCATCAGCACCTGATGATTCGTTGCCATGAATGCTATAAGACATCCAAGCAGTTGCAGGGGTTTCTTTTATCAGTTTTTTAATTTTACTACTGCTTAAGTCTTTGGGGTGACTTAACGAAGCAATATTCTTTTTAATTTTTGATAAGTTAGCAAGGTTTTTAGGTGAACTAATCACTAAGTAATGTAGAGCACGCCCTTCATAAGTACGAGCATATTCAATTATTTGAGCTTTACCACTTTCATTTGCCCACAAGTTAACTAAATCATTAATTTGTTCAGGGGTAGCTGCTCTTTGACCAACAGAGAAGCCTAAAGACGATTTAGGTGTTGTTATGCTTTCGTTATAATCCCCTTTAGGTATATCAGGGTAGCTTAATTGTTGGTTAGGTGTAGGTTTCATTAGTACGGTTGCAGAAGCTACAGAGCCACAAAGTGAAAGCACTAAAATCCCTAGTTGAAATAAAATGTTGAATTTCATACTTAATCCTTTTTATTATTTTTCAAAAGGTAACTATAGCTGATTTTATTTTAAAATTACTAAAAGAAAATATAGAGATAAGGAGAATCTTAGAAAATCAAAGAAGTAGAGGGGTATGAAAAGAAACACCTAAATTTATGGCTTCGCCTGAAACGTTGAAGCCATTATTAATTGCTGATTTTAACTTTTGTTAATTTTTATCACGTTAGTTAAGAATAATTAACCGTAAGTTACTCATCTTCAACTCTTACGCCCCAAACATCATGTTCGTCAGCATGAATAATTTGTACCCAGATTTGATCTCCAGGCTTAGCATCAAAGTCATCAGACAAGTACACTTTGCCATCAACTTCTGGTGCATCCATATATGAACGTCCAACAATACCAAGGTCATTCACTTCATCAACAAGAATTAGATATTCTTGACCAATACGTGATTGTAATTTATCAGCGCTTATTTTCGCTTGTACTTCCATAAAGCGCTGTAATCTTTCTTCCATTACTTCATCAGAAACATGATCAGGTAATTCATTTGCAGTAGCGCCTTCAACTGGTGAGTATTTAAAACAACCAACACGATCTAATTGCGCTTCTTCTAAAAAGTCTAAAAGCTCTTCAAACTCTTCTTCAGTCTCACCAGGGAAACCAACAATAAACGTTGAACGAATGACTAATTCAGGACAAATTTCTCGCCATTTAGCAATGCGTTCTAACACTCGATCTGAGCTACCAGGGCGCTTCATTAGTTTTAAAATTCGTTTGTTTGCATGTTGGAATGGAATATCTAAATAAGGAAGTATTTTACCTTCAGCCATTAATGGAATAATTTTATCCACATGAGGATAAGGATAAACATAATGTAATCGAATCCAAACCCCCTGCTTCGCTAACTCTTCACATAACTGCTGCATGTGAGTTTTAACTGGCATGCCATCCCAAAAATCTGTTTTATGCTTAACATCGACACCGTATGCAGAAGTATCTTGTGAGATAACGAGCAATTCTTTAACGCCAGCATTCACTAGTCGCTTAGCTTCGCCTAAAACATCTCCGACAGGACGAGAATCTAAATCGCCACGCATTGACGGGATAATACAGAACGTACAACGGTGATTACAGCCTTCAGATATTTTTAAATAAGCATAATGTTTTGGTGTTAACTTAACACCTTGTGGCGGCACCAAATCAATAAACGGATTATGTTTTGGTTTAGCAACATGTCTATGTACTTGAGTTAAAACCTCATCGTAAGCATGCGGGCCAGTAACACCAAGCACATTGGGGTGAAGCTCAATAATTTCGTCTTTCTTTGCGCCTAAACACCCAGTAACCAAAACCTTACCATTTTGTGCTAACGCCTCACCGATAGTATCTAAAGACTCTTTGACTGCTGAATCAATAAAACCGCAGGTATTTACAATCACTAATTCAGCATCATCGTAGCTATTGGTAACATCATAACCTTCAGTACGAAGTTGAGTAAGAATACGCTCGCTGTCGACAAGATTCTTTGGGCAGCCGAGACTTACGAAGCCCACCTTTGCAGCGCGATTTGAATCAGTTTCTGCTTTAACAACTTCGTTATGCTGCTCTTCAATCATTTTAGCTGGAATGTCTAACGTGGTTGTTTGGCTTTGGGCTGAATTACTTGTGCTTGGGTCGAATTGTTCTACGGTCATATTGCGCTCTGCTGCTCTAACTAGCTAAAACCATAAGGTTAAAGCGTCATAAGTGGTGATTTAATTGCCTTTATTGCAAACTCAGGGGATTTGCTAAGGCAATTGTTTAATGCGCTAGATTATACAGGAATGTAGAGAAAGGATGAATAAATGTTTTATTCATCCTTTTTTAGGTGGTAATGATACAAGTTGAATAATATAAATTCGTCAATTTTTTTTACACCTATCAAATAACCACATACTAAAAAACCACTACAACACTGAAAAACAAGGGTTTTTCTGAAATGGCACACTTATCGCTTACAAAGTTAAGAAGTACAAAACAATATTATTCTACTTTAGAAATTTATTACAAAGGGAAATACAATGAATGTGAAAATGTTAAAAAGGGCTTTTGCTGGTTTAATTTTATCTGTTAGTAGTTTAGCTAATGCTGGATTGATTTATCTAGATGCTGATACAGTATCTACTGGTAGTACATTAATATCATCCTCCTTGATTACCAGCCTTGGTACCGTTAATTTTTCAGGTGAAATTAGAAACACTTCAGATAATGATTTAATTGCTGCAGGCTCTGTTGGTAACGTGTTCGATATTAATGATAATGGAGCGTTATTTACTTTTGATTTTGATGCTACGTCTATAACTTTTATTTTTGGTGGAAATACTGGTATTTTCAATATGGTTGCTAAAGATATTTTAGGAAATACTGTTGACTCATTCTTCACTGATGATACCGGTGATGGCGCTACTGCTGGACCTATTACATTATCAGGAATAGGTATACGCAGCCTTTATTGGGAAGATCCTGGTTATAGTTTCGCAGCGATAGATAATGTTTGGATATCCAACACATCTGATATTCCAGAGCCTTCAACCCTTGCAATATTCGCATTAGGAATTATGGGTTTAGCATCAAGAAAATTTAAGACACAGTAATCTAATCAGATTTACCTAAACTATAAAGCACCATTCTTTGGTGCTTTTTTATTGCTTGTAATTTAGGTTTTAGTTTTACTTTGTGAAATAGCTTGGGATTTTACGGTTACTTACAGGTCATAGGTGATGATTTTACTACCTTTATTACGAATTCAATACATTTTGCTAAGACAACCATTTCTTGTAAAGGAATGTGTTGCTTTGGTGGTAATAATTGTACTTGCTAATTTAATATAAGTAAGTAATGAGGCATGACTGGGTAAGTGTCAAGTTCTTTTACACTACAGAGTTTTACTATTTACTACACCTCGCCATACCATTGAAAAAAAAGGATTTTTACTTCATGGCTTACTTATTGCTTTTATGAGTTTAACAAAATAACAATACCATCCTATTTCAAGGAATGTATTACAAAGGAATTCAATATGAACTTAAAAATGTTAAAAGCGGCTTTTGCTGGTTTGGTTTTATCTGTAAGTACTTTTGCAAATGCTGGACTCATATCGTTCGAATACGATGGAACTTGGAGTAGTTATTTTTCAGGAGACTTTGGCTCTACATATGTTGCTACATTAGTATTTGATAATGGTGGTTCAACTGTAGAAAACCAAAGTTTTGGTCTTGCTGATTTTGTTTCGGCAAATGTCACGAGTGGCAGTTACGACTTTACAATGTTTTCTGCTGATATATCAAGTTGGAGTGTTAACTTTAATAGTAATGGTTCAGGGCAACTAACGGGAGGCTGGTTTGATGCATCAAAAAATGACCATTCATGGCATTTTGATCCTAATTGGCCCGATGCGAACTTTAGCTATGATGTTCTTGATGCTGGATTCGGTTCGGCTGGATACTTTCAAAGTAATATTAGTAATGTAGGACAGCTACAATCAGTTCCTGAACCTTCTACCCTAGCCATCTTCGCATTAGGTATTATGGGCTTAGCTTCTCGTAGATTTAAGAAACAATAAGTTAATCTGCTTACACAAACGCCCTACTTATTAATAGAAGTAGAACATAAAGCACCATTGATAATGGTGCTTTTTTATTACCTTTAAATAAGTAATTCTAATCTGTTGTTCACACCAATCACTCGACAGTAACTTGTGCTTATCACTCATATTCACTAAACCAAGTTATGCTACAGAGCTATTCACACAAAACACCTGTCAGTTGCATTATTCGACAATGCTAATTAGACAGTTGTTCAAGTAAGCTAAGCTCACTAATGATACCTTTTTATCAATTAAATTATCTTTATAAAACAAAATATAAAAAGTTAATAGTCTACCCCTTAATTATTAAATGCAGTTTAGAGTGCTGTGTATAATCTAAGTCGATAAGGCGGTTATTCTTTATGTTCCGCAGTTAACCTCTTTGTTCTTATTCGTAAGGTCAGTTTATTTTTATTTTTATTTTTATGATATAGAAGAACTTAAGAGTTTTATTATTTGAGGGCATTATTTTTTAACGGTAACTCTTATATAGAGCTAAATTCCGTAAGAGCTAACATGGTAGCTATGCCCCCAAATTATTTATGGTCGAGTTTTCATGCGAGTACATTAGGTAAAATTGATGATTTAATAAGTCACCACGATTGCTATATCAGAATGGGAAAAACGGATAACGAAAGGCGTAACTGTTACCGCGCTTTATTTGATCATGCAATTTTAGAAAAAAGCTTAAAATAATACGTTCCTGTATTGATAAACCTCAAATATTAGGTAGAAAAAACTTCAAAAAAACATTGAGTATGTAATAGTCATGAGGGCTGAGCATGGTGGTGATAGAAGTTCAGATTCTGACAGGAATAAAAATCAATAGATCTGACCCTTGATTGATTATATTAATTTACCAATCTAATTTAAATTTTCCACAAAGTCCTTTGTTGAGTCATCATAATCAGAGTCTGTGATGCCTAACAATTGTAAACATTCCTCTTTAATAAATGACCAATCATAAATTGTTCGATGACGATTTATTGACTCAACCATATTTTCAGCCGCCTTCAAGGTTACATACGCATAACTTACCATGTCACAGTCTGATGCTTGTAAAAAATCTAGCGCATGATGATTTAAAATAAGCTCACAAATTTCTTTTGGTAAATGCCATGTAGTTGCAATGTGAAAGCCAACACAGGCATGATTGGTTTTATAGTTTCGATCTTCAATATCTACTAAAGACTCTGAATGTGAATTGTTTGATTCAGTCAGAATATCCTTGTAATCTGAGTATTTAATTGACATAGCAGCTACACCACAGTCATGGAACAAACCTACGGTGTAAAGAGTTTCTAAAGGGACTTTAGCTTTCACGTGTTGCCCTACATGTAGCATAGCATTAGCTACATCATTTGAATTATCCCAAAATCTTTCTAATGAAATACATGACTCGCCTTTAAAAGCGTCCTTAAGTAGTAGACAAGTTATTATTGCTTCTACTTTGGTTAGCCCTAAAAACATTACGGCTTGCTTGATATTTGAGATCTTTCTATTAAAGCCAAAAACAGGAGAGTTAATGGTTTTAAAAATAGCTGAAGCTAAGCCAATATCTTTAGCAATAATGTCCGCAAGTACTGATACTTTAGGCTCATCGCTAATAATAACCTTCTGAATTTGAGTGAGAATTTCAGGCTTAGACGGTATAAAAAAACCTTCTTTAATTTTTGAAATTTGCTCTTCATTCAATTCAATCAAAACTAGCTCCAAAATACATCCCACCTTGGTAAAGTTTTAACTCTTATAAAAAATACCAAGCTATATAACTATAGAGTAGTCAAATTTAAAAACTGATACAAGCAGCTTATCTCGTCATTATTTTTAAAGTCATACAAATTAATCACCTCGGCTTTGCTTATCTTAGCTAAGAAACTATCGGCTCAGCTTTTTGAAACAAAACGATTAACAACAATTAAAGGGAAAGTCCTAAATTTGATTTTATAGATGCTGTTGAGAATAAATTAATACCAGATAATAACTGGTTAGTTTTTGAGAACCTTGACCGTTTGTCCCGTGAAGCTATTTTAAGTGCACAGCGATTAATGACTTAGTTAAAATGGAACTGCTAGCAAAGCCTTTTAGTCGCCAATTAAGTGTTCCACCCTTTGATTTCCTAGCGTCTCCTTGAGTGATTTTTTTTAACCTTTTTGTTTTTCTTGACTTGCTTAGGTGCTTTTGAAAACTCTTTATGAAAAGGCTGTTCTATAACCACAGGTATTACTTGCCCTATACTCTTTTCAATATTATTTAATTGACTTACATCATTTTCTACAGCAAATGAAATGGCCGTTCCACTTTTCCCTGCTCGAGCAGTTCGTCCTATGCGGTGTATGTAGTTTCTTGGATCTTCAGGAAGGTTATAGTTAATGACTAAAGTAATATTATTGACATCAATACCACGAGCAGCAACATCAGTTGCAACCAACACTCTTAAATTAGAATCTTTAAAGTTTTGTAGCGCTTGCTCTCTAACGGTTTGTGTTTTACCACTGTGCAGGCTAGCGGCTGTTATTGACGCTTTTTCTAGTGCTTTAACAATGATGTCTGCGCCATACTTTGTTTTACAAAAGATGAGAACTTTTTCATAGGCAGATTTTTTCAGGATATTAAATAGCAAAGGTATCTTATTCGATTTATCAAGATGGTATACACTTTGATTAACTAGGTCGATAGTAACCGTTTGTGCAGTAATTTGAATTTTTGTTGGATCTGTTAATATTTCTTCTGCAAGTATCTCTATTTCAGCGGGCATAGTAGCTGAAAACAACAGTGTTTGTCGGCTCTTTGGCAGTTTTGATATGATGTTTTGAACATCCTTAAAAAAACCCATATCCAGCATTGTGTCTGCTTCATCTAATACAAATACCTCCAACGCCTTAAAGTTTATATCGCCCGATTCAATTAAATCCAATAATCTTCCTGGGGTGGCTACTAAAATATCAAGTCCAAGTGCGATAGAGTCAACTTGGCCCTGCCTCCCTACACCGCCATAAACAACTTTAGTTTTCAGTCCTAACCCATCAGAGTAGTCATCAATGTTTTGCATTATTTGTGAGGCAAGTTCTCTCGTGGGTGTTAGTATAAGCGAACGTGTGCTCTTCGCTTTGATATCAGTTTTATTTCGTGCAAAATCATTGATAATGGGCAAAGAAAAGGCCGCAGTTTTTCCTGTTCCCGTTTGCGCTATACCAAGAAGATCATTGCCCTTAATAAGAACTGGAATACACTCTTTTTGAATCGGTGTGGGCTGTTTATAACCTTTAAGCCTAATGCGCTCAATAATTGACTCTAAAAGTGAAAATTCTTTAAATTCTGACATGCCGACCTAATATCTATTAATCAATGGCTTATTATTCTAACAGAATGCTTTAACATATTTAAGGCGTATTCATGGCTGCTGTTTCGTCCCCGCACAAGACTGACGTGGCTTGGGTACTGACTAAATATTGAATATAGAAAACTTCCCAGTCAAAATAATCACCACAAATACTACATATCATTAAATTTTCATCAGTAAAACCACCTAATATTCAAGGTGTCAGAACATAACATCCCCCCATACCAACTGAACCTACAAGCACTGTTACCATTATGTATCAGTTACAATCAACAATCAGGTTGTTCAAACTACCTTTGAAGCGCGATTTGAGTCTTGCTCACCTTTGCCAGTATTAGGTGTAAAAGTAGCTGACGGCTCCTCAATGACCTTTTTAGGTGTTTCTAGTGTCGTGGTTTGTTTTGCTCAAGCTGGGTAACTGTCATAGCGCCCTTTACTATTCGTGAATGATTCAGGTGAATTTTAGTGCGCGAATTATGATGGGTAAGTCTGTTTAACTTTAGCTCTTTACTCAGAAAGTTATAAATGATTGTTTAACAACTATTATTACTTTCAAACATTCCTAGCAACCTCACCGTTTAGCTGATACCTCTGCTTAGCTTCAATTGGCCAGTACATTTTAACAACAATAGTTACAGCTTAATTACAGTATAGAGTTTATCCAAATGGTAGTCTGGCGTAGTGTTAATTAGATACATTTTTTATCACCCCAAAGCATTGTTCTTTTCTTAAGTTTAATAGGAGAAATATATGAGTAATAAAAATAAAATTTTAACAAAATCTGTGCAACGTGCTGATAATTTGTTCAAGAAATATATAAAGATAGCTGCCTTAACTGTAGGTACGTTAACACTGATTATTTATTAAGAAGAGTAAATAAATCATGAAGAATTTTCTTAAAGAATCCCTTAATTTATCTGGGTGGATATTGATAGCAACTAGTATAATGTTAGGTGTCCCACTTGCAATGTACCTATCAACAATGTGGTTTATATAGTCTGCATGAACACTTATAATCAACTAGCTGTAAGCTCCTTTGATGATATAGCTAAAATAGTCATTGGAGCTGGCATGAAAGTATCATCATGTTTTATTAATTCAGTTTATTACGATAGTCTCCAGGAGTTTGCTGAGTGACCTTTTTAAACCACCTAAAAAATGATCTCGGCTCAACAAACCCTAATTCCATGCTTATCTGGTTCAAACTCATTTGATCTTGTTTTAAGAGTGTTTTTGCCATTTTCAGTCGGGTTTCATCCAACAACAGTTGAAAAGTATAGTTTTCGTCATTTAAACGTCGTTGCAATGTTTTAGCACCAATTTTAAGTGCTTTGGCAATATCTTGTTGGTGATAATAGCCATTTTTCAAGCCATTTTCTATTTCAGTGATAACTCTCCTGACTAGCCCTTCATCAGGAGAGATCGTAGAGATCAAAGTTTTCGCGTGAGACTCAAGAGTAGAAAGTAATAGTTGATCTCCCTTATTTAAGGGCAAATCTAACAAAGAGGCATCAAATAAAATCGCATTTTCAGTTTGGTTAAATAATACCGGACAATTAAAAGCTTCCTGATATTCCTTTTGTAGTGACAATTCTGGCTCTGCTCGACTCAACAGAACTTTTAATGGTTTTCCTTGATCATTAATTAAATACCGGGCAAAAGTTAACCAAGATGCTAGGCAGTTATCGATCATTTGTTGTCGGACATTTTTTTCAGTAAATTGACACTGCCAACCGATCTTAAAACTATCCCCCACAAGCTCAACATTCGTAGTGCCCATATCGCCAACAAGTTGTTCAAAAGGTTGTATTTTAGTAATTGCTTCACCCAACGTATTACAGTTCATAGAAATATAGCCTAATACACTATATGAACTAGGCTGGACAAATTTTGCCGTGTGTAAACCAAAAAGTTTATCGTTCGAAAGCTCAAGTATTACTTCAATTAAATTTTGAAATTGATTACCCGTAATATACTGACTGTTATCACTGAGTAAATCGTTTGATATACCAAGCTCAACTAAGGTTGAACTAAGTTCAAGTTGTTGCTCTTGTGCCAACTGAAGGTACTGATTCACCGCATGCAGTGAAACTTTACCTAACTTATTTTTTAATGTATTCGTATCTTTATCAAGGTTCACAGATATTTGTCCCAAATGGAGAGTTAAACTGTCTAATTGGGACATTTTACCCAAGCATCTCCCCTTGTAGCATGTATTTTTGCAACAGTAAAATAGATGATATTAAAAGGGTTATAACAATGAAGCGTTGGAATGGTTGGGGTGATGAAAATACAAGCATGCAGTTGCCGAGTTCGGCGGATGCATTTTTACAGCAAACATTAGGTGCTGGTAATAAATCTACTGATATATCGCTAATTAGTGCCGTTAGCCTTGTGCCTTCTAGCAAGCTTGAAAACAATACATTTCCACTTATCAGCACTGATGCACAACAAAGACTTCGACATGCTAGAGGCCAGTCGTTACCCGACTATATCGCAATGCGCACAGGAGATATCAAACACTTTCCTGAAGGTGTCTGTTTTCCAGAAAACCGTCAGCAAGTCAAAGAGCTGCTTGTATATGCTAAACAAAATAATATTGAGCTAATTCCCTATGGTGGAGGCACCAGTGTAGCTGGTCATATTAATCCTAAATCAGATTCTTCTCGTGCCATTGTTACCGTTAATATGACTCATATGAACCAGTTGCTAGATTTAGACGAAGAAAGTCATATTGCCACTTTTGGTGCTGGCACACTAGGCCCTATGGTTGAAGCACAACTTAGGGCTAAAGGATACACCTTAGGACATTTCCCACAATCATTTGAACTCTCATCTATTGGAGGCTGGATAGCCAGTCGTTCAAGCGGACAACAATCACTTCGTTACGGTCGTATTGAGCAGTTATTTGCTGGTGGTAATGTAGAAACATTTGCCGGTTCGCTTAACTTACCTGCTTTCCCAGCATCTTCTGCAGGGCCCGATTTGAGAGAAATAATCCTTGGCAGTGAAGGTCGCTTTGGCATTCTAACCGAAGTTAAAGTAAGGGTAACCAAGCTCGCAAAATATGAGGAGTTTTCAGTACTTTTCTTTCCTAATTGGCATCAAGCAAAAACATTTTGTCAAACCGTCGTACAAAATCATATACAGCTGTCTATGTTGCGAGTTAGTAATACCATTGAAACCCAAACACAGCTAAAACTTGCGGGTCATGAGCAGGCAATTAGCTGGCTAGAAAAGTACCTAAACCTCAGAGGCTGTTCACAAGAAAAATGCATGTTAACGTTTGGCATAACAGGGTCAAAGAAACAAGTTAAACAGGTGAAGTCCTTGTTAAAACCTTGGGTTAAAAAATACCAAGGTATTTCTGCTGGCTCACTGTTAGGTAAAAAATGGCAAGAAAATCGTTTTCGTTCTCCTTACTTACGTGACGCCCTTTGGCAAAAAGGTTATGTGGTGGATACATTAGAAACAGCCACAAATTGGAGTAATGTCGACAACTTAATGAAAAAAGTTGAGCAAACATTATCGACAACACTTGCCAACAATGAGCAGGTACACGTATTTACGCATTTATCTCATGTTTATAAACAAGGTTGCAGCTTATACACCACTTACGTTTATAAAAATAGTAAAGACCACCATGATACGCTCGCTAATTGGCAACAGTTAAAGCATAACGCCAGTGAAGTGATTGTTAAAAATGGCGGAACCATCAGTCATCAACATGGTGTTGGTAAAGATCATGCGCCTTATTTACCCGTTGAAAAAGGTGAGCAAGGTATGAGTGTTCTGCACTCTTTATCTGCCCATTTTGATGAGCATAAATTGCTAAACCCTGGGACCTTGCTAAATGACTAACAGCGCCAACGCTAAAAAAGTGTTATCAGACAATCTAAGTATGTCTCGACAGCAACGGCTTGAACAAATTAAAACATGTCAGTCTTGGGACATTATCATTATTGGCGGTGGTATTGTTGGCGCTGGCATTTTAAAACGCGCTAGTCAGCTAGGGCTTAAAGTTTTACTTGTTGAACAAAAAGATTTTGCTTGGGGAAGCTCTAGCCGCTCATCCAAAATGGTGCATGGTGGATTACGTTACATAGCTGAAGGTAAAATTGCGTTAACACGTGAGTCAGTACAGGAACGCGAAAAACTACTTAAAGATGCACCCTTATTAGTGACTAAACAAAGCTTTGCTATGTCTCACTATAAAAAACAATTTCCTTGGCCTTGGCTTTTTAATACTTTACTCAGTATTTATGATGCTATTGCTGACTTTAGTTTTACATTCAAGCAGCATTCATTCTTTTCTAAAAACAATTATTTGTTATTAGTACCTGGTGCTAATGAGAAAACACTGGTGGGCGGTACTCAGTTCTTTGATGCGCTCACTGATGATGCACGCTTAGTGCAAAGACTGATACAAGAAGCCCTGCAACTAGGGGCACAGGCAATTAACTACTGTCAGGTGGAGAAACTGACAGAACAAGATAAAACTATTACCGGTGTGGAAGTTAAAACCGAAGAACATGATGACACCTTTTTGCTAACAGCAAAAGTGGTGATAAATGCGACAGGGGCATGGAGTAATAAGTTACTCGAAAAGCTAGTCTTAGACAAAAATAACTCTAAGGCATTATCACCTACTACAGCTCCTACATTTAAAATGAGACCACTAAGAGGCAGTCACCTAATACTGCCCAGTTGGCGATTACCTGTAGCTAGCGCCATTTCTATTTTGCACCCTGTTGATAATAGACCAGTGCAAATATATCCTTGGCAAAACGTTACCATTGTGGGCACCACTGACGTAGAGCACTTAGAGCCTTTAATGAATGAAGCTAAAATAAGTACTCAGGAAATGAACTATTTATTAAATGCTGTTAACTGCCAATTTTCTCAAACTAACATCACAGAAAAAGATATATTATCTACCTTTTCAGGTGTTAGGCCCGTAATAGATAGCGGTGGCTATGTAGCTCCTTCAAAAGAAAAGCGTGAACATAGTATTTATCAGCAGGCTGGTTTAATTACTGTCGCTGGAGGAAAGCTAACCACCTTTGATCTTATAGCCAAACAAGTACTAACCAAAGTCTGTGATGCATTAAACGCTACCAAACCGAATTTCCCTCACTTTGTTTTTGAGCCTAGCTCCATCACCGACCTCGATTCATTACCTAAATTAGTACAACAGCAAATATTTGCTTGTTATGGCGGCCTTAGTAGAGAGTTTTATCAACAAATGAAAAAATCTTTACTTCATAACATTTCCTACACTAAACACTTGTGGGCTGAATTAGTGTGGGCGGTAAAATATGAACAAATTCAACATTTGGATGATTTACTTTTAAGAAGAACCCGCTTAGGCAATGTACTTCCCTTTGGCGCAGCCGATTATTTATCAAAAATCAAAGCCATTTGTTATCAAGAACTTGGCTGGAGTGAAGAAAAGTGGCAGCAAGAAACTTGTCGATATAAAAAACTCTGGTTACAACATTACAGCTTACCGGCAGCGTGTAAATTATGATTATAAATAATAAAACAGATGACTTAATTTTAAGTATTGATAATGGTACTCAAAGCGTACGTGCCTTATTATTTGATTTACATGGAAACTTAGTTGCTAAGTCTCGTATAGAATTAGATGCTTACTTTTCTGACAACCCTGGCTGGGCCGAGCAAGATGTTGATTATTTTTGGCAAATGCTAGGAAAATGCACACAAGCATTATGGCTACAAAAAAAGGTAATCGAACATAATTACAAGGCAAGAATTAGCGCTGTCACTATCACGACTCAAAGAGGCACGGTAGTAAATTTAGATAAAAATGGCAAAGCACTTCGCCCTGCTATTCTTTGGTTAGACCAACGTTTAAGTGATGCAACAGCAAAAACTAAAATGCCTTGGTACTGGCGATTAGCTTTTAGCTGTTTAAGGCAGACTCAAGTTATAGATTATTTTCACCGTAAAGCGCAAGCGAATTGGCTGGCGGAAAACCAGCCCGAACTTTGGCAACAAACAGATAAATTTTTATTACTTTCGGGTTACCTTATTTATCAATTAACTGATCAAGTCAAAGACTCTGTAGCCAGTATGGTCGGCTACCTACCCTTTGATTACAAAAAACAGCGATGGGCCAGTAATAGTGATTGGAAATGGCATGCACTCCCAATCAAACCGTCAATGTTGCCTGAATTAGTTAAACCTGGAGAGCTATTAGGTGAAATAACGATTGAAGCTGCAAACCATACAGGTATAAATCAAGGTACTAAGGTTATCGCATCTGCATCCGATAAAGCCTGTGAAGTTTTAGGCTCAGGGTGCATTGAGCCACAAACAGCCAGTTTAAGCTATGGAACTACGGCAACCATTAATACCAATAATGCTACATATGTTGAGCCACAAACCTTTATTCCGCCTTATCCATCAGCCGTTCCAGAACACTTCAACGCTGAAGTTATGATTTATCGAGGTTTTTGGATGGTTAACTGGTTTAAACGTGAGTTTGGACAAAACGAAATTCATCAAGCAAAGGCGCTAGGGGTTAGTCCTGAAAGCTTATTTGATAAACTGATAATGAAAATACCTCCCGGCTCTATGGGGCTAATGTTACAACCTTACTGGTCTCCTGGATTGAAAAATTTAGAAGCAAAAGGGGCAATTATAGGTTTTGGTGATGTTCATACTCGCGCTCACATTTACCGTGCAATCTTAGAGGGTTTGGCCTACGCGCTACGAGAAGGTAGAGATAGCCTTGAAAAAAAACAGCGTAAAAAAATCACCCAATTAATGGTTTCAGGCGGAGGATCTCAATCTGATGCTGCCCTGCAACTAACTGCAGATATATTCAATCTACCCGTGCATAGGCCTCACACCTATGAAACCTCAGGCTTAGGCGCCGCCATCAATGTCGCCGTAGGCTGTGGCTACTACTTAAATTACGGTGAAGCAATTAATGCCATGACCAGAGTTGAGCATACCTTTATACCAAATAAGGAAAGTGTGCAACTGTATGAAGCGCTTTATCAGAATGTGTATAAAAAAATGTACCAACAACTCAAACCTATTTATCAGCAAATTAAAAAGATAACAGGCTACCCACAATAACTTGAGAAAAGGGTGATGTAGCTAAAGGGGTTATTACATCACTAAGTAGGTTGTCTCATAAGAAAAAAACGATATATATCACAGCAATAATCCCACTAAATATATATTTACTATTCAACAGTTTAACCTATATGCCGAGCTAGCTAGCAATAGTTTTGTTTAACCACCATCGATACCAATCCAAATTTATTTTTTTTAAGAGTAATACCACATTTTTCATATCAGAACGCCTAAAACAACTGGTGCTCAACATCAGTGAAGGCACGAAAACAAAGATCAATACTATACCTGCTATAATTTTTTATAATGTTACCTTTTTGTAACCCTCTAGTTTTATAAAACTATCTGGAAATTACGACTTGTTTGATTGGGATATACACTGGTTATACAGAAACTATACGCGATAAAACTAGTGATACTTTTAACTAATAGTCAGATTAGGCTGTTATATCTGCTAGAATGCGCCGCATATAAATAATTGCATTCACTTATTGGTACCCATGAAAGAATTTATCATCATCGGCGCAGGACAATCTGGACTCGCTATAGCCTATAACCTGTCTAAAAATAATAAAGATTACTTAATTTTAGATGCTAATGAGTGCATAGGAGCACCTTGGTTAAAGCGTTGGGATTCTTTGAAGTTGTTCACACCCACAGAGTATAATCACCTGCCGGGTATGAAATTTCCATTTCCTAAAGGTTATTATCCCAACAAATATGAAGTGGCAGATTACCTAAAAGATTATGTTGATAAATTTTCTATGCCGATCGAATTTAATCAAAAAATCACTTCTGTTAAAAAGGTTAATGGTATTTTTGAAATAGCCAGTTCGACCGATAGTTATCAAGCAAAACAAGTTATTATAGCAACGGGTCCTTTCCATACCCCCTATGTTCCGGCTTGCCACGTTGATATAGCTGAAGATATAACTCAATTACACAGTGAACACTACAAAAGCCCAGCACAACTACAAGATGGAGACTGCTTAGTGGTAGGAGCTGGAGATTCGGGTGTACAAATTTTATCAGAAATTGCGGAAACTGAACGTAGCGTGTATTTCTCAGGAACCGATAAAATTACAGCTATTCCACAATCATTTTTAGGAAAAACCTTATGGTGGTGGTTCACGAAAATAGGATTTTTATCGGTTACTCGCTATAGCAAAATAGGCAAATGGTTAAGTAAAGGCGGCCAACCTGTTATAGGCACCGACGTAAAATCACTTCTGGCAAAAGATAATGTGATTCATATGGGCAGAACATTATCGGCAGATCATAGCAGCATAAAATTTCAAAAAGGTAGTATTAACAGCATCAAAAATATTATCTGGGCGACAGGATTCAAGCCTAACTTTTTTTGGATTGAAAATATCTCTTTTGATGATATGAACTATCCGAGTAATTACCGAGGGGTTAGTAGTGATGTTGATGGATTGTATTTTATTGGCCTTCCTTGGTTATATACCAGAGGTTCTGCAACACTTGGTGGGGTATGGAAAGATGCCCAGTATTTAATGACTCATATTTTAAAAAATTAAAAAGGGTAAAATCAGAATAATTATCCGTGTTTGTATGCTTTAGAAGCAACTAGGTAAGTCATAGATATTAAAAAACCGATAAAAGTTACTTTTATCGGTTTTATTCAATTATATTCTTAGCAATTAAACTTGCTTAAGCGCGAGCTTCTTTAGCATCTAAAGTACAAGCTTTTTCTTCAATGATTAACCCTGCTTCAACTGCATCAATTGCACGTTGGTCGTGCTTGTTAGCAGGACAACCACAAGTATGATCGCTAACGTTGTGTAAACGCGCTTGCTCTAAGTGCCATTGTGCTACTTTGATATGTTGATCAACATTCATATTATTTTCCCTGAGAGTTTTGATTAAATTTAAATTATCAAAATTGATAAGATATGCGGATTTTAATGGATATTTTATCAGTGTCTAGTGTGAGACAACAATAAATGACAACAAACTGACTATATGTTTAAATATTGGAATATCAATACTAAATATGTTGATATCCTGTAACTTTAACTAACTTGCTATCCAATGGAGAAAAAATGTCGAACCCCATTAGTGAAGGTATTAAAAGGTTGCGCACTCAACATAAACTGACACAAACTAAATTAGCAGAGCTGTCAGGCATTCCCCGAGCGACTATAGCGAATATGGAGAGTGAGCAATCAAACCCTAGTATTACCTTAACGGTAAAGGTTGCAAAAGCATTGGGGGTTTCAGTTGATGACTTAATTAGTAAACAATCTGCGTATGTTACTGAAGTTGAGCGTAAGGACATGCCAGTAAACCAGCTTGATGACGGTAAGTTCTCCATCACTCGTACAAGCCCTATTAGTGCTCAAAATATACATATTAATGATATTAGTATGATGCCAAACTGTTACTGCAAAGGGGTACCACACCCCGAAGGTAGCCATGAGTTGTTTTTATGTTTAGAGGGTTGTGCAACAGTAGAGGTACAAGGTGAAAAATTTACTGTTGAAGCTGGAAATTTAATTTATTTTCATGGTCATTTACCGCACTGCTATGGAAATGAAGGGGTGAAGCCCGTTCATGCGGTAGCAGTGGTTTATATGGTATGATAAATTGAACTGATTTGTAAGATGTTCTTATTTACCAGCCCAAAAATACTAACCACATTCAACTTTATCGATTGTGGTTAAAAATATCATCTAAATTTTATTTGTCAGAAATCCAAAGTTTAATATGTCCTTTAACAACAACTACACCTGCATTGTCGTAAGCAATAACAGGCACTAATAAGTCGCCTGTTACCCACTGCTCTTGTTTAACTTGAGCAACACAACGTATATCTGAGCCTGCCTTTGCAGTGTAATCTAATGACATTCCTTTAGGAATCCACCTTAAGTGCTTAGGAATAGAAGCTTCAGCCATCACTCCCATTGCCATTTCTAAACCATTACAAATGGCAATAACATGCACTGTTTTAATATGGTTATGTACCCTATTGCCCTTTTTAATAAAGCACTCGCAATAGTTAGGCCGTAATTCAGTGATCAGCGGTTTAATGGTACTGAAATAGGGAGCCATACGAGCAACCAGTACAGAAAAGATTTTATTGCCAAATGGTAGACGGGTAACTTTATTGTAAAGGGCCATCACCTTATTAGGTTTAGACGGCTTACTTAGTATCATATTTTATCTTCCTGAGCAGTTATTATTCTGGTCGGATGAGTTTAACACTATTCAATGTATATTCAAGTTCGCTGGCATCATAACTCTGCTTAAAAATAATTTTAGCTGATAGTTATCTGACAAAATATTTACACAAAACTAATAAAAACAAAACTAAAAAAGCCAAGTTCTAAAATAAGAAATTGGCTTTTTATTAGTATGCAAATTTATTTACTTTACTGCTTTTGCACGTGCGTGGTGAAGCTTCTTATAACTGTCGATGAGTCGTAAATGCTTATCTAAGCCTTCAAGTTTCATACTGGTTTTGGTTAAGCCAAAGAATCGTACATCACCCGTTACTGAGCCGACGACATTTGCCATAGTTTCTTCACTGAACATTCTTTTGAAGTTTCCAATAAAGTCGTCAAGCTCCATTTCTTCGTCCAAAGTCACCTCAAGAACAGCATGCACAGCTTGATAAAATAAACCTCGTTCAACCGTGTTGTCGTTGTATTGTAAGAACTCACCAACCAACTCAATTGCATCTTCAAGAGCACCAAGGGCAAGGTAAATCAGAATTTTCAGCTCAAGAATTGTTAATTGTCCCCAAACAGTATTTTCATCGAACTCAATACCTATCAAACTGATAATATCGATGTAATTATCAAGCTGACTCTCTTCAAGGCGTTCTACCAAACTTAGTAAATCGTCATCGTTTAGGCTGTGCAAATTTAAAATGTCTTCACGGTAGTTCAACGCTTTATTGGTATTATCCCAAATCAAATCTTCCACTGGATATACTTCAGAGTAATCTGGTACTAAAATACGACAAGCTGTCGCGCCAAGCTCATCAAAAACAGCAACATATGCTTCTTTTCCTAACTCTTTTAATATAGCGAATAAACCTTCACACTCTTGCTCATTTGTGCCTGAAAAATCCCATTCACTAAACTCAAAATCATGATTATCGCTAAAGAAGCGCCATGAAATCACTCCTGTTGAATCAATAAAGTGTTCAACAAAATTTTCTGGCTCAGACACCGCCATGCTATTAAACGTTGGCTTTGGTACGTCATTTAATCCTTCGAAGCTACGACCTTGTAGTAACTCAGTTAAACTACGTTCAAGGGCAACTTCAAAACTTGGGTGTGCACCAAATGAGGCAAATACACCACCTGTTTTAGGGTTCATTAAAGTGACACACATAACGGGGAACTGCCCCCCTAGCGAGGCGTCTTTAACTACAACAGGAAAGCCTTGATCTTCAAGCCCTTTAATACCAGCAACAATACTTGGGTATTTTTCTAATACTTGCTGCGGCACATCAGGCAAAATAATTTCTTGTTCAATAATTTGTCTTTTTACTGCGCGTTCAAAAATTTCGGATAAACATTGTACTTGCGCTTCTTGCAAGTTATTTCCTGCGCTCATACCATTACTTAAAAATAAATTTTCAATCAAGTTTGAAGGGAAATATACCATTTCACCGTCTGAGTGGCGTTTATAAGGGATAGCACAAATACCGCGTTCGCTATTGCCTGAATTTGTGTCAACAAGGTGTGAGCCCAATAGCTCCTCTTCAGGGTTGTATATATCAAGACAATATTCATCTAGGACGCCACTTGGTAGCGCGTCATCTTCTTCTGGTTTAAACCATTTCTCATTGGGGTAGTGAACAAAATCACTATTAGCAATGTCTTGACCAAAAAATTGATCGTTATAAAAGAAATTGCAATTTAAACGCTCAATAAACTCACCGAGTGCCGAACAAAGGGCGCTCTCTTTAGTTGAGCCTTTACCGTTGGTAAAACACATAGGGGATGCTGCATCACGAATATGTAATGACCAGACATTAGGCACAATGTTTCGCCATGAAGATATTTCGATTTTCATACCAAGATCGGCCAAAATATTAGTCATGTTCTCAATGGTTTTTTCTAACGGTAAATCTTTACCTAAAATATAAGTACTCGCAGTGCCCTCTTGTTGTGTCATCAACATGGCTTGCGCATCTTCTTCAAGACTATCAACCGCTTCAACTTTAAATTCAGGTCCTGTCTGCACTACCTTTTTAACGGTACAGCGATCAATTGATCTTAAAATACCTTGACGGTCTTTATCTGAAATACTTTCAGGCAGTTCAACCTGAATTTGGAAAACTTGATTATAGCGATTCTCTGGATCGACTATATTGTTCTGGGATAGCCTGATGTTTTCAGTAGGAATATCACGAGAAGAACAATACAATTTGACAAAATAAGCAGCACAAAGCGCAGAAGAAGCTAAAAAGTAATCAAACGGTCCCGGTGCTGAACCATCTCCTTTATAACGAATAGGTTGATCAGCAATGACACTAAAATCATCAAACTTAGCTTCAAGCCTGAGGTTGTCGAGAAAGTTTACTTTGATTTCCATTGGATATTTTTCCGGAGTTACGTATTGGGATTAGCAGTATTTTAAACCATTACTACTTTGGGTATTAGCTACCAATACATTGAATAATTCTAATAAGCCGTAATTATCTGTGTTTTCTCGTCAATAGTCTTGAGAAAAATAAATTAATTCACAAAATAGATAATTAAACATGACTATTTAATTTTCTATCACCGCTTGGCAAGCTTTGCCAAACGCCTTGATGTAACATAATTACTTTTTAAGCAAACTCTTTAACGCAATTACGGCCTTGATTTTTTGCCTGATAAAGGCCTTTATCAGCACGTTCAACCCATGACTCAATATCGTCATTTAAATTATACTGAGATACACCAACACTGATGGTTAATTTTATATCACGGTTAAAGCTAAACTGTTCAACATCTTTAATTAAACGTTTTGCTATCGTCAGGGTTCTTACCCTATCTGCTGTGGGTAATAAAACAATAAACTCTTCCCCTCCCCACCTCGCAGCTACATCACCTGCACGTAGATTACTTAGTAGTATTTCAGAAAATTCTTTTAACACTTTATCACCGACAGCGTGACCATATTGATCATTAATTTTTTTAAAAAAATCGAGATCAATCATTAATATGGCAGAAATTCCTTTTTGGCGAGAAAGGTTGCTAAAGTGATGTTTAAGTGTAGACATAAAAAAATGTCTGTTGTGCAAATTGGTTAAATTGTCATGAAATGATAAATACTCAAGATTTTTATTTGCATTGATAAGCTCTTTTCTCGTTTGTTCCAACTCTTTATTTTTAAATTTAAGTGCCGAAAAAATCTTCACTGACACAAAGTAGCGCCAACTAAATACTACAAGAATAAAACTGGCAACCAAACCGAAATAATACAATAAGGTATAATCAGTTTGTTTGATTATTTGAACATTACTCCATCGGTTTAAAATTTCGTTATGTTGCTTGGACGATATTTTATCTATTGCCTGGTTAAATATAGGCACAAGATCCGCATTACTTTTTGTAAAGCCAATTCGTAATTGATCTTGTAAAGTAATCCATCCGTTTATTTTTAAATCGCCCAATTTGAGCTGATTAATTCGCAAGTTTACTGAAAATAAGGAGCCAACATAAACATCAATAAGTCCATCTTCCACCGCAAGTAAACCAGCATCTTCAGAAGCGACTACTTTAATATTAATGTTCGGGTTATATTGAGGGATTTCCTCCAGTAAACGATATCCCGAGACAACGCCGAGCTTCATATTACCAATAGAGGATAGATCTTGCATGAAAGGGATTTCTTTTTTACTTACTAAAACATTAGGCCCAAAAAAATACGGCATAGTAAATGACAGGTACTTTTCACGTTCTACAGAACGATTGAGCAGTAAAGTTAAATCACACTTTCCTGTTTTTAACAGCTCTGTGCTTTCTTTCCAAGATGTTGTCTCTTTAATAGAAAACTCATAAGGTGTAAATTGAGTAAAAAGGTTCAAATAGTCTTTAGCTATGCCTGTATGTTTACCATCAATCAAACCTTCAAAAGGCATCCAATTAGGATCAATACATAGGTTTAATATTTTTGGCGATCTTTTCGCTATAACGTCTATCGACAGGATAAATAAAACTAATATCATAGAATTTGAAATTAGCTTTACTAAAGATATGAAATCCTTTTTCATAAAACCTTCATCAAATAGATCTCTACTTTACATAGAAAATGATTATTTGCTCTGTAAAACACCCAGTGCATAATTGTCTGTTTTTTGTGCATATAACATTTATAGAACACTTTATGTTTAACCTCAACTAATGATAATAATACCTTAAATATAGTTTTATTCTTTTGGGTAGCTCCTAATCAATAAATTAGGCTCAAAACAGTTAAGGTTTATTATCTAAGCAGCCGCACAGTGTATTAGTTGTTAACACTAAGTACTTTATGACAAGATAACTCGTTTTTATAAAACTTTGACATTATGGAAGGATACATGAAAAAAATTATAACATTATGTGCAGTTGTGCTCGTTGTTCTACAAATATTCACCGTTGAAGCAGAGTCTGCATTACCTGAGGATTACCAACAAGTTTTAGCTTCATTAATAAATAAAGATGGTCCGGGTGTCGCCGTTATTGTTAGCCAAAACGGTAAGGTCCTTTATAAAGGCGCAAGAGGGATGGCTAATATTGAGCATGGGGTTCCTTTAACAACAGATAGTATTTTTCGGCTTGGTTCAATCACTAAACAATTTACGGCTGCAGCAATTATGATGCTGGAGGAGCAGAATAAGCTTTCTATTAAGGATGACATTCATAAATATGTCCCTGATTTTCCCACTGAAGGGCAAGTTGTCACCATAGAGAACCTATTAACTCATACCTCGGGTATAGCCAATTACACTGAAAATGAAAATATTTGGAATAATTTACTCACTACACCAACCACCCTCGATGAGATGTTAACTGAGTTTGCCAAACACCCAATGCCACTTAAAACGGGTGAAGCTATGCGTTATTCAAATACGGGTTATGTTTTATTGGGAAAAATAATTGAAGTAACCAGTAAAGAAAAATACGCAGATTATATTGAGCAGCATATATTTGCCAAATTAGGAATGAAAAACAGTCAGTACGGCGGCAGACATCTTATTAATAATCGTGCAAATGGCTATACTCAAACGGAAAATGGCTTTGAAAATGCAGGCCCTGTTAATATGACTTGGCCACATGCGGCAGGTTCATTATTATCAACCGTTGATGATTTAAATATTTGGTTTACAGCTTTGAAAAGTGGTACTTTGGTGACTAAAGAAAGTTACCAAAAAATGATCAGCCCTTTTATTCTTAATAATAAGTCAGAGTCTGATTATGGTTACGGCTTAGGAATGTTTGAAATAAACAAATATGATGCTATTGGCCATGGTGGTGGTATTCATGGTTTTGTTACTAATGCCTTTTACATTCCAGAACAAGATCTTTATGTAGCTGTATTAAATAACAATGATTCAGGAAACCCACGTGATATAGCCCTATTACTTGCCGCTAAAGCATTAAACTTGAATATACCTGATTTTAAAGCAATCAAAATTGATAGTGATAAAGTTATGGATATGATGGGAGTTTATGCTGTCAATGATGAATCTAACCGAGTTTTATCTTTTGAAAAGGGTCTAATATATGCTCAACGAGATGATGGTCGTAAATGGCAGATAGAACCAATGTCTGACAACAGTTTTTTCTATAAGGGCACACTTTCATACTTCTCAATTGATAAAGGAGAACAAGGTAGGCAAGTGATGAATTTTTATAGCGATTTATCAACTGAGCCTGTTAAGGCGATTAAGCAAGAGTAAAAAATTAAAAACAAACAATATTCTTAAGTAATTAAGCTAAAAAACCTCTTAACTGAGGTTTTATTGTTTAACTATCTTATCTAAATTCATCTTAAAACATCTTGATAAAGCTGCTCTGCCAGTTGTTTTAATATTTTTGGTTTGGGATGTGTTTGTGCAAAAGTTCTTAAACCATATATTCCCATCAAAAAGTATCGCGCTAAATGTTCGCTATCCCTTTGTTCATCTATAGCTTTATCTTTCTTACCTTGCTGAAACTTTTCAGTTAATGCTTGATGTAACACTGCTAAATTATTACTGATTATTTCTTGTATTTCATTATCTTGCTCTGCTATTTCATTCAAGGCTTTGGTCATTAAGCAGGCTTGGGTATTATCACAACTAATACACTCTGCAACGACATTATCAAGATAAGATTTTAAATTATCCATTGTCGGCTGCGACGCAGAAAAAAAACCTTCAAATTCAGCGGCTCTATCTAAACGATATTGTTCTAATGCTGCAAGTAATAAACCGCGCTTATTTTCAAAAGCACAATAAATTGAGCCAGGATGGAGACCCGTTGCTTTTTTGAGATCTTGCATGCTGGTATTGGCATAGCCTTTATTCATAAAAGCATTCATTGCAGATCTTAATACTTTTTCTTTATCAAACTCAGCGTTACGCATTTTTCTTCATCATCACGGCATATTATTGAGTGATGATACCTTTGTTTGAACAATCATTCAAAAATAATTCTTGAATGATTGTTCAAACAAAGGTATCTTGAACGAACATTCAAGAAGGAAGACTGTTCATGACTACAAATTTATTTCAGCCTTATGCGCTAAACAACACGATTAATTTGAACAACCGTATATTAATGGCACCATTAACACGCTGTATGGCTGACGAAAATTTAGTACCAACACAAGCGATGGCTGAATATTATGCCAGACGCGCTGAAGCTGGTTTAATAATATCTGAAGCCGTAATTATTCGCCCTGATGGTCAAGGCTACCCCAATACTCCCGGTTTATTTACCCAAGAGCAAATTGAAGGCTGGAAAAAAGTAACAAGCGCGGTGCATGAAAATGGCGGTAAAATATTTGCTCAGCTTTGGCATACTGGCCGTGTTGCTCATCCTTACTTTTACGGGAATGGAGACAATAATGCAGCAGTTTTAGCCCCTTCTGCAGTAGCTGTTGAAGGCAATGTCCCTAGAATGCGTGAGCTAACCTACAAAACCCCAAAAGCTGTATCAGTAGTTGAAATTAAAGCACTTGTTGAAGATTACGGAAAAGCTGCGATAAACGCTATTGAAGCAGGATTTGATGGCGTAGAGATTCATGGCGCTAATGGTTATTTAATTGATCAGTTTTTACATCATGACAGTAACCGTCGAAATGATGAATACGGTGGCAGCAATGAAGGTATGATTCGTTTTCCATTAGAAGTTGTTGATAAAATAATTAGCAAAATAGGTGCTGACAGAACGGGGCTACGAGTATCTCCGGGTGCTTATTTCAACATGGCTACAAACAGTAAAGATCGCACAGTATTTGATTGCTTATTACCTGAGCTAGAAAAACGCAACTTAGCATTCCTACATGTTGGTATATTTGACGACAGTATGGAGTTTGATTATTTAGGCGGCACTGCGTCAAGTTACGTGAGAGCAAATTACAAGAATACCCTAGTAGGTGTAGGCAGTTACACCGCGCAAACGGCAAGTAATGCGATAGATGACAATAAATTTGATCTTATTGCCATTGGCAGGCCTTTTATTGCCAACCCAGACTATATCGCTAAAATACGAAATAATGAACCTTTAACAAGCTATTCTGATGAAATGTTAACAAGTTTGGTTTAAAAGGCTGTTCTAAATATCACAATAAAGTGAAACAACAATAATCATGCGAGTAGAGCTTTGTTGTTTCATTTAGTTTGGCGCCCACTTTATCCCCCAAACAGTACAATTTCATGGTTATCTAACCACAGAGGATATTTAGCCATTACTTTTGTAAACATCGGACTTTGCAAATAGTTTCCGAGCCATTTCCTTACCATAGGATAAGGTGATTGTAAGTACCACTGACGCTCTATTTTGGCAAACTGCCGAATAAAAGGTAACAACGCAATATCAGCTAAACTTTCTTTGTCAGAGAATAGATAGAGATGATGAGTTAAACGCTGTTCTAGTTTTTGTAGGTAAAATTCACAAGCTTCTCTACATTGTTCAATGTTGCCTTCTTTATAGCGCTTAGCGCACTTGTATTGCTCTAAACAATTCTTAAAATCACGATCGAATTCATTAATTAACTCCAGCATATTAATAAGAGTATTGCCTTTATTCTTCTCAAATCTCTCATCAATATGTCGGTGCAATAGGTCGTTAGGGTCTGACTGTGCAAATGCCCATAACATCACCTCTAAGCTTTCTTCAATTACAATTCCATTACTTAATACCAGCACAGGTACAGTTCCTTTAGGTGAAGCTGTCACCATATCTATGGGTTTATTGGAGAGGACTATATCTCTTAACAATACTGTTTGTTTCGCTTTAAAAATGGCAACCCTAGCACGCATTGCATAAGGGCAATTTCTTAATGAATAAAGTAGAGGTAACATTTCAACTTCATTACTTATCTTGCTCTTGTTTTCATTCATTATTATTTATATTCCGATACATCTAAAAGTAACTACGATAAATTATTGCAACAATTAAGCTACTTTAACGGTATTCATTAGCTAAATATATGCGTAAAATCCCCCCTTTAAAAATTTAACTGCCTGTATATTGGCTAAAGTTGTATAAATGAGTTCCAAAATTGAATTATTAGCCCCCGGTGGCGATGTTGATGCTATAAAAGCAGCAATTATTGCTGGAGCAAATGCCGTTTATTGCGGTTTAGATACCTTTAACGCCCGAAACCGCGCCGCTAATATATCATTTGATCAACTCAACGGTATTATTCGACTTGCTCACCAGTATGAGTGTCAAATATTTTTAACCTTAAATATCGTCATTTTAGAGCGCGAATTTAAGTCGCTCGCAAAGTTACTGAGTAAACTGATTAACACCACACTTGATGGTGTTATTGTGCAGGACTTAGGGCTTGTTTATCTTATCAAGAAGCACTTCCCCACCCTTGATGTTCATGCCTCAACCCAATTAACAACTCATAACATTGGTCAAATCCCATTTTTGAAAAAGCTAGGCGTTTCTCGTGTTAACTTATCCAGAGAATTGAATTTAAGAGAAATTACTGCTATTACTGAAATTTCTCAACAGCAAAACGTATTGACCGAAGTATTTGTTCATGGCTCACTTTGTGTTGCTTTTTCGGGGTTATGTTATTCAACATCGGCGAGTGTCGGTAATTCAGGTAATAGAGGTCGTTGTAGCCAAGCTTGCCGAGAAGAATATGAAACCACCCCTTCTGGTAATAACTTTCCTCTTAATATTAAAGACAACTCTGCATTTTTTGATTTACCCGCCTTAATTGACGCAGGAGTTCATTCTTTTAAAGTTGAAGGCCGCATAAAAGGCGCTAGTTACGTACACACCGTGATTGACAGTTTTAGAAAACAAATAGATGGATTTCTTGAAACGGGAGAGTTACTTGAAGACGGTGAACGATTATATAAAGTATTTAATCGTGATTTAACTAATTCGTTTTTAAAGGGCGACCTAAACCAATCAATGTTTATTGAAAATCCTCGTGACAATTCAAAAAACCATGCGATTGATCAAAGTAATGCTATATCTGTGGTGCAAATACAAGAGGTTGAACAAAACCTTAGCGACGAAAAAACACAAATAAATATCAGCGTTAATGAAAAAACAAAACACTTGAGTATAGAAAAACGCTCATTGTCTCTCACTTTTAGTGGAGAGGTTGATACTCCATTAACCGTTATCATCGAAACTACAGACTATTTAGCAGGACAAACAACGGAAGAAAAAATAACACATACGTTAAATTCAACTAGCTCATTACGATTAAGTGAAAAAAACTGTTTAGATAAAAGTGCAATTGAGAAGCGATTTAAAAGCTTCAATAATAGTCTTTTTGATTTAATAAAATTAGATACTGAAGCTATAGCACAAGGCTTAACCATACCATTTAAAGAGTTAACTGCGCTAAAAAATAAAATAGCCTCATTGCTTAATAACAATGTCCCTTTATTGCCAGAAGTTGAGTTACCTAAACTTGTTCGTCATCATAAAAATCATGTAACTAAGCAAGGTTTAGAAGATGGAACCATACTTAAAACCACATCCAAAGCTAAACTATCAATATTAATTTGTGATGAAACTGATGTTAACTTAACCAAGATAACCGATGCCGACATCTACTTTAAATTGCCTGATGCTTATAAACGTGGCTGCACTAAATATGTTGGATTTTTTAGAGAGAACCCAAAACTAATCCCATGGTTCCCTTCAGTATTAATTGGCAAAGACTATGACGCTGCATTAAACATTTTAGAGCAAGTAAAACCTTCGCTAATTGTCACTAATAATACTGGCATTGCCAACAGGGCATTTGAACTTGGCATAAAGTGGATAGCAGGTCCATTTTTAAATACCACCAACTCTTATGCATTATTGGCAATGAAAGAAGAATTTGACTGTGCAGGTGCGTTCATTTCAAATGAAATTAACCTGCAGCAAATGAAAACTATCGCTCGGCCAAAAAACTTTAAAATGCTCTATAGCATCTATCACCCTATTTTGTTAATGACCAGCAGACAATGCTTCTTTCAACAAAGTGTCGGTTGTGAAAAGCCACGTATTGATAATGGTTGTATGCTCTCTTGTGATAAGTCGACGAGCATTACCAACCTTAAAGGGGTTTCATTTGCTATCGACAAACAAAAAGCTGGTTATCCGAGTATTTATAACGAGGATCAGTTTTTGAATATGGAAATTATCAACGACCTTGCTCAGCTCTTTGATGGCTTTATGATCGACTTAACCAACATAGGCTCAGGTAATAAAAGTTCTCCTGATAAAGCAGTCCTTATTGAGCAGTTTGAACAGTTACTTAATGGTGATGTAGAACAACAATCAATGATAGAAAACACACTCAATAAACTAGTGCCAGACTCAACTAATATTCAATACCATAACGGTCTTTGAACCGTTACCGCTATATGTGTGGTCAATTAATATCAACATGAGTATTTCTTTAATAGCACAAGTGGTAAATTCTCCTTCGACAAAAGTAAAGAGTAGCTCATTACTAGTGAATTACTTTTATTAGAGATTTAATGGTTAGTACATCACAATCTAACTTATCTATAATGTATTCAGACGTATGGCCTGTAACATTATTGATAAAACTTGCATGTTCCGATGTACCTAAAACAACCATATTGGCATGATATTTTTCAGCAAGTTCAGAAATTCCATATTCCGGTAACCCTTCACAAACATGTAGGGTCGGCGTCGAATACTGCTGATTTTCTGACAAGCTAGCCAAATGCTGTAAATGGAGACGTTTTTGATTAATCACTGGCTTAGACTCAATAGCCATTGACATACTTTCACCTAAGAAACAATTTAGTAGATGAACATCACTCTTTAACAACTCTGATAAACAATAAGTATGTTCTAGAATATCTTGATTTACCTTAAGATGAGAATTTTCTTGGCTTTCAGTCTCAATCGCAGACAATATATGCCCAGCAGCATGCCATTTATTTTGTGTAACTAACATAACTGGGACAGATGAGTCTCTCAAAAGGTGCCAGTCATCTGATGGTTTAAATCCAAAATGAGTATAGTGCTTAGTAGCCTTATCCTTAACCATTAAATCATATTCATCTTGATTTAGTGTTTGCAATATACCTTTGTAATCTTGACGACTACTTTGCTGTTTAATTTCAAAATTCACATTGTTTTTCTTTAATATAATACCTAACTCATCTAATTCCTCATCTTCAGACTTGTAGCTTAAGTGATTTTTTAAATTGGCTGAAAGCTTAGCTGGTTGCTTTGAAAATAATCCCGGCTTGTGGTGTATATCAAGAAGAGTGAGCTTAGCACCGGATTGTTTTGACAAGTACATCGACTTTAAAAAGGTATTACGGTAGTTACCTTCTCGATTAATGACTGCAAGAATATTTTTGTAAGGTTCCATAAACTAAACCACTATTGGCTTTAAATCATCATAAAATAATAGTTCAAAACCCAAAGAATTCACAATAACAATAAGAATCATTTAACATAAGATTACCATTATTATTCCAAATAAATATTATGTTTAGAAATGCAAATAGTAATCAGAGGTTTACTACAAAGCTCCACTTAAACTGTATTGACAAAAACGAAAACAAGCAAAGAACAAACATAAAGTATGAGAAAATCTGACATTCACTTATCATGATTTCAGAGTAACCAATAACACTTCGAGTAAATTAACCAATTGATATATTATTTCATTACTTTTTATATGTAAAACAACCAACTGCATTATTGTTTTGTAACTTGTGCTACTTTATAATTTGCTTTTTTATTTTTCATTTAATTAATATGGGTTCTACTTTGAAATTAACGTCAATTCAATCAAAACTATTAACGGTGCTTATTTCTGTACTTTTAATATCTGCTGTAATTTATTATTTCTCAGCAAAAGAGGCTGATCTTCCTAAGATGACAGTTCAAGAAAAAAAAGCTCGATTTAAAGAGCTAATTGTCCCTGCTGTTAACGATGTTTATGCTGAACTTATGTTGCAGTATCAAGAAGTTTCAGACGCTATTGATTCAGGAAACAACAGCAAGCAAATAGAAGAGCTAAAGGCGGAATATAAAGCAACTAGCAACGAAGAGCTGTTAATGGCGATTAAGCCACACCCTAAAAGTATTGCGATAGCACAAGCGGCAATGGAAAGCTCCTGGGCAACTTCTCGCTTTTTTAGAGAAGCAAATAACATATTTGGTGTATGGTCGTTTGATGAAGATGAACCTAGAAT
>ENA-ORXI01000244-ORXI01000244.1-sediment-metagenome-genome-assembly--contig:-NODE-244-length-43856-cov-11.540556_pt1 | contig 43856 bp, 47 predicted proteins | sample MGYA00237861_ERZ511468 | MGnify/ENA primary metagenome ERZ511468 (study PRJEB26299, sample SAMN06266213) | sediment metagenome | isolation source: Hudson Canyon methane seep mesocosm | place... | reverse complement strand
GCAAACAAAATGTACATTGCTAAACCAACAGCAATCATAGGTACCGCATCAACAAGACCCATAACGATGAAGAATTGTGTACGAAGCATTGGGATAAGCTCTGGTTGACGTGCTGCACCTTCTAAAAAGCGACCGCCCAAGATGCCGATACCAACTGCTGCGCCTAACGCGCCTAAACCCATCATTAATGCGCCTGCAATATATAGTAATGCTGATTCCATGTTTTTCTCCTACGAAGTAAAGATTAAATTAGTAAAAATTTGTAACAAAAATCTAGTGATGTTCTTGATGTGCCATATCTAAATATACAATGGTCAAGGTCATAAAGATGAACGCTTGCAAAGTAATGATTAAGATATGGAATATCGCCCAACCAACTTGCAATACCGCACCAAGTGAGGCCATAACAGCGCCAGCACTAAACATAATTGCAATTAAGATGAAGATCATTTCACCCGCATACATGTTACCGAATAACCGTAATGCAAGAGAAATAGGTTTTGAGATTAAGTTAACACCTTCCAATAGGAAGTTAGCAGGGATTGCCCACTTACCAAAAGGTTGTAATGTTAACTCACCGATAAAGCCGCCCATGCCTTTCATCTTGATGCTGTAGAACAAGACTAAGAAGAACACAGCAAATGCCATACCGAATGTAATATTAGGATCTGTTGAAGGCACGACTTTAAAGAACACAGCATGAGGGTCCATGCCAAATACATTTGAACCGATAAATTTAGCAATTTCCGGTACAAGATCGATAGGAAGTAAATCCATCAAGTTCATTAAGAATATCCACAGGAAGATCGTGAATGCGAGCGGTGCGACCAGTGCATTTCGTCCTGAGAATGAGCCACGAACGCTGTCATTGATAAAATCAATCACCCATTCAGCAAAGTTTTGAGCACCAGATGGAACACCGGCCTCTACTTTTTTGGCTACGCTGCGGAAAAACCACATAAGCAAACCACCAAGAAGAAGGGTCATACCCATGCTATCTACGTTGATTGCCCAAAACCCCATATCTGCAGCATCTTGTGCAGTGTGAGCCAAGCCCCATGAGCCATCATGGTGCTGACCAAATGTCAGGTTTTGTAAATGATGTCGAATATATTCTGAAGAAGTAAGCGCGTCTGTAGCCATATTTTTTAGTTAAGCCCGTCTCTTGTTCCAAATAATAAAGCCAGTTGCGTCACAATGAATCCAGTCAGCAGTGGCAATGGCATTAGAGCCAACACTGCAAATCCAACTGCAAACATCACGATGGTTAATATCCATCGCTCTAAAACACAACGGTATGCTTTGCGTAAATTCATACCAGCATTTGATTTGGCTTGTTTTGCTGAGCCAATCAAATGCCACCTTTGTAACAAGGTGTTAGCAATTGCGATGCTTCCACCATAAAAACAGGCTAATGCAGCGCTGCTTTGTTGCCACCAAAGGACAATTAAAACTGTTATTACCAATAAAACAATCTGCCGTTTAATGAGCTGATTAATAGGTTGAACTCGTACTCTACTGTCCATCCCGTGCCCTACTGGATTTCATTTGCCTACTAAGCAAAACACGTAATTATATAGATCAATCACTTATTAGGTCAATGAAATTGTTGCTAACTATCTCAATGCGGGAAGATGTTCCCGAATCTGTGACGGGTAACAGACAATGATTAGCTTCCTACATGAATGCCAAAACGCTGATAACAGCAATAATCCTGAACCAATAGCAAAGGCTGTAAAGGCAAAACCAAGACTCACAACACCATACATTTCAAAGATGCTGCTAATAGCGTAAAGCACATAGGCAAGCGCTGAAACCATTAGTGCTCTTCGATCTATAGAGATAGATACAATAGCTATAACTACATATAACGCCATCACTATTCCTGCTTGCACGACACCAACACCTGACTCACCCGCCATCAGTAGACTAAATACAGGATGAACAATAAGCGGTGCTGCAAGAAGGTGTAACCAAAAAGCAACATCTGATCGCCCTGTTTGACGTTGAGTATCAGATGAGTCCCAGCGCATAGCTAGCCAAAACACGGTAAGTCCTGCAAAAAATACTAGCGGCAGAATAAGCGACCTAATTTCAGGAATAAAACCAACCAATAACAGAATAACTCCTGCTGCAAGTGTTGCTGTTCCCGCAGCAACAGTAATCGGCACTTTAAAGCGCTTCCAATGAAGCCATGCAGCAAAGGTGGCGACTGCACTCGGTAAGCCTTTTGCCACATCATCACTTAAGCCTGAGCCACTCAATAGACTCAGGCCAGCAGCAAATACAGCACCAACAAAGGCAAGCAATAACACTATAGAAGGCAAGGACATTCGTCGCTTCAGGGTAAAGTATTCAGCAAGCCCCCAAGCAATGGCAGATTGTAATATAAGCCCAAAAGATGAAGATATGGCACCTCCAATCCATGAAACTGACACCAGTAACAGGATGCATGCAATCACGACAAAAATATCGTTAAAACCTGTTATCAAACGGAAGTGCTCTTCATCAACAGCTGGCATCGTTCTTTCTTGTGCGACATGATGTCGGAAGGCGGTTGCGACCTCTTCACTCATGATTCCCGCTTCTACAGCAGATACTAACTCTTCATCACTATACATTTGAGTCAGTGACCCCTTAATACTGTTCGGTAAATTATTTAATTCGCTTAACGATATCTTTTAAATCAGCGACATCTGAATAATCAATAACTAACTTACCTTTACCGCTTGCTGAGTGTTTAACAGCAAAGCGATCGCCTAGCTTTTCACTAATTAGATATTCAATTTTATTAATTTCTTCTAATAACGCTTCTGAAGGATGTGGTTTATCAGTAACAGGCTTTAATAAACGTCTAATAAGTTGTTCTGTTTCACGTACCGATAGGCCTTTTTCAACCACGTCTCCTGCAGCATCTGATTGGGCATCACCTTCCAATCCTAATAAAGCTCGTGCATGTCCCATTTCTAAATCACCATTTTCTACTAGACGCTTCACATCATCATTCAAATTACGTAAACGCAATAAGTTAGATACAGCAGCACGTGAACGACCAACGGCTTCTGCAGCTTCTTGATGGGTCATTGAAAACTCTTCACGTAAACGATGTAGGGCATTAGCCTCTTCCATCGGGTTTAAGTTTTCACGCTGAATATTTTCAATCAATGCCATTGCAATCGCACTACGATCAGATACGTCACGTACTAAGGCTGGAACAGTATCTAAACCCACAATTTTCGATGCACGCCAACGACGCTCACCAGCAATTATTTCATAGCGACCGCCTTTAATAGGCCTTACAACAATGGGTTGCACCAATCCTTGAGCACGGATTGAATCTGCCAACTCTTCTAATGATTCTTCAGACATATCGATACGTGGTTGATACTTACCTGGTTGCATCATATCTAATGGAAAATATTGCAAACTATCATCGAGACTCTCATCTTCATGAGGTACATCTGTCAGTAATACATCTAATCCTCGCCCCAAGCCTCTTTTTTTGCTCGCCATTATATTTCCCGCTTAGTTATTTTTTTCACGTCGCATAAATTCGCTTGCCATAGCCATATACGCTATTGAGCCTCGTGAAGAACGATCATAATCTATCACAGGTAGACCATGACTGGGGGCTTCTGCCAAACGAACATTTCTTGGAATGACGACATGAAACACTTTTTTCTCAAAATGAGTAATCAATTGCCTGGAGACTTGGTTTGCTAAATTATTCCGGGCATCAAACATGGTTCTAACAAGCCCTGTTACTTCTAGAGCTGGATTTGCTCGCAGTTTAACGCGTTCAATTGTCTTTAACAGTGAAGTCAGCCCTTCCAAAGCATAATACTCGCATTGGATTGGGATAATAACGCCTTTTGATGCGACCAAGGCATTAACTGTCAACATACTTAATGATGGCGGACAATCAATAAAAATATAATCATATTTTTCACGTGTTGATTCTATCGCTAATCGCAAGCGGTGCTCGCGTAACTTTACATCTAACAACTTAACTTCTGCTGCGGTTAAATCTGAGTTTGTTGGCATAACATCAAAAGAAGCACCTTCTGGTCTAACAATAGCATCTGAAGCTTTTGCTTCTGTCATGATGACATCATAACTACCCACATCGACTGACTCTTTATCCACGCCACAGCCTGTTGAAGCATTACCTTGAGGATCCATATCAATCAGTAAGACTTTTTTATTCAATGCAGCCAAAGAGGCCGCTAAATTAACAGTCGTGGTTGTTTTACCAACCCCTCCCTTCTGATTAGTAACAGCAAAAACATCACCCATTATCTATTCCTTTACAAGCCGCACAAGGTGCCGTTGTCCCTCAAGGTCGGGAACAGTCAGCGTCACTACATCCTGTAATTTAAAGCCGCCACTTATGGCATTGAGCTCTTCATCAGGATAGGTGCCTTTCATCAACAACAAACAGCCTGCATCATCGCAATGTTGGCCTGTTAAATCAATAATATCCTTTATCGTTGCAAAGGCACGTGCCGTCACCATGGCAAACTTGGGTAGCTTAGCCTCTTCAACGCGGGCATGAACAACGGTTACATTGTCCAAACCTAGTTCAGCCTTCACTTGTTGTAAAAAACGTGTTTTCTTGGAGTTCGTATCGAGTAAAGTAACCGCGATTTCAGGATGCACTATTGCAACAGGAATGCCCGGTAAACCTGCACCTGTGCCGACATCCAGCAATGAATCACCTTTTAAATAAGGCAAAATTGTCAGACTATCTAATAAATGACGATTCACCATTTCATTTGGATCACGCACCGAAGTAAGGTTGTAAACCTTATTCCACTTATCTAATAGTTCAACATAGGTTTGCAAGCGGCTAATTTGATCCGCCGTCAACGTTAAACCTAGTTCATCACAACCTTGTTGAATCTGTTGCCCTAAATCTCTAGCCATTAAGGGCCTCTCCATTACTTCGTTTCAAATGTACCAATAGGATTGATACCGCAGCAGGCGTTACCCCTGAAATTCGAGCAGCTTGACCTAAACTATTAGGCCGAGCTTGTTCAAGTTTCTCACGTACTTCATTAGAAAGACCTCTCACCTGTTTATAATCCAGATCATCTGACAATACGGTATCTTCATGGCGCTGCAAACGATCAATTTCATTTTGCTGGCGCTTGATATATCCCGCATATTTAGTTTGAATAACAACTTGCTCAGAGACATCTTCTGCCACAGTCGCCTCTTCACCAAGCAAAGTTAACAAGCCTTGATAATCCACGCTCGGGCGACGCAGTAATTCTATCGCTGAATTTACTTTATTCAAAGGCTCACCCAAAACTTGCTCTGCTAAAGCTTGATCTACTTTTTCAGGACTAAATTTATAAGCTTCTAAACGACTTGTTTCTTTAGCTACGGCTTCACGTTTAGCACTAAATTTGTGCCAACGTTCATCATTAACCAAACCAAGTTCACGACCTTTTGGCGTTAAACGCATATCGGCATTATCTTCTCGTAATAACAAGCGATATTCTGCTCGGCTGGTGAACATACGATATGGTTCACGTGTGCCAGATGTAATCAAATCATCAATCATCACACCGATATAAGCTTCATCTCGTCGTGGGAACCAGGGTTCCATTTCTCTTGCTTGCAAACCGGCATTTAAACCCGCAATTAAACCTTGTGCAGCAGCTTCTTCATAACCTGTTGTGCCATTAATTTGCCCAGCAAAAAATAAACCCGGCATATATTTTGTTTCTAACCACGGCTGTAAATCACGTGGGTCAAAGAAATCATATTCAATCGCATAACCAGGTCGGGTAATATGTGCATTTTCCAGCCCCTTCATTGATCGAACAATTTCATATTGCACATCAAACGGTAAGCTCGTCGAAATACCATTAGGATAGACTTCACCACAGTTTAAACCTTCAGGCTCAAGGAAGATCTGATGTGAAGTGCGGTCAGCAAAACGAACCACTTTATCTTCAATCGATGGACAATAACGTGGACCAATGCCTTCAATCTCACCGCTATACATGGGCGACCTGTCTAAATTATTTCTAATGACATCATGTGTCGCTTCATTAGTATGGGTGATATAACACGAGATTTGCTCAGGATGATCTGAGGCTCTCCCTAAGAATGAGAACAAGGGTGTTGGTGTATCACCTGGCTGTTCCGCCAACTCAGAAAAATCAATACTACTCGTTGCAATTCGGGGTGGCGTACCTGTTTTTAGGCGATCCACTCTAAAAGGTAATGCACGTAGTCGCTGTGCTAATGAAATCGATGCAGGATCACCTGCTCGGCCACCTTGATGGTTTTCCATGCCAATATGAATTAGACCACCAAGAAATGTACCAACGGTCAAGACCACTGATTTGGCTGAGAAACGTAATCCTGCCTGAGTCACAACCCCAACAACACGATCGTTTTCTACAATAAGATCATCAACAGTTTGTTGAAATAAAGATAAGTTTTCTTGTGACTCAAGATAGCCACGAACAGCGGCTTTATAACGTACTCGATCTGCTTGTGCTCGCGTTGCACGTACTGCTGGGCCTTTGCTAGCATTTAAAATACGAAACTGAATACCGCCACGATCAGCGGCCAGAGCCATCACTCCGCCCAAAGCATCTACTTCTTTAACCAAATGACCTTTACCAATCCCACCAATTGCTGGATTACAACTCATCTGACCTAATGTCTCGATATTTTGCGTTAATAGCAGCGTTTTTACGCCTTGGCGTGCAGATGCTAGTGCCGCCTCTGTACCCGCGTGACCACCGCCCACAACAATAACATCATAATGATCTTGATAACTCATAAAACAGTTCAATCGCTCATAATTCTAAATTTAGACTATGATATTAACATGCAGTCGATATTATTGAGTGATCACAATTGAAAATGATAGTGCATTTCAAGTATCTTCTTCACGTAAGCTCAGGACACAATTAATGAAAAAAAATACCGGAATAATAAGACTTGTCTATGCCGGCCTCTATTCATGGCAGGGATTCAAGTCAGCACTTGTTAATGAAGCCGCTTTTTTACAAGAATTTATTGCCATCCTGTTTCTTGCTGGCCTAAGCTTCTTTCTTGATGTCTCAAGCTACGAACGCTTAGCGATGATCATCAGCCTAATACTTATTCTTATTGTCGAAATAATCAATTCTGCTATCGAGTGTGTTGTTGATCGCATTAGCACAGAAAAGCATATATTAGCTGGACGCGCTAAAGACTATGGCTCCTTAGCGGTATTGCTAAGCATTTTTACCGCCATCACAACCTGGATGGTAATTTTGCTCTAAATTTTAACGTCGATAAGCTCGCAGAATTAAGAAAACTCCCAAAAGAATCATAGGTAACGATAAAAGCTGTCCCATTGTTAGCCAGTCTAATGCCAAGTAGCCATATTGCTGATCAGGGACTCGAACGAGCTCGACAATAGATCTAAATAGACCGTAGCCTAATAAAAACAAACCTGACACAGCCCCTGCGGGTTTAGGTTTTGCAGAATAGAACCACAAGATAAGAAATAACAGTAAACCTTCTAGTGCCGCCTCATAGAGCATTGATGGATGTCTAGCAAGTGGCCCACCATTTGGAAATACCATTGCCCATGGCACATCACTTACTTTTCCCCAAAGCTCAGCATTTATAAAGTTACCAATTCGTCCAAAAAAAAGACCAATCGGCACCATTGGAGCAATAAAGTCACTAATTTCAAAATAAGATTTACCTGTCTTTCTAGCAAATAACCAAAAAGCAGTCAGCACACCTAGAAGACCGCCATGAAATGACATACCACCTTGCCAAACTTTTAATACATTTAAGGGATGCTCAAGATTATTAGGTAAATCATAAAATAAGGTATAACCCAAGCGGCCACCAACAATCACACCTATTGCACCATAAAACAATAAATCTTCAACTTGCTCAACAGTCCAGCCGTAACGCTCGGCACGAAGTCGACCTAACCACCATGCACCTACAAAGCCAAACAAATACATCAAACCATACCAATGAACTTGTAGGGGGCCTAGTGACAAGGCTACGGGATCAATTTGTGGATAAACCATGACTTCTCAACTTTCGATAAAAATTTTATCGACATCATAACAAGTCACAGCCATAACAATCATAAATAGTGATCTGCACCATCACCTTACATTTGCACTCAATTAGCCCAAAACCTAATAAAAGCGCACCAAGATGATCCAAAAAACCACCTCGAATATTTATAAGCAACTGTTTTTAAAGTGATTTTATATTGGCACTAATTCTGCAATCATTCTGGGCAGTCTGAATACGAACATTGCAGCTACACCATGCAAACACATTCAAATGACTCAAAATATTTATATAACGAGGAATAAAAATGAAATTGAACAAATTATCAACTTTACTAGCAGCAAGTGCATTACTTGCTACTTCTTCAGCAATGGCTTGGGAAAGCGAAGACGGTGCACACTCAACTAGTGCAAGCGTTGCTTTAGCAACTGATTACGTATGGCGTGGCTACTCTCAAACTGATGAAGAAATGGCTATTTCAGGAAGCCTTGATTACGGTCACAGCAGTGGTTTTTACTTAGGCACATGGGCTTCAAATGTTGATTTTGGCGATGACACAAGCATTGAAGTAGATGTATACGCTGGTTTTTCTAGCGAGTTCGGTGAGTCAGGTATTGGTTACGATGTTGGTGTTTTACGCTACATCTACCCAGGTGAAGACTACGATTGGAACGAATTTTATGGCTCTTTAAGCTACAGCATCTTCAGTGTCGGTGTTGCTCACTCAAGTGATGTATACGGCTCAAGTGAATCAGGCACATACTACTCTGCAGGCCTTGATTATTCGCTACCTGGCGACTTTTCATTAAGTGCTGGCGTTGGCTTCTATGACTACGACGATGAAGTTTCTGAAGATGACCACACTGATTACCGCGTTGGTATTTCTAGAGACTTCGTTGGTTTTGGTTTCGACGTAACATATTACGGTATGGATAGTAATGGTGAAGATGCATACGGTGACGTAGCTGATGACCGTGTAGTTTTCACAATCTCTAAATCAATGTAATTCTCCTTGGCCACTCCACTCTCTCGGAGTGGCCACTTTTTAGAAGGAATAAGTTATGAAACAAGTAGTAGCGATAATCAAGCCATTTAAGCTTGATGATGTCCGTGAAGCACTCTCTGAAATCGGTGTTCAAGGTATCACCGTTTCTGAAGTAAAAGGCTTTGGTCGTCAAAAAGGTCACACTGAGCTATATCGTGGTGCTGAGTATGTTGTAGATTTTCTACCTAAACTCAAACTCGATATTGCTATTGATGATGAAGTGGTTGATCAAGTAACAGAAGCCATTATTAAAGGTGCTAACACCGGTAAAATCGGTGATGGCAAAATCTTTGTTTACCCATTAGAGCAAGTGATCCGTATTCGCACCAGCGAAACCGGTTCTGATGCTTTATAAGCTTGGAGTAAAAAAATGGAAACTGTAACAAATCAAATTTTCGAACTCCAATACGCTATTGATACCTTTTACTTTCTAGTATGTGGTGCATTAGTTATGTGGATGGCGGCTGGCTTCTCAATGTTAGAGGCAGGTCTAGTTCGTGCAAAAAATACAACTGAAATCTTAACGAAAAACGTTTTATTGTTTGCTATTGCATGTACTGCTTATATGGTTGTTGGTTATGACATCATGTACGGCGGCGGCATCTTCTTAGATGGCATTGCTGGCGGTGACACATTAACTGCTGATGCATTAGCAGCTTCTGCTGAAGCTGGTTTTGATGGCGGTTCTGTCTACTCGTCTGCTTCTGACTTCTTCTTCCAAGTTGTGTTTGTTGCAACGGCGATGTCGATTGTTTCTGGTGCGGTTGCTGAGCGTATGAAATTATGGGCATTTGCTGGTTTTGCTATCGTAATGACTGCATTCATCTACCCAATGGAAGGTGCATGGACTTGGGGCGGTAACGATGTATTTGGCATGTATAACTTAGGTGATGACTTCGGTTTCCTTGATTTTGCAGGTTCAGGTATCGTTCATATGGCCGGTGCTGCAGCTGCATTAGCGGGTGTTATCTTATTAGGTGCTCGTAAAGGTAAATATGGTCCTAATGGTGAAGTTCGCCCTATTCAAGGTGCAAACTTACCAATGGCAACATTAGGTACCTTCATCTTATGGATGGGTTGGTTCGGCTTTAACGGTGGTTCAGTATTAAAACTAGGTGATATGGCAAGTGCTAACGCAGTTGCAATGGTATTCCTAAACACTAATGCTGCGGCTGCGGGTGGTGTAATTGCCGCTCTAATCGTTGCTAAAATGATGTTTGGTAAAGCTGATTTAACTATGATTCTCAACGGCGCGTTAGCGGGTCTAGTTGCAATCACTGCTGGTCCTGATACACCAACACCATTAATGGCGACAATGATCGGTGCTGTCGGTGGTGCATTAGTTGTATTATCAATCATAGCATTGGATAAATTGAAACTTGATGATCCAGTCGGTGCGATTTCAGTTCATGGTGTAGTTGGTTTATGGGGTCTGTTAGCAGTGCCATTAACTAACACTGATGCAAGCTTCACAGGCCAATTGGTCGGTGCAGCCACTATCTTCGTTTGGGTATTTGGTACAAGCTTCATTGTTTGGTCAGTACTGAAAATGGTGATGGGTATCCGCGTATCAGAAGAAGAAGAGTACGAAGGTGTTGATTTAAGTGAGTGTGGTATGGAAGCATACCCAGAGTTCACAAATAACACTAAGTAAGCTTTTTAAGTTAGAAAATCTAAGGGCGCTACCGTTTATCGGTAGCGCCCTTTTTTTTGCCTGTGATTTTTAACATTTACCACAGAGAACACAGAGTTTTTTATTATTACCCCTCTGTGCACTCCGTGTCTCTGTGGTTAAAATTTTATAAGCTCTGTAGGAGGGGATTTATCCCCGAATGGGCTTATTGTACACAGCCAGTTTGTTTGTATATTGTAGGATTTTCGCGGCTGAATCCGCTCCTACAATGGATTTAACGTTTTGTTATATGTTTTGTTAAAAATGAATCTAAATTATTAGCAAACTTCTGCCTATCTGCTTGATTCATTGCTGTTGGCCCCCCGGTATCGACGCCACTAGATCGTAATGAATCCATAAGATCACGCATCGCAAGACGTTGCTTAATATTAGCTGTCGTATACATTTCACCGCGCGGGTTTAAAGCATGACCACCTTTTTCAATCACTTCCGCAGCAAGCGGGATATCACCCGTGATAACAAGATCGCCAGCATCTAACCTTTTGACAATTTCATTATCTGCGACATCAAAGCCCTGCGTAACCTGCAAAAAAGACGTGAATTGTGACGGCGGTATACGCATAAAATGATTGGCAACCAAAGTCATCTCAACTTTCGTTCTTTCTGCAGCCTTAAATAAAATATCTTTAATGACTGCAGGACAAGCATCAGCATCAACCCAAATCTTCATTTTATTTCCCTCATGATAGATTCCGGCTAAAAGCATACCGGAACAAATTAAGAACCTAAATATTCTTATCCAGTATTCAGATTGTAACTTGTTAATATTTACCACAGAGGTACGGAGAACACAGAGTTTTTATTTTTATATCTCTGTGCCCTCCGTGCCTCTGTGGTAGATCATAGATTTTATTTTCGCAACCAAGCTGTAGGAGGGGATTTATCCCCGAATGGGCTTTTAAACACTGCCACTGTCTTTGCTTATTTAGCAGCTGGCTTACGACTTCTACGCTGACCTGAATGAGCAGCGGCAGGTCTTTCTGAATGTCCAGAACGACGGTTTCGGTTTGCTGTAGGCTCTTTACGCTGATTGTTATCTTTGCTCGGTCTTCTCGCCTTTTTAGCTTTATTGGCTCTTGGTGCACCCAGCTTGGTGGCTGGCACCTGATGAACGGGTACAAAACCAACTTCGATATCACGCGCTAATGTCTGACGAATAAGGTTTTCAATATCCGCTAAAAACTCAACTTCATCAGCACTCACTAAAGAGATCGCCTCACCTTCGGCACCGGCACGACCTGTACGGCCAATACGATGCACATAATCTTCTGGCACATTTGGTAGCTCAAAGTTAATCACATGAGGTAAGTCACTAATATCAATGCCACGAGCGGCAATATCTGTTGCTACCAGCACTCTGATTTTATTGGCTTTGAAGTCAGCCAATGCCCTAGTTCGTGCACCTTGGCTTTTATTGCCGTGAATAGCTGCAGCGGTAATACCAAATTGATCTAACTTTTTCACTAAGCGGTTACAGCCATGCTTAGTTCGCATAAAGACTAGGACTTGACTCCAGTTATTAGTGCCAACCAAGTGAATCAATAGTTCCGTCTTTTTCGTCTTATCCACTTCAAACATTGATTGCTTAACACCTTCTGCAGTCGTTGTTTGTGGGCTTATTTCAACTTGGACAGGGTTCTTTAAAATACTATTCGCTAATGTGCGGATTTCACCCGAAAAAGTAGCTGAAAATAATAGGTTTTGGCGAGTCTTAGGCATAAGTGACATGATCTTACGAATGTCTTTAATAAAGCCCATATCCAACATACGATCAGCTTCATCTAACACTAAAATCTCAACATCTGAGAATTTCACTGCATTCTGGTTATAAAGGTCCATTAAGCGACCTGGTGTTGCCACTAAAATATCGACACCACGACGTAGTTTCATCATCTGTGGGTTAATCTTCACACCGCCAAAAACAACGGCTGATCGTAGAGATAAGTTCTGCCCGTAGAGCACCACACTATCATGAACCTGTGCAGCGAGCTCACGAGTAGGCGTTAAGATTAAAGTACGAATATGATTAGGTTTTACTCTGGTGCCATTATCAAGACGTTGCAATACAGGTAAGGTAAACCCTGCTGTTTTACCAGTTCCTGTTTGAGCGGCTGCCATGACATCGTTACCCGTCAGTACAGCAGGAATCGCTTCTAATTGAATAGGAGATGGTGTGGTATAGCCTTTTTCTTCAACAGCACGAAGAAGAGGAGCAGAAAGCCCAAGGGATGAAAATGACATAAGACGGTCTCGATTTACAGTGGGGATCTCAATGGAAATTGTTGGTAACATCGAGATAATTAAGAATTATTAATCGGGGATTATACCAGCTATACCCATGACCATTCATTTTGTAGCGTTTAGAAAATAAATCCCGTTAGCCCTGAGCTTGTCGAAGGGTAGCTAGACTTGCTTATGATTCGACAGGCTGACCATGGGCGGGGAAGTGGAAGCTCCTTTGATTATGCGATAAGCTAAGCACTTCATACAAACAAACCTGCACTGTACCCAGAAGACCAAGCCCATTGAAAGTTAAACCCACCTAAATGACCTGTCACATCGAGCACTTCACCGGTGAAATATAAACCTAGCTGCTGTTTTGCTTCCATCGTTTTAGAACTGATGTCATCGGTATCAACACCACCCAAAGTGACTTCAGCAGTACGATAACCTTCAGTCGCTGACGGTTTTAATTGCCAATTATTAATCTTATGCCCAATCGCGATCAACTGTTTATCGGTCATGCCTGCTAAGGGACACTCAGCTTGTTCTGGCCACCACAATAATTGCAGCTCTTTCACCAAAGCTTTTGCTAGTTTCTTCGTCAACAAGGTTCTTAATAGCTGTTTACCTTGCTTGTTTTTAGCTTCAATAAGCCACTCAGCCACATCAAGATAAGGTAATAAGTTAATACTTATCTCATCACCCTGCTGCCAATAATTGGAGATTTGCAACATGACTGGGCCGCTGACACCTCGGTGAGTAAACAATACATTTTCAGTAAAAGAGTGTTGATTACAACTCACTTCTACCTCCAATGCTAAACCTGATAATCGCTCACACATTAACTTAACATTGTCACTAAACATAAATGGTACTAAGCCTGCTCGTCTCTCAGTCAATTTTAATCCGAACTGCTTGGCAATGTCATAACCAATACCACTTCCTCCCAAGGAAGGAATGGACAAAGCGCCTGTCGCCACCACCAATGATTGGCAGTTTAGTTTTTGTGCCGAGTGATCTTGCATGATATTAAGCTGATAACGACTGCGATTATCTTTGTGCTGGTGTTTATCAGAATGACCTTTTACCTCTAAGGACTCAATGCCCTTTATCTCACAATGCGTTCTAATCTCCACACCGGCCTGTGTACACTCATCCAACAGCATCGTTAAAATATCTTTCGCCGAGTTTTTACAGAACTGTTGGCTATGCTTTCTCTCTTCCACTTCAATACCATGGCGTTCAACCATAGCAATAAAATCCCATTGTGAATAACGTTTTAGCGACGCCTTACAAAAGTGTGGATTAGCTGAAATAAAATTATCTGCTTCAACAATGTGATTGGTGAAATTACATTTTCCTCCACCTGACATCAATATCTTTTTACCGACTTTATTGGCTTTTTCCAATACCAAAACTCGCCGCCCACGCTGAGCAGCAGTGAAGGCACAGATCAATCCAGAAGCGCCAGCTCCTAAAATGATGACATCATATTGAGTTGAATCAAGATTCACAAACAAACATCCAAGAGAAAAGAGACTAAAGGGTAAACAGATCTATTTAAAATTACCAGATAAGCCATATTATTTAGGCTTTTTATTTGAGAAACAGAGCATCTATTATTTCGTGTATTTGGGACTTAATACCCGTTCACTCTGAGCTTGTCGAAGGGTAACTGTCTGGCTTATGGTTCGACAGACTTACCATGAACGAATAAGTAGAACCTGCTTGTGATTTAAATTATTTCACCACAAAGCCACAGAGTTCTCGGAGTTTTTATAGCTTTTCTCTGTGTCCGTCGTGTCTCTGTGGTACATTTTTATAATACTCAACAGCCTGAAAATTGAATGATTACGAAACTATTAAAAGTTTTCTTCTTTTCTACTATTTCCAAGTATTATGGATTTATTTCCAGATCATTTTGACTAAACAAACATGAATACAGAACCCACTCCGCCCACTTTCAGTAAAACAACTATCGCCATCATCTGGATAATATTGCTGGCTGCCACCACATTACTGTTTAACAATGTGCTCGATAAGATCAATAACCCCAATCAACAGCTCACTATCTCAATCAATGAAAATGGTCATAAAGAAATTATTTTGGAACGAAATAAATACGGCCACTATCTGGCAACAGGCAACATTAACGGCCATGCTGTTGATTTTTTATTAGACACAGGTGCAACACTCGTTGCTATCCCCGAACATATCGCAAATAGACTTAACTTGGCAAAAGGGCAGCGCTTCCAAAGTCAAACAGCCAATGGCAGCAGTCTATCTTATTCAACTACCATCAACAGCTTGTCACTCGGTGACCTGGTGATGACCAATGTTCCCGCCAGCATTAGCACCGGAATGGAGTTTGATGAAGTATTACTCGGTATGTCTTTTTTGAAACACTTACACATCACTCAGCAAGGCAAAACATTAACGATTCGTCTGCCAGAATAATTTAGCTATTTTTATGATAAGAAATAACGCGCTCGACTTCATTTTTTGAACCTAAAATGACCGGTACACGTTGATGAACATCATTGGCTTTAATATCCATAATCCGTTCATAACCTGTTGAACTGACACCGCCAGCTTGTTCGACAATAAAGCTCATCGGGCTGGCTTCATACATTAAGCGTAACTTGCCGCCATTCGTAGAAGGTTTGCTATCTATGGGATACATGAATATACCGCCACGTGTAAGCACGCGATAGACTTCAGCGACCATAGATGCGACCCAACGCATATTGAAGTTTTTCTCACGCACACCATCAACACCTTGGATACATTCTTCCACATAGCGTTGCATCGGCTCTTCCCAAAAGCGTTGGTTCGACATATTAATAGCGAACTCAGCCGTATTTTCTGGAATGGTCATATTAGGATGAGTCAGGATAAATTCACCGACATCACGATCAAGGGTAAAACCATTAACACCATTACCGGAGGTAATAATCATCATCGTTGTGGGACCATAAACACAAAAACCAGCACAGACTTGCTCGGTACCTTTTTGCATAAAATGTTCAACGGTCGGTTTGGTGACACCTTCAGGACAACGTAAAATTGAGAAGATAGTGCCCACAGATAGGTTGATATCGATATTCGATGAACCATCAAGGGGATCAAAGGCAATCAAATATTGGCCTTTTGGCATATTGTCTGGAATTTGAATAATTTCTTCAATTTCCTCTGAGGCCATTGCTGCTAAATGGCCTGTCCAGTTGAGATGTTCAACCATGACGTCATTGGTAATGATATCGAGCTTCTTCTGCACTTCACCTTGCACATTTTCAGACTCAGCCGCACCACCCAAACCAATAATGCCACTGCGATTAACTAGGTGAGATATTTTTTTACAGGCACTGACGATATCATTCATCAATCCTGAAAATTCACCTGTCGAGCTGGAATGAGTACGTTGTTGTTCAACAATAAACTGTGTTATCGACTTACCTATATCTGACATGATCTTCCCCTTAATTATAAGAGCGTTTCACCACAGAGACACAGAGAGCACGGAAAAAAGATCAAACTTATTTATATTTCCTCTGTGCTCTCTGTGCCTCTGTGGTTATTTTTTAAATCTTAACAAGTATCTCACCCATACCAATACCTGCAACATCACCCGCATAGCGTTGCACTCGTGAGAATGATTCAACACTAGCAAACTTACTTTCTAATTTAGCAAAAGAATTAAACAGCAACGGTAAAAATGCCAAAGTATGTGAACCACAGTCATTAAAGTTCGCTGAGATCCCTTGAGCCGGTGCTTGCATTAATAATAAAGTACCTCGCTTCATCGCATAACCTAAATGAGCACCAACACCACCTAATACAGCAATCGTACCTGAGATCATGCGTGCTCCACAGTAGTCACCTGCATTACCTTCAATCAAGATCATGCCACGACGCATATGGTCACCAGTTCGAGCACCCGTATTGCCCGTCACAATAACGGTTCCACCAGTCATGCCGTTTCGGTAACCAGGACGTACGCCACCAACAAAGTCACCGGCATTGCCATTAACTTTAATCTGACCTGATTTCATTTCACAAGCAGTGTAAATACCTGTATTACCTGTTACTTCAATCTCACCGCCATCTAAAAATAAACCTAAATAACCACCGACATTACCCTCAACAGTGAGCTTACCTGAGGTCATATTGCGACCAACAAAATCCAACTTATCAGTGCTATTTACAAATTTGATGTCTGAAGCATCATCTCCAGTAATATCAAATAAAGCATCCACTCGTTCAATAGCATTACCAACCACTAATTCAATGGCAGCAATATCAGCAACTGATTTATCAGCGAGTAAATCTGATGTTAATGGTGAGCAATCAATTCGTTGTTTCACAGAAGTGTTTAGCGTAAATATTAAAGAACTCATGCCATAATCTCCTGCAAATGGAAGTGGAATGGACCAAGCTTGCCGCCGTAGTTACCCGCACTAATTCGTCGAATACCATTTTCAGCGCCTAAATCACAAACAGCTTGAATACCCACTCGCATCGCTTTATCAATATCTTCTTTGGTCAAACCATCAATGACGATTTCCATTACCGATTCTACTTCTGGTGATAAATCACTTTTAGTTTGGCCTTTTAAGGTTGGACAAAACGCATCATTGGTTGAAGCATTCAACGCTTTGAATTTTGAGCCTACTTTTGAACCAGAGCGAACGACACCACCCGGGAAAGGCATAATGACATTAGGGATCTTTTTCATCTCAACAATAGCGGCTTCACAAGCTGCTAATGCTTGAGCTTGTGATTCAGCTAATACCAAGAAGTTACCACCACCAACAGAGGCTTGAACACCTGTTTTTTCTTGGGTTAAGAACTCACCATCCATCACAGGAATACGCCAGTAGCGTTTGCCATCAATCATTTTTGAAATTTGGAAGCCATCACCAAAATAACGTAGGTTTTGACCCAAAGCCATTTCAGTTTCACTTTCCAGTCCAGAAAACAAAGCTGACGTAGGAGAAGTAAGTACACACTGACCAGCTCTAGTTTCAACTTGTTTTGCTAGGCCTTTTCCGCCCATTGCAAAAATCAGAATTGAAACACCAGGACGACCATCAGGTGTTTCACTTGGATCAAGTTCTCTTTCAATCCCTGCTTCACAACCACAAGCAATAACTGAAGTAGCAAAGCCGGTAAAAGCTTGTGCTGAAATCATTGCCCATTTCGCATTGAGTGCAGTGATGATTAAGCGTGTACCTTTCATTGGAAACGCTTCTGCAAACGTTTCATCAATTGTTACGCCATTGATAATCATATTTTGCCTCCTGCATGTAGAGGCTGTACGGTCAAACTACCTCGGCCATCATCCACAATTTCATCATCACTGATTTTAAAGTTACCCATTGTTTGGGTGTGATATTTATCAAAATAAGGTTTTAATGCTTTTTCGATACTATTATCATATTCAGGTTTAACCACATGAGTGGTACCCCAAGTGACTTCTATCAGCTCACCATCTTTTACAACCATAGTGCCATCTTTAAACACATAATCTGGTTTGCTGAACATTTTTTCACGATCTTCATCATCGGTATACACCGTAATATCGGCTGCGCCACCTATGCTTAAGTGGCCACGGTCAGCAAGACCAACCAATTTAGCGGCACCAGCACGCGTCATAATGGCAATTTCATATAGTGAATATTCACGATCTAATGATGCTAAGTGACTCGCTTTTTGAGCTTCCGGATGCAATGTCGATAAAATATCGTTACGGAATGTTTTATCCATCAATAGTCGAATCAAATGTGGATAACTCGTAAACGGGGCACCATTTGGGTGATCCGTTGTTAGGAATACACGCCATGGATCATCAACCATCAAGAAGGTTTCTAAACCAATCATCCATTGCAATGCATTGACGTAACTTTGATCTTTATATTTGAATGGCAATACACCACAACCGGCATCACACTCAATATCCATACACACCCATTTATTCGGGCTAGCATGTGGGTGAGCAGCATGTTGACGCATATTATCGCCAGATGCAGTTACTGTTTGACCAAATAAGATCTGACCCACATCGGCTGTAATATTTTTGTGTTTATTAATCACTTCAGCAATTTGAGCTGAACCAGATGAGAATTTAAAATCACCTTCAGTACCATAACTATGGAACTGAATATGAGTCATATGCATCGGCAAACCGTTAATACCTTCCATCGTATCAATCGTTGTACCCAAGTTACCCGGCACACCTAAGTTACAACCATGAACATGAAGTGGATGAGGCACACCTAATTCTTTCACTGCTTGAGCAAGTCGTAACAAAATATCACGAGGTGTTACACCATAAAATTGGTTTTTCTCATCTAAATCAAGCTTACGTTGATTAAATTTAAAGGCGTTAATACCACCGGGGTTCACCACTTTCACACCAATGGCATGGCTATGATTCATCGTCCAAGCAACATAGTTGTTAATCGCTTCTTGATCATTATTTGAGGCCATCATACGCAGTAGGAAATCATCACTACCCAACATGACATAACCACCTTTATCGATGATTGGCGTGTCGTGCATTTCCATATGTGCTTGACGTGCATTAATTGGTAATATCGCAGGCTCAAAACCAGCGGTATAACCCATTTCAGCATAACGATAACCTGCTGTTAATGTACTCGGTGCAGCATGACCACTACCACTACGCATTAACTCTGTACGAGCTACCACATCAGCAGCATGATCTTCTGGCAACATAGTTCGAGCGATATTGACTTTACCGCCACCAATATGGGTATGCATATCAATTGCACCCGCCATCACTACTTTGCCGCGCACATCAATTTCTTTGTCTACGCTTTCATCATCTCGCTTAGTAACAATACGTCCATCACGGATATAAATATCTTTAACTTCGTTATTGATACTATTGGCCGGATCGTAAATTCTACCGCCAGTTAATTTTGTTAACATTTTCTATTCAACCCCTATTAAATTAGGATTTTTGTTTAAGTTCAAGGCGGCTTCTTTTTGAGCACCGGAATGTATATCGATACATGAGGAGCGGAAAAAAGAAGTCAACGCCGAAATTGAGCAAAAAGACAATTTCATTAAAGTGCTTTTTCAACAGCGGTTAGCACATCAAATGTACTTGGCAAACCACTGTCTCGTAATTTTCTTAATGGCACGGATACCACACCATCAGTACGGAAAGCTCGACCAGCATGATCTATCCCTGGTGTTCCCACAGGAATAAAGACTTCTGGCTCTTGTTCAAACTGCATTCCTGATCGACCTAAAACTACAGTCTTAGCGTTCGATTGAGGTGGCGTGCGATCAACATTAAAACTAGAGATCCAAACTAGAGTATCCACCTCATCATTAACTAACATTCGATTAGTATCTGAGAGGTACGGATCATAATCAGGATAGCCTCGATTAAAGTTAGTCCGCATTGGGAAGCCGGATTGCCATGCTGAGACTTGGTTAACGGTTATTCCACCTTCTTTACCACCTAGTGGCAATCCGCTTGAACGTGTATCTAAATTAAGATCTTTAACCATTTCACAGACTGTTTGCACAGTCGCTTCTGCATGATCAAACTCTAAATGGCCTGCAGCCCATGTCACAACTGAGTATTTTGCTTGTTTTAATTGTGCAGCCAATACAGCTAAATCACTCACGGCAATACCGCCAACTTGTTCAGCTTGTATACCTTTGCCATTAACCAGTGCACGCAAAATAGAGGCTACTTCTGGTAAATCGGCATCATCACAGGCTAAAACCTGAGCCTTTTTACCTTGTGGAGACGTTGAAGCATCTCCTGATGGCGCTTTACCCAGATAAACCACTTGGCGTGATTCAATATCTTGGTCAAACATGCTTTCCGTATTCCACACCATACGTTCAAAAAAGCGAGGGTATTCAGATTCGATATCACTGCCTACAATTAATAACAAATCAACACGGTTTCTAACTTCGGTTAATGTTGTAATCATCCAACCCGTATCTTGCAATACTAAGGTGTTTCTCATTCCTGCTGCAGAATCCATATTATCAATAGTCGCTCGACTTTTATCTGCTAATGCCATTGCAGAGCGGGCACCATTCAAATCAGTTGCCATGCCACCAATAACAGGTTGCTTACTTGTCCGTAGCAAATTAGCAATATGGGCGACCGCATCTTCTAAAGACACCTTTTTACCATTAACTCGTGCTGACGTATCTGTAATCGGTGTTTCAAAACCTTTTTTAGTAACGGCATCACCATTTTCTAAAATAGATACACTATGTCCATCAACCTTGATCTTTAAATCATCAGAAGCAATACCACAAAATGGACTAGGTACATCTTGCCAAACTCCAGGCTCAATCATTTCTGTCATCGTTGGTGTTCCCTATTTTCTTAAATTCAGTCGTACTTAATATATTTGAAACGTGGATCTGACGGCGTTCCTTCAAAAGGACTGCCTTCTTCTTGGGCTGGTTGCCATTGCACAACTTGCTCTATTTTTTTCGCTAATTCAAAATCTTTATCCGTAATACCTTTAGCACTATGTGTTGTTAACTTCACAATCACAAAAGCATAAGAGGCTGAAATATCAGGATGATGCCACGCGGCTTCTGCTAAATGGCCAACGGTATTTACCACCATCAAAGTGCCCTTCCAACCACTGGTTTTGTATTTTCGACGAATCCAGCCATTTTCAAAATACCAATGTGGGCATTCGGCTATTAATTTTTCAGCTACTTCTTTTTCAGAATATGTTTTATCACTCGATTCAGTCATTATCCATATCCTTAGGCATTAAAACTTTGAGCATACCCCAACTAACCGTGCTTGGCACGCACTAATAATGAATCAATTTTATTTTTTTGTAATTGATTTTTAACAGCATCTGCCTTTTTACGACCAATAATTGGACCAACTTGTACACGATGCCAAGTATCTTTATTATCGATGGTTACGGTTTGTACTTTTGACTCAATACCTAAAAATGCCAGCTTTGCTTTATAGGCATCGGCGTCAGCTGATTTTCTAAATGACCCTACTTGCAATAAATAACGAATCTCAGTACTTGAATTTTTCGTTTCTACCTTAGGTTTTTTCTGCTGTGTAGGCGACGTTACAACAGCCTGCTTGGGTCTTTCAACTACTACTTCCATTTCAGGTAATAAACTATAAAACTCAAAAGTGGGTTCAACAGCTTTAGATTTTTTTTCTGCCTGTGTTTTTGCTGTTTTATTACTTTTCTCTGGCGTGACATTATCATTTAAATGCACTAAAAACATCACAAAAAGACCAACCAAAAAACTAATTAGCATCGGCCCCCATGGTAGAGAACTTTTCTTTGCTTGATTTCGTGCATTTCTTTTAGCAGCCACTTACATTGTCTCCGGTGCAGATACACCCATCACTGTTAAGCCATTTTCTATTACTTGCTTAACCGCTGTAATCAACGTCAAACGAGCTTGGCTCAATTCAACATCATCAACAATAAAGTGATGCGCATTGTAGTAAGTATGGAAATCACGTGCTAAATCCATTAAATAATGAGCTAAAATATGTGGCGTATGATTTAAGGCTGAAGATTCTAATATTTCTGGATAACGTGATAATGCAGTAAAGAGTGCTTGTTCATGATCTTCTGTTAACCGATTTAAATTCTCTTCACCTTGAGATTTATCCCAAACTAAACCACGTTCAGCCAACTGTCTAAATACACTACATACACGGGCATGTGCGTATTGCACATAATAAACAGGATTATCATTGCTTTGAGATTTTGCTAACTCAAGATCAAAGTCCATATGTTGATCAGCGCCACGTAATACGTAAAAGAAACGAGCAGCATCTTTACCAATTTCTTCAGTTAACTCTTTCAAGGTGACAAATTGACCACTACGTGTCGACATAGCTACTTTTTCATTACCACGATACAGCACAGCAAACTGAACCAATAAAACCTTCAATCTATTTTCATCTTCGTTCATTGCGGTTAAAGAAGCTTTAACACGTGGAATATAACCGTGATGATCACTACCCCAGACATCAATCACAGTATCAAAACCACGACCAAATTTATTTAGGTGATAGGCAATATCAGAAGCAAAATACGTTGTTTGGCCATTATCACGAACAACAACACGATCTTTCTCATCACCAAAATCGGTCGATTTAAACCACCAAGCTCCGTCTTTTTCATACAAGACATTAGAGGCTTTTAATTGCTCAATGGCTTTATCAACATCGCCTGATTCCATTAATGAACGTTCAGAAAACCATTCATCATAGTCGGTACCAAAATCAGCAAGATCAGTACGAATACCAGCAATAATTGAATTCAAACCAAGATCAAAGACTTTTCGATAACCCTCTTCACCTAACAAGGCTTTAGCATTGATAATCAATCCATCGATATGCTGCTCTTTATCTCCACCTTGAGGTTCATCTGTCGGCACATCTGTAAACACATCTGTCACCGATCGGCGTAGTTCTACACCAATATCACCTTTAAGTGATGCAGCAATATCTAAAACATAGTCGCCTTTGTAACCATTGCTTGGAAAGGGAAATACCTCGCCACAGGCTGCTAAATAACGTAACCAAACACTGGTTGCCAAAATATCCATCTGACGGCCAGCGTCATTAACATAGTATTCACGATGCACATCATAACCAACCGCCATCAATAAACTACTGACAACAGAACCATAAGCCGCACCACGCCCGTGACCGACATGAAGTGGACCCGTAGGGTTAGCAGAGACAAATTCAACCTGTACACGCTTACCAGCACCCACAGAGCTACGACCAAATGCATTACCCTTAGCTAGAACATCTTTAACTATCTGTTGAGAAAAATCTGCCGATAAGGTGAAATTGATAAAGCCTGGGCCCGCAATATCAATCTTAGTAATAAAGTCATCATCTGCCACAGAATCAACAATCATTGTTGCAATCTGACGAGGGTTCATTTTCGCTGATCGCGCTAACATCATGGCAACATTACAAGCAAAATCACCATGAGATTTATCTTTAGTTCGTTCAATTTGGATATCAGGTAAATCAATCTCAGGTAAAGAACCCTGTGAAATTAAATCTGTTAATGCCTGTTTAAGCAGTTTTATAAGCTGAGCTTTCAAGGTCTGTGAGCCTTAATAAATAAAAATTAATAGTGGTATTTTAACCTATCCACATCAGTTGATGTACAGCATTGATAATTCAATTAGATGTCAGGATTAATACGAGCAGCTATCACTATGGTAATGTGACAGAAAAACAATCATTTGGAGCACACGGAATGACAGCTACAAGTACATTTGAAGATGCCTTAGTCAGAATTAAGTCTCTTGCTGAGTTAGCTAATATTGATCCTGAAATTATTGAAGGTTTATTACATCCTAAAGAAATGATGGTTGTTAGCCTGCCTATTCGCATGGATGATGGTTCTCAACAATATTTTTCTGGCTACCGATGTCGATACAACAGCATTCTCGGACCAACTAAAGGCGGGGTTCGTTTTCACCCCAATGTGAATGAGGATGAGGTAAAAGCACTGGCATTATGGATGACCATAAAATGTGCGGTTGTTAATTTGCCTTTTGGCGGTGCTAAGGGTGGCATAACAGTCAATCCAAAAGAATTATCTCCCATGGAACTTGAACGCTTGTCTCGTATGTATGTACGTGTTTTGGTCAATTTTATTGGTCCCCACCGTGATATTCCTGCACCTGATGTCTATACCAACTCCCGAATTATGGGCTGGATGATGGCTGAATATGACTCAATTAAACGAACACATGCACCTGATATTATTACGGGAAAACCAATTGAATTAGGCGGAAGTTTAGGTCGTGATGATGCAACTGGTCGTGGTGCTTATTTGTGCACATTGGAACTGATCAAAAAAATGAACTGGACTCTGACTGATATGACTATTGCTGTGCAAGGTTTTGGTAATGGTGGTTATCACGTTGCCAGATTACTGCAACAAGCTGGCTGCAAGATTATTGCAGTGAGTGATTCAAAAGGCGGTGTCTATGCCAAAGATGGTTTTGATATTGAAAGTTTATGGCAAGAAAAACAACAATCAAAACAAATAAAAGGTGTTTATTGTGATGATTCTGTTTGTGGAACTATTGAACATCAAACCATCAGTAATACTGATTTACTTGAACTCGATGTTGATATCTTAATTCCGGCAGCATTAGAAGGCGTTATTACTAAGCACAATGCTCATAATATAAAAGCAAAAGCGATTGTAGAAATTGCCAATGGTCCCATCCTATCCGATGCAGACAAGATCCTTCGTAAGAAAGGCATTAAAGTTGTACCTGATGTTTTAGCTAATGCAGGTGGTGTAACCGTGAGTTATTTTGAATGGGTTCAGAATCGTAGCGGCCAAGCCTGGACACTTGAGGATGTTCAACAAAAACTCAAAGAAAAAATGACCCTCGCCTTTGAAGATGTTTGGAATTTAGCAGAACAAGAGGAACATAGTCTTCGTGAAGCAGCCTATGTAAAAGCACTACAAAAGATAAGTGCTGCGGTTGAAGCTCATGGAACACACCATTATTTTCATCAATCTTGATTAAACCTTAACAAAACCTGTCATCTTCGTGAAAACGAGGATCCAAGGGTAGTAGCTAATTCCACCGCCCTTGGATTCCCACTTTCGTGGGAATGACAAAGTGGTCAATCATGCACCTTGAATGGTCATAAGTATATAAGAAGCCGAACTCTCCTATTCCAAGTCAAGCTTAATTACATCAAATCAATCGGATCAATATCAATCGACCAGCGTACTTTTTTGGCTAACTTTAATGCTGAAACAGCCTGAATATAGTGATCTAAAAGCTGATGGATCGGCTTTCTTGTTGGCGAAGATAATAATAACTGAGCTCGATATCGACCGGCTCTTTTTTCCATAATAGCCGGAACAGGCCCCATAACTAGTACTTCTTGCTGGCCATGTTGATTCAATATAGCTAGGACTTCCGTTAGAAACTGCATAGCAAGCTGCTCTTGTTTATCTTCAGCGCGAATAATACACAAAGATCCAACAGGAGGCATCCCCATTAATGCTCGTTCTTGTAATATTTTATGAGCAGTATAACTATAGCCATTTTTAATTAAATTATTCCAAAATGGATGTTCTGGTTGACTAGTCTGAATAAAAACCTCACCTGATTTTTCACCTCGTCCGGCACGACCTGTCACTTGAATAATGAGTTGAGCCAAACTTTCGGTGGCCCGAAAATCAGCACTTAATAAACCTTGATCAGCATCCAGAACGCCAACTAATGTGACATCATGAAAGTCATGACCTTTTGCCAACATTTGCGTGCCGACTAATATTTTGGCACCACCACTTTGAATATCATTAACAATATCTGCAAAAGCATTAACCCTTTGTGTTGAATCGCGATCAATCCTCACAACAGTAGTATCAGGAAAATATCGTTGTAAGGTTAATTCTATTTGTTCAGTGCCTGCACCATAGGTATTAAGATCTTGCGCCTGACATTTCGGACATTGTGTTGGTAAACGTTGAATCAAACCGCAATGATGACAACATAAGGTATTTCGTCCCTGATGGACAATCATTTTGGCATCACAATGAGAACAAGTCGCTTGCCAATTACATTCGTGACACATTAAAACAGGTGCAAAACCACGTCGATTGATAAACAGTAAAACTTGATTATCTGCTTTTAACTGCTTTTGAATCGCTTTATATAAAACACTCGATACGCCATTATCTGCTTTAGGACCAGCACTATCGATAAGATGAACTTTAGGTAAAGTAGCACCCGTTGCACGTTGGTTTAATTCTAGACGCTGATAACGACTTTGGTCAGCATTATGTAAACTTTCTAATGACGGTGTTGCACTACCGAGCATAATCGGTACATCTGTCCTTTTAGCTCTTATTAGAGCAATATTTCTCGCATGATAACGAAGTCCATCTTGCTGTTTATAGGACGCATCATGTTCTTCGTCGATAATGATTAACCCTAGGTTTTTTACCGGGGTAAATATGGCTGAACGTGTTCCTATAATCACATCAGCAATGCCTTGTTTAGCTAATAACCAAGACTGTTTTCGTTCTGTATCTGATATTGAAGAATTTAGCACCACAATATTAACTGCTAATCGCTGTCTGAAACGAGCAACAAACTGTGTTGTTAAACCAATTTCAGGGATCAAAATAATAACTTGTTTTCCTTCTTTGACTATTTTTTCTGTCAGTTCAATGTAGACCTCAGTCTTGCCACTACCCGTAATTCCTTGCAATAAAAAACAGGAAAATTTTGATCGTGTATTCCAGACAGACTCTACCGCAACTTGTTGTTCGTTATTTAACTTGCAAGCTGGGGATAAATCTTGAGGTATAGCTATTTTTTTTATTTCTTGTTTTTGACGAATTAAATTTTTATTTTCTAATGAAATAAGTGATGTTTTACATTGACCTAACTGTTGATATATTTCACTTTGTTTTAATCCATCTTCATTTAAAGTTAATAACGTTATGATTTCTTGTTGTTTTTTTCCCGTTTTTTTATTTTCTTCACTTTCATTAAGCTGCCAAAAAATCTCTGTTTGTAAATCTAAACTTTCACCTTGGCGAATTTTTTTAGGTAGTACCGTTTGAAAACAATCACCTAATGGATGATGGTAATAGTCACTTAACCAATGAGTTAATGATAATAATTCAGACGTTAGTATTGGCTGCTCATCTAAACATTCCAAAATAGTTTTTAATTTAGAGGTATCCATTTCAGGATCAATTTCTTTTGAATTAATGACTATCCCGATGAGTTCTCTAGAGCCAAAAGGAACTCTAACTCGCAAGCCTGCTTGCCAGCAAGTTGTTGAGTTATCGCTAAGATAATCAAAGTTTAATCTTAGAGGACATGGAATTGAAATTTGCAAAAGTGTTTTCATATAAACATTATTAATAAAGTATTTAAAAGATTATGATGTTGATTATTGTTTCTTGTGGATATGTGGGTAAGTAGATAAAGAGTAAAATAATCAAGGTATTAGATTGTTTTACTTTCCTAGTAACTCACATAGTTTAAAGCTTTTAAACTGTGGATAACTAAGATACTTATCCACAGCTAAAGTTATCCACAGTTTATGATCCTTTTTATTAGGTCCTTATACATGACTTATATTTGGGCCTTTTCAGTATTTATCTCGAAAATTTCATTATTAAGATTACTTAATTCAAAGTGAATTAAAGCCTTAACGGCTTGTTGATTAATTCGTCTTACTTGACTGATCGCTGACATTGTTTTATCCATTTTTGCAATAGAAAGTGAACCTTCTGCTCCTCGTCTTAATAGTAATGATTTAAGTGATTGGTATTCAGTTTCTAGAGAATTTAATTGAGTTTGAAGATGCTTGCTGAGATTTTTTTGTTGACCTAATTCAGAATCTTTTAATAGATGAAGACTGTGTTTATAAAATTCATTTATTTGGTTTTGGATGATAGGTGTTAAAGCGATGGAGACTTGCTTTTTAGCTGTATTTATCATTGTAGATAACTCAGAAATTGCATCATAATATTGTGTAACACGAAGTAATATAGGCAGTTTTTCAGAGACGTCTTTCGTTAGATTTTGTTTGTAAAGCTCGGTTGTATAATGACCAATAGCAATAGAAAGGTTTTTGATAACCATTTCTTTGTTTTTCATATCTTGGTTGTTTGTTTCAAAATTAAGACTGTCTTTTGCCATAGCTAATGAAAAATGACCTAGACGCTCTGTTTCTCTACTTAATGCATGTAAAGCGAGTGAAGGTAGGTTTAAAGTGTGTTTACCAAGATAGTGTGGCTTACCCTGATCTTCTTCTTTGGTTTTGAATCGATTTGAGAGCCATTTAATTAATGGATCCGCAATTGGTATCATAATTAATACACCGAGCACATTAAACAAGGTATGGAATAACGCTAAGGTTATTGTGGCTGATTTATCGAGTGATAAAAGATCTTGGCTAAATAGAACTAACGACAGGAGTGGTGATAGCAAGACTAGTGAAACGACGGCTGTAATGACGTTAAATATTACATGACTAGATACTACACGTTTCGCTACAGGGTTAGTGCCAAAAGAAGAAAATATTGCCGTAGTCGTTGTGCCTAAATTACTACCGATTACCAGTGCTGCAGCAGGTAATAAGCTAATAATACCACCTGCTAGAGCGGTTAATGCTATTGCTAATGTGACACTTGATGATTGCATTAGAACGGTAATTAGAAAACCAAAACCAACAAAAATAATAATATCTAGCAGACCTATATCACCGTTATTACTTAGCGATATACTTTCACCTAGTATTGAGAAAGACTCTTTTAAAACATCGATTCCAAGGAATAAAATACCAAAACCTACTAAAGCTTGGCCGAGAGCACCAATACGAGCGTCATTTTTTAGTAGTTTCAACACCATACCAATACCAATCATTGGTAAGGCAAAAGCACTTATTTTGAAATTAAAACCGATTATAGTTACCAACCAACCTGTTGCAGTTGTACCAATATTACTGCCAAAAATAATCCAAATAGCTCGTTTTAAATTTAATAAGCCAGCATTAGTAAAGCCAATTGTTGCAACGGTTACAGCGCTTGATGATTGGATTAAGGCTGTGAGGAAGATACCGACACCTAAACCTCGGAGTCGAGTTTTTGTCCAATGATGTAAGAAATTATTAAGTGTATTGCCTGCCGCCATTTTAAGACCATCTGACATCAACCACATACCCAGTAAAAATAAACCTAGGCCGCCAATACCGGAAGTGATCATTGAAAACATTGACATGGAGATTGTTAGACCTTGAAATAATGGAGTTATAACAGTGATGATACCTGATATTTAAGCTATGATATTAAGATAAGTTTTGAGAGAGTTAGATAATGTGAAATTAGCAATTATTGTGGCAACAGATGAACAAGGTTTGATAGGTAAGGATAATGACTTACCTTGGAAGTTATCTGCAGATTTACAGTATTTTCGTCGAGTCACAATGGGCAAACCATTGATTATGGGGCGTAATACTCATGAATCTATCGGTAGAGCATTACCAGGCCGAAAAAATATAGTGGTGTCTAAAAACACAGACTATCAAGCTGAAGGTTGCTGTGTTGTTCATTCTGTTGATAAAGCGATTGAGGTTTGTGATGGTGCAGAAGAAGTGATGGTGATGGGTGGTGCATCACTCTATAAGCAATTACTACCGCAAGCTGATCGACTATATCTTACACACGTTCATGCCAGTCTAGAAGGTGATACTTGGTTTCCAGACTGGCTAAAATCAGAGTGGCATGAAGTAAGTCGTGAAGATCATCTAGCCGATGATAAAAATGACTATGCTTACAGTTTTATTGTCTACGATAGAATTTAATCTGAGGTTAAAATTCGTAAAGCGGCTTGAGTATGCTCAGCTGCTTCATGACCAAGATCAGTTAAATAGCCACCATCTTCACTATCAACCAAGCCTTTTTCATGTAAACGTTTGATTGCGCTCACTAAGCCTTCACGGGCTGTATGGTGGATTTTAATACCTTCTTGAGTGCTGTCTAGATTGTAGCGAAGTAGTAATTCGATTTCATCAACTAAAGCTTGTTGAATTGGCATAATATTACCTTATAATTTTGTTATTAATGATAGAGCTATCCTACTCCTATCAGCGATAATTGCTACGGCTAATTTTAGTTTTATTGGAAAATTTTCAGTGTGTAAGTAAAGAATGATTGTCTATTTATAGGCTTAGTTAATACAGTAAATTTATCTTATCTATTCGAATATAGTTTGAATTACTTTAGAGAGCGAAAAAGCATGGCTGTTGAACAGTTAAAAATTGAATTATTTAAACTTCATCAAAACAAATTATTTGAATTGATGGTTATCGGTATTATTGTGTTTTCTGCACTTATAACAGGTGCAAAAACCTATGATATAGGCTCAACCATGGCTGATGTAGTGGCCTGGATGGATATGTTTATCACTATATTCTTCCTGATTGAAATACTGATTCGTTTAGCCTCTGAACCACGTTTTTTTGAGTTTTTTAGCAAAGGATGGAATATATTCGATTTTATTATTGTTACCGCAAGCCTATTGCCAATAGAAGGTAATGATAGTGTTTTATTGGCGCGCTTATTACGAATATTTAGAGTCTTACGTTTAGTATCGGTGATCCCTGAATTACGAATTTTAATTAGTGCCTTAATTAAAGCGCTACCAAGGATGGGGTATATCGTCCTGTTAATGTTTATTATTTTCTATATTTATGCTGCTATCGGTAGTTTTATGTTCGAACATATTAACCCTGTGCTTTGGGGAAATATTTCTATTGCGATGTTAACGCTGTTCCGTGTTGCCACCTTCGAAGATTGGACGGATATCATGTATGAAACAATGGCAGAATTCCCTTTGAGCTGGATTTTTTATCTAAGCTTTATCTTTCTCACCGCCTTTGTATTTCTCAATATGATGATCGGAGTCATACTCGATGTGATGCAGCGTGAACACGAAGAGTATTATCGAGAGACAGGCGAAGGAGAAGCTGGAGAAGTACATTGGATAAAAGAACATACTGAACAAATGGAGCAGAGATTAGAGAGGATTGAAGGTTTGTTAGTGGAAAATGTGATGAAAAAATAATTAAAGGGATAGAACATCTATCCCTTTAAAATTAAATTACTGCCTTACCAACAGCCAGCAGTACCTGTTGTTGTTTTAGCGCCTGTGTGACTAAGAGTCATTTCGTCACAGAGATCTTGAGCTTGACTTCCTGTTGGTACCACTTTTAATGTAAAGGTTCCCACTGTTTTAGTGGGTAAAGTAATGGTGTAATAATCATTTGAAACTCCTGATGCAGCAATCGTTGCCCCAGCATAACTACTTGTTGCAGTATAAACTTGTTCCATATATGAGGCTATTTCAATAAGATCTGATTGCACAGCAGCTCTTCTAGATTTACGGACACTATCTAGATAGCTTGGGAAGGCTATACTTGCGAGAATAGCAATAATAGCAACAACGATCATTAGCTCAAGTAGAGTAAAACCCTTATTCATTGTTTTATTTTTAAAATTATTGTTCACCATTAAACTCCAATGATTCATTTAGCTCTTGTTCAGAAATTATTTTTAAATCAACAAGAAATAGTGCTGGTTTTTTAGCTGGAATGAAATGATATTTTACAAAAGATCCTTTCTGTAACGATGAGCTAATATTTAATATCGTATCCCCTCTTTTATTGCGAAGGTCACTTTGTGAATTATAGTTGAAGCTTCTATCGTCAATAATGACCCGAGATTCTTCATGATAAATAGCATCTATCACACCGTAAGAAGCATTCTCAGATTCGACGTTATCAGAATATACATTATTACAGAACAGACCAAGGAATAGGGCTGAAATTATTAGTACTTTATTGTGTTTCATAAGTGTAGCCCTATATTAATCGTTTATTAATTGTATCCATGACTGGCGTGAGCCTGTCACTGGAGGTATTGAGCCTGGGAGGATAGTTTTTTCTACCGGAACACCAGTAGCAGAACTATTGTCAGTACCTGAGGTGTAACCATAGTTGATTCCTTTATCTGTACGGAGTACCGATGTTTTAGAGGCTATACCATGCTCAAACTTTTTACCGGCAAAAAGCCCATCATCAGCTACAGTTAGTGACCCATTGTTATTAAAGTCAAAGGCAGCGATAGTTGGTGTGCCACCTGTTTTTTGATCAACAGCCATAAAAAAGCTTGATCCCCCTGCAGAGCAAGGTTCAGATGATGGTATTAATGTATTAAAAAAGATTAAACCTTCAAGGTCAAAAGCCTCAACAACAACTCTTTCTCCAGGATCATTGAGATCAATGAACCAACCATATTGACCACTGGAAGGTGAAACGGGATCATAAAGAACTGCATGTTGAGTTAAAAGTTTGGCATCAACTACAGATGTTGCAACATAAGTTTGTTCGATTAAGCCCGTTGTTACTACACTTACTCCAGTATCCCAAATACCATAAAAGCTTTGTTGGTCAGTGTTACTAGCATCACCCGTTGCTATATATTGACCTGTACCAAAATAAACCATTATGTTTGGTAAGTTCCCCACTGTATCTGGACTCCAGCTTACATCAGGTTTTACTATGAGCGGTTTCATTGTAATAGGTTTACTACTTCCTGCTGCAAAGAGAGGGGATGAACCACTATGAGCTATATCCCAGCTGGTTTCTGATGTACTGGCAAGATCAAACGCCCACATATTGCCGAATAGATCACCTGCGTAGACTCTATCTGTTGTGCCATTATTATCTAGATCAACAAGGGCAGGAGTTGATAAGCCGTTTGGAGTAGTCGGACCACCTATTGCAGTATCGATCTTAATATAATCACCGGCGCTCCAGACACCATCAACACCTTCTTCGATGAAGATTATCATTAGTTGTGCTGTTTGGGTGCCTGCACCTGAAGAATTATATCCATTACCAATAATAACAGCCCATTTTCCATTATTTAACATCGTTATCTGTGGGGTGCTAAATGTATTACCAATATTTACATCATCTTGATTGGTGAATTCCCATAATACTGTACTCGCGGCACCGGCATTATTATTTGTAAAAGAGCTTGGATCTGTCACATCAAGAGCAAAGATGCCCTGTCCACCACCTCTAAGAGAGCCAACCACGACTGTACGCCAAGAATCAGAAGCAGTTGAGCTAGGTTTTATATAAACATCAGCTGAAGTGACGTCACCATCGACATAATATTTATGTAAATAATCTGATTCGGTTAAATAATGTAAACCAGAATTATTTAAATCAGAACTTATAGCGCTTGGTGAATAAGCAAGTACTTCAGCTCCTGTAATGGCTGAAAAGCCATGAAGAAACCCATCATTAGCACCAACATAGATGATGGGATCACGAGGAGTTGTCTGTTGATTTGTTTGATATATAGAGTATAGATGGGTGCTACTACCAAAAAAGGTCGTATCATCAGACCAGTTTGAATTTGGTTCTGCCACATATAATGGCGCTGAATTAATGATATCTCCTAGTCTACTGCCTCTATCTCGAGTGAGTCCTATACCATCATTAACAGTATTGCCCCGGAGAAAATTCACTCGTTCTTGACTTAATGAAAATGGAGTTGTTTCTGAGGTAGTATCAGGATTTATTTTTAAATCGTCCTGCATGAGGGTTGTGGGTTGAGGATTAGCGATACTCCAATTAAACAAAACACCATCATTATTACCAGATGCATCTGTACCTGAGGTATAAACAATACGGTTATCTGACATATCTAAATTTGTACGTGCATCTAAAAGAGAGGCTCCAGACCAGTTTGGTACAGCAGATATATCACCTGTAGTGGGATCTAAGTTGTATGCTACAAGATCACCAGACCAGTCTGTAGTATCAAATCCAGCAAAATATAAAACGGTGTTGGCCGAGAGAGCACTCATATTGAACGCTACTGATGAGGAGCTACCTTGTCGTGATTCTATATCTGAAATAACATCTGCGAGAGAACTAATTAACTCTTGAGGTCTGTTAGCGGATAGAAACAAACCCCGACCGTTGTAGGCTGCATGGCGGAGATCATCGACGGTTGTTAGACCATTACTGACTGGCACAGGCCATGAAAAAGCTTGTGTTCGATCTGTAGGATCAGCACTGAGTGTGCCGGTTGGCCCAAAAGCGACACCAAAAGTAACCATATGTTGGTCGTTGTTTTGGTCTAAGTTTTGGGTATTATTACCCGATTGAGTCGGGACTAGTGGGGTAAGTGATGGAGCTAGGTCTGTTTTATACCATAGCATTGCGACATCAGCGAGTGTGTTTGGTGTTGTGTCCCGATGTGCTGGGTACACAGTATCATTATTCGTAACATCATCTTGGTGATTAACCCCAGGAGAGTTTCCATTCCACTGGCCATCTGTCATTAACATTGTAAAGTTTTGTTGGCATGCACCACCCGATGCTTCAGGAAGAATGGGGCTAGGCGCTGAACCAATATTTAAATCTGAAGGCGTACTTTGTACTCGACTGAAATATTGACCAACATTATTTAGACTAGTGCGTAATGGGGTGCCACCACTAGAGTTTATATTAACAATATCGTCTAGTAATGCTTCTTTATTGGCTATAATGGTCATATCTTCGATACGGCTACCTACACCCGAATTACTGTGTAGTGTCGCCATGCCCATACGTGTGCTACTACCCGATATAACCTGTGTTACCGCTGCTTTTGTTGTGTGCTCTCTTAAACGGTAGTAGCTAAACCAGTTAGCAAAATTGACTTGTTGTGCAGGGGGTAACGAAGCAGCTGTTACCCAGCCCGCATCACCACTTGTAACGGGGCATTCTCCAGGATCATATTGACCGTTATTATTAATATCCGTCCATGTAACAACAGGTGCAGCAGACAAGTCAACTCCGCCATCATCATCATTATCAATAACATTATTCGCACCACCTGCAAAATTGATACTTCCTCCACTTTGTATTAATGGATCAACCCTAACATTAGTTAAGTCAATGGAGTCAGGGAAGGGAGTACTTGTTCCTGGTATATTTGCTGCCCAAGGAATATAGGTTGTCGTTGAATCATAAGCCAATAAGTTTGCACCAGAACACCAAGTTCGCCATTCATCAGCATTATCTGGAATAGTATCGTACTGAGTCATACTGATTAGGTTTGATGAGCTTAGGCCGTCTACAGGCATATTCCAGTGCATGCTACCTGAATCATCTAACATGAAGAAAATATTAGGTTGTATAGGAGGCGCAACAAACAAAGGAAGCTGGCTAAGACTGCCTGGTGCTGCTTGAGCCGCAACAGGTATTAAGATAAAGGTAGATAATATAGAAATGAGAGAGAGTTTAAGTTTCATGATAAGCTCCATTTATTAATTCTCGCGAATAAAATATGCTTGTAAAATAATTTGAGTGCTGGCCCTTGCTCCTTGGGCTCGCGCAGTGATCCTAAAATAGGTTAAAGTGTCAGCTCCTGAGGGTACTTGAGATACTCTTTTGATAATGTATCGGGGATCCTCAGATAAGCCAAAATTATTACCATAGCCAGCATCTGTTGTTGCTGAGTCACTGCCTGTCCAGCCATGAGTAAAAAAGTTGGCTGGTTCTGCATCTGCAATATCAAGTAAACCGTTAGTACCATCATATGTTGCTATATCAGTGGGGTTATTGAGGATGAATGTTTCAGCTTCTTTTAATGTAGACTCTGCTGCTTGAAAGGCTATATTTTGATCACGAGAGTTGCCGGCCATTCTTTCTTCTAAAATATTTACTTGCATACTGGTTATGCCGATCATGGTAAGTAAGAGCAGCATTATTAAGCTTATAACCAGTACCACTCCAGACTGTTGTTTTTTATTATAGGAATATTTCACAGAAAACACCTCATTTAAGGAAGCGGAACAACAAGCCGATTTCGGATAGCAATAGTAGACGTATATATACGTCGAATCCTGCGATCATTTGCTGAGGTATGGCTTGTTAGAGTTGTGCTGGCACTTTGAGTGGCGATATTATCTTCTAGAGTACTGACTAACAAGCTAACTCTAACACTAATTACTTCCTCCATGTCTAAACCACCAGTAGCAGCTGGAACATAATAATTAGCTGTATTGTCACCATTAGTATCTGCACCATAGAGTATTTGCATACTTTCAATGCCTTCTACGAGCTCTTGTGCTGCTCCACCATTAACACTTTGAAAAAGTGCTGGTTCGCCAGCTGGGTTTGCGGCAATAAAATACTGAACATTTCTTGGTCTATAAATTTGGGCATCTGTACCATATATTTTTTGAAAAGGCTTATCTAGGTTTCCCGGACCAGCAGCAACATTTCCTGTATTGTGAATTACTTCATCCTTATTTATTGCGCCACCGGTACCCGGATCATTAGTGATTTGAAATAAATCACCGGCAGTACAATCTAGGACCATAACAACTTCATTTTGAAGTAGGCCGCTATTGTCAGTAACTTTTAAGTTTGCAGAAGTATTCGCCGGTGTGTCAACAACATATATACTAGAAGCAGCCATCCCATTTGTTGAGATTGAGTCCGAACTATTTAGACCGTCACCATTTGTTCCTGTAATAGTAACGGCATAATTATCATAGCTTGAACCAGGGTTAAGGTTGTTCTCAATATTTGTGGTGCCGCCTAGGCAACCATAATACCCGGCTAATCTTATGTCTCTAGTGATGAATCCCATGGCAAACCGACCATTTTCTTGGACGCGGGACAAGTTTTCTTGTATGCGATACGATTGCTTGCTATTAACAAATAATTGAATCATTCCACCCGTGATGAATATACCTAACACCACAGCAATCATTAGCTCAATTAAAGATAGTCCACGTTGTGTTGTCTGTAAAGTAGGCATCATAGTTGGAAACTCACTTGAAAATCAGGATCATTACCATCAACAGCACCATCACGGTTATCATCCCACTGAATAGAGATGGTATAGATACCTGCTATTGCAGGTGAGATGGTGCCTCTGCCGGAAGGAAGAGCGGTAGTAAGAGCTAAATTCCATTCATAGATATCATGTTGGGCCATGAGAGCCGGAGAACAACCGCCAGCCAAACAGCCGGCTTGCGCGGTTGCTGTTGTGGGATTAATTGCTGGATAATTATTAATGGCAGTCATGTTTGCACGCATTCTATCTGCAATATCATAGGCAAGCTGGGTTGCTTGGCTTCGGTGATAGGCACTGAGATTGCTTTTTAAACCAGTTGCTTGTAGGCCTGCTAAGCCTAATAAGCCGATCGCAAGAATGACTAAAGTGATTAACACCTCGAGCAAACTGAAACCAGATTGTTGTGTATGTTTTATCATTATGTACAGCTCACATTATTTCCACTGCCACCCTCAATAATGCCATCATTATTACTATCAATGCCGGTTCTAAGTCGACCAGTACTATTGACAATGAGAGCTTTTGCATAATTAATTGCGGGGGTTCTATTATCACAAAGTGTGAAGGTGCCGGCCTTGTTACCGAGACCACTTGCGCTATAACTTATTTTAGCAGTGTTATTAAAGTTTAATTTATTGCCACCAGATAATGCATAGTGTACTTTAAGTATTTCTTCTCCAGCATCAGTTGTGACATCGTCATTATTCATGTCCACAAAGACAATCCATCCATTATTAGATTTATCCCAACTACCACTGCATTCAATTTGATCGGCACTATTACAAACGGTTACTGTTGTGCCTCGTTTTATAGCTTCACTTCGAGCAATACTTAATGCTGAATTAAGCTCATTAAGTTGAGTCACCATTCGGTTATTTTGAATGATGCTAGTGAAGCTAGGTACAGCCAAGGTCGAAAGGATAGCTATTATCGCCAATGTAATCATCAGTTCAAGCAGGGTAAATCCCGTGTTTTTATTTAGGCTTCCATTCATACATATAGTCTCTTATTAGAATTCTTTTATATAACTATTTTGAAGGGAGTTCAAGGGTTTATTTCTATACTTGCTATGTAGATCAGGGTTTAGCTTAAATATATTCAATTATTAAAGCTACGCTTACAATTTCATTATAACAATTAATTCATTTTGATAATAAATTAAAGGGGTTATGAAGAATGAGTCATAATTTACAAACTTCGTAGTAAGGGGTATGCTGAAGATATAAAAATGATAAGGAGTGATGTATGGAAATCCCAGGTATAGCACCACTAAGTGGTCAACCGACATTGACGAACCCTTTGAGTCAAGACCGTTTGCTTGAGGGTCGTGAAAGAGCTGCTCAAGAAACAAGTGAAACTCAAAATACAGTGACGGCAAGAGAGCAGTCTTCGACAACTGTAAGTAATGCCGAAGTGGTCAATCAGACAGAAGAAACTGTGGCAACAGGACTTGATACAAACAATCCTGGCAGCAGTATTGATATCACAGCTTAAAAATATAGGAATGATGTAAATGGCTGAACCAACTATTTCTGATGACCCGCTTTATCGTCTATTGCGTGAAGGCAAGGTTGCTGAGTTTAATCAGCGGATTGCTGCTGGTGAGAAGACTAACTTAGTGGGTTGCGATTTTAGACATATCAATCTATCAGGTCTAATTACCACTGGTCTCGATTTTTCAAATGGTTATTTTCGGCAGGCTGATTTACGTGGTGTTGATTTTTCTGGCTGCGATAGTTTGGAAGGTGCGAGTATTCATGGTGCAAAAATTTCAGGTACATACTTTCCTAGAGAAATTCGTGCTGAAGAACTATTGTTGTCATTAGAGCACGGCATCCGCCTACGCTACAATACTTAGTCTATCGCTTTATTAGGTAGCCAGCGAGCACAGAATAAACCTAGTTCAAATAATAACCACACAGGTAACGCTAATAGGGTTTGTGAGATCACATCTGGTGGTGTGAGTATCATACCTATCACAAAGGCGCCTACAATTATGTATGGACGCTTTTCCTTCAAGCTTTCTACGCTTGATGCTCCTGTCCAAATAAGTACTAATGTCGCAATCGGCACTTCAAAAGCAATGCCAAAGGCAAAAAATAGCTTTAGTACAAAATCTAGATAACTACCGATGTCCGTCATCACTGCCACACCTTCTGGTGCCGCCTGGGTTAAAAAGCCAAAAACTAGTGGGAAGACAACGAAGTAGGCAAAGATAATCCCTAAGAAAAATAGAAGCGTGCTAGCTAAAAGCAGTGGAAAAATAAGCTTACGTTCATTGTCATATAGTCCTGGTGCAATGAATGCCCATAGTTGAAAAAGTAAAACTGGTATGGCTAGTAAGATAGCGACACTTAAGGTGAGTTTAAAAGGAATTAGAAATGGTGATGCTACTTCAGTAGCAATCATTGTGCTTGTTTCTGGCAGGTGACGTAATAACGGTTCTGATAGAAAATGATATAAATCATTTGAGAACGGCAATAAGCAGGCAGCTATAATCAGCACAGCTAAGACACCACGTAATAGACGGTCACGTAGTTCAATAAGGTGCGAGATTAATGGCTGTTGATTATCCGTTGCCATTATTATCTTTTTCAGTTTTATCTATAGTACTTATATTTTCGATATCAGAATCAATTGATGTTTTGAGTGTATTGATGGATTGTTCGCTTTCTAATACCGTCTTATTTAAGGCTTGTTTCAATTCTTCTGCACGAAGTTCGCGTGAAATTTCACTACGGATGGATTGTACTGACGCATTTGCTTTGCCGACCCATAAGCCAACGACACGAATGAGTTTGGGCAAGCGCTCAGGCCCGACAACAACGAGTGCTACGAGAGCGATAAGTAGTAATTCCCAGAAACCAATATCAAACACTATATTTAGCTCGAGTGAGTATCTTTTTCAGTTGTTTTGCTTTGAGTGCTATCGTCAGAATGATTGATACTTGCATCATCATTATTAACGGTATCTTCTCCTTCGCGAACAGATTGTTTAAAGCTTTTAATTGCGCTACCTAGATCACCACCTAAAGAGCGTAATTTTTTAGTACCAAACAATAAAATAATAATCACTAAAACGATGAGTAGTTGCCAAATGCTAATGCCGCCAAATCCCATGATGTTCTCCTAGTTAAAGCCGGGTAAGCCTTGGCCACCCATGATATGAATATGTAAATGCCCTACTTCTTGACCGCCACCTGGACCTGTATTGATAATGGTACGGAAACCATTTTCTAAACCTTGTGAACGAGCTAGATCAGGTAGTTTGAGCATCATGTATGAAATGAGTGATTGGTGTTCAGCTGTTAAGTCTTCAAGACTCTCTAGGTGGATTTTGGGAATGACTAATAAATGTACTGCTGCTTTTGGATTGATATCTTTGAAGACAAAGATCTGTTCATCTTCATAGACTTTGTCCGAAGGAATATCACCAGCAATAATTTTACAAAAAAGGCAGTCCGACATTATTTAGTACCTCGACTTTCTTTTTCTTCGATTCCAGATAGGCCAAATCGACGATCTAACTCATCAAGTATCACTTGAGGTTTAATGTCATTGTGGGCAAGTAACACTAAACTATGAAACCATAAATCAGCCGTTTCATAGATGATCTCATCACGATCGCCGCCTTTGCCTGCAATAACGGTCTCAGTCGCTTCTTCACCTAGCTTTTTGAGGATGGTATCGGTACCTTTATGGTACAAGCTTGCAACATAAGAACTTTCTGGATCAGCATTTTTACGTGCTTCAAGAACCTCTGCCAACTTATTTAATACATCGCTCATTTATATATCTCTTTAGGATCTTTCAGAACTTTTTCAATGGTCTGCCATTGACCATCAACAAGCTGTTGGTGAAAGCAGTGATGTCGACCAGTATGACAGGCAATGCCACCTTTTTGAATGACTTCGATCAAGATTGCATCATTATCACAATCTAAGCGAATAGATTTAATCAGTTGTTGATTGCCTGATTCTTCACCTTTGTGCCAAAGCTTTTGGCGAGAACGTGACCAGTAGACAGCATGACCCGTTTCAATGGTAAGTTGTAACGACTCTCTATTCATCCATGCTAGAGTGAGTACTTGCTTTGTTTCAAACTCTTGTGTGATAACAGGAGCTAGCCCAGCCTCATTCCATTTGACTTGGTCCAAGCAGTCCATTAAAGCCTAACCTCAATACCTTGGCTAGCCATTTGTTGTTTGGCTTCTTCGACAGTGTGTTCACCGAAATGAAAGATACTCGCTGCAAGTACTGCGTCAGCACGACCTATTTTTACGCCATCAGTTAAGTCTTGTAGCTCACCGACACCACCAGAAGCAATGACAGGAACCGCAACCGCATCACTAACTGCTCGAGTAAGCTCTAAGTCAAAGCCAGATTTGGTACCATCTTTATCCATGCTGGTGAGTAGTAATTCACCCGCACCAAGATCAACCATTTTCTTAGCCCATTCGACAGCGTCAATACCTGTTGGTTTTCGGCCACCATGAGTAAATATTTCCCAGCGCTTTGGTTCTCCATCAGCTGAAGCACGTTTAGCATCGATAGCAACAACAATGCATTGAGAGCCAAATTTCTCGGCGGCTTCACGAACAAAGTCTGGGTTGGTAACTGCAGCCGAGTTAATGCCGACCTTATCTGCACCCGCATTAAGCATGCGACGAATATCATCAACAGTGCGAATACCGCCACCGACTGTTAGAGGGATAAACACCTGACTGGCAACTGCTTCAACAACATGTTCCATCGTGTCACGATTATCATGAGTGGCTCTAATGTCCAAAAAGGTAATTTCGTCAGCACCTTGTTGATCATAACGTTTAGCAACTTCAACTGGATCACCAGCATCACGGATATCAACAAACTGCACGCCTTTAACGACGCGACCATTGTCGACATCGAGACATGGAATAATGCGTTTAGCGAGTCCCATCTTATTTGTAATCTTGAGGTGGGTTAAGGCGATCAGCTAGTGCTTGGCCTTCGGCTAAATCGATGGTGCCTTCATAGATTGCACGACCAACAATCGCACCAGTAACACCTTCACTTTCGTAATGGCATAAGGCTTTCACATCGTTGTAATCAGTCACGCCACCTGATGCGATAACAGGAATGTTAATCGCACGCGCTAAGTCACGGGTTGATTCTAGGTTAACACCTTGCATCATGCCATCGCGGCTAATATCTGTGTAGATAATAGCTTCAACACCATCTTGTTCAAAGTGTTTAGCAATATCTATTACATCGTGATGAGATAGTTTTGACCAACCATCAATTGCGACCTTGCCATCTTTAGCATCTAGACCAACAATAATATGGCCTGGGAATTCAGCACAAATATCACCAACAAAATGAGGTGCATTGACGGCCTTTGTGCCAACAATAACGTAACGAACACCAGCTTCTAGGTATGTTTGAATTGTTTCTTCATCACGAATACCACCGCCAATTTGTACATCAAGATCGGGGAATTCTTTACAGATATCATGGATAACGCCAGCATTAACTGGTTTACCAGCAAATGCGCCATCTAGATCGACCATATGCAAACGTTTTGCACCGGCTTCAACCCATTGCCTAGCAACAGCGATAGGATCTTTTGAAAAGACCGTATTATCTTCCATACGTCCCTGACGTAAACGGACGCAGTGACCTTCTTTTAGATCAATGGCAGGGATTAATAGCATAAGGAGTTCTCCATATTTTAGTCTGGCTATATTTTAGGACTGTCCGTCCCAATTTAAAAAGTTTTCTAATAGTTTTAGGCCAACATGTTGGCTTTTTTCTGGGTGAAACTGCACTGCAAACAGGTTGCCTTTCGCAATTGCTGAGCAAAAACTATCGGGATAATGTGTTGTGGCAGCAATAACCGATTGATCGTCAGGCTCAACAAAGTAACTATGAACAAAATAAAAACGACTATTTTGCTCAATATCTTTCCATATTGGGTGGACTGATGTTTGTTCTACTTCATTCCAGCCCATATGCGGTACTTTTAAGTGCTCACCGTTATCGTCAGGTTTGATATCAAAATGACGGACTTCGCCAGAGACAAGGTCAAGACCTTCAGTACCGTTATTTTCTTCACTGTGTCGAAGTAATGCCTGCATACCAAGACAGATACCAAGTACAGGTTTACCACTTACAATGACATCACGAAGAACATCATCTAATTGTAGGCGACTTAACTCAGCGACACAGTCACGTATGGCACCGACACCCGGAAAGATGACATGGCTAGCACTGAGAATGCGAGCTGGATCAGCGGTTACTTCTACAGCAATACCATTTGCAACGGTTTCTAGTGCTTTTGAGACAGAGCGTAAATTGCCCATGCCATAATCGATCACAGCTATGTGACTCATAATTAACTC
>ENA-ORXI01000243-ORXI01000243.1-sediment-metagenome-genome-assembly--contig:-NODE-243-length-44156-cov-22.827696_pt1 | contig 44156 bp, 35 predicted proteins | sample MGYA00237861_ERZ511468 | MGnify/ENA primary metagenome ERZ511468 (study PRJEB26299, sample SAMN06266213) | sediment metagenome | isolation source: Hudson Canyon methane seep mesocosm | place... | reverse complement strand
CCTTCATTAGTGTCATTAAACACTTTTGCAGACAATTGCAGTTTCTCTTCTGCTTTTAGCCTTTCGGTAATATCTAAGATAAACGCAACAAAAGCGGGTTTTAATAAAAAATGGGTGAGTTGCAGATAAATTTCAACTGAATAGAGTGAGCCATTTTTCCGTTGATGCACCGTTGTAAAATGGATAATCTCTTTTTCACCCGTTCGAAGCGGTTCAACCCATTCATTAAATTGTTTCAGTGATACCTCGGGTTTTATATCTAATGGGGTTAATTGAGTTAACTCTTCTTCGCTATAGCCAATATTTTCACAGGCACCACGATTTACTTTAATAAACTTGTAGTTCTCTGCATCAAATATAAATATCTCTGTTAATGCGTTTTCAAAAATACTCCCATAACGCTCTTCACTGACTCGTAATGATTGTTCAATCTCTTTACGCTCAGAAATATCACGAATAAACGCATTAAATTCATATTCCTCAAGTATTTTAACGGGAGCTACACTAATTTCTATAGGAAACTCATGGCCATCACGATGTAGTGCAGTCTTTTCTCTCACTTTATTAACCGTTGATTCCTTACGGGTCAACAGAAATTGCTCTAATTCTAATGTATATCCCTTTTTATATTGATCAGGCATTATGGTATTTTTCAAGAGCTTACCCATTACATCATCTTTTGACCAACCAAAGATATCTGCTGCTTGATGGCTCCATCCAGTGATCTCACCTTTTGCATTAATTTGAACTAAGGCATCATGGGCTGATTCAATAATTGAGTTTATACGCGCTTTATCTTCTTTTTCAGCATTCATCAAGCGCGTTAATTCATCTGCCATCAGATTAAAACTTTTTTTAATCGTGTTAAGTTCACTTTTAGAATTAAGTTTTAAACGTGAATTTAAATCACCACTAGCAAAAGCTAATGTTGCTTTTGCAATGGTATCAATGCCCTTAACGGTTGCTATATAAATCCCTACTGAAAAATATAAAATGGTTAAAAACACCAGCACAACCATAATCGCACTCGCTATAAGAACCTGTTCTGCATCTGAATGCTGTTGCTTAATAAGTAACTCAGTTGTGGGAAGCAATACCTTGAACATGACCTCATAGGTATTATCAATCGCGTCAGTCGTTATTTGGAAAAACTCCTTTGGCGCGGTTCTGTAATGCTCTTGAATAATATCTGATTCCACCAAATTAAAAATATAGTGGGAGCTAATAAATGTTTCTTGAGCAGACTTTAACAACACTTGCTCAATTGATGGATTATAAAGCGCTGTTTTATTTAAATTACGTTGAAGTAAATGAACCGCTTTATTTGCTTGAGCAATCAGCGTGTTGATTTGTAGTTTTTGCAGATTAGAAGACTTCTTTTCTGACAGCATTCCTGTCCCAAAAGCACGAGTCTGACCAAGGAACTCTTGTGTTGAGGCAAGCTGATGAATGGTGGTATTAAGTAGATAAAAAATATCTAAGTTAGGGTGGTTAGTTAATTCATAGGCATCAGCAATTGTTTGTGAAAGCACTAGCAACTGATCGACAATCACGGTCTGTTTAGAAAAATTGTCTTTTACAGACCACGTCATCCCTTCTTCTTTGATTGTATTCCATTCATTGTCTATTTTGTTCCATTGACCAGAATCACTAAGCGTTAACGGCAATGTATTAGCTAAAACAATGAAGGCATCATCAGTTTGTTTTTGTCTTTCTTGGCGTTGTTCTATCAGTGTTGCCGTTCCGCCAAGCACACCTGAGGACAGCCCTCTATGCTGCTGCAACAACTGAACTGTTTTAAATAAAGGAGATAATAGAGTTAAACCAACCAGCTCTTTTTCTGATGTTTTGATAACTGCATTAATACGATTATATAAATTGCTTGTTACGATTGAAAAAGCGAATAAGATAATGACTGCAAGTACAACAGTACGTTTGGTGAAATTTAACCGCATCATCAATGCTGTGGCCGGGAGAAACACCAAGCTAAAACGTCGGTAAATCCAAGGTTTATTCTTTTTCATATATCCCAATTTAATCCAGTAATATTGATTGTTGTATTTCCCTAAAATTAAGCTATTTTGTTTGAAGCATTGCCTTATTCCAGCATTCAGTTAAATGGGATTCAACCATTGTCACTATGTCTTTGTCCAGATGCCCAGTATGCGCTTGTTCTTTTAAAATGGATAATATTTCAGCGGGTGGCAGGTCTTTTCGATAAGGTCGGCGCTGGGCTAAAGCTTGAAACACATCGGCTACAGCAATAATTCTAGCTTCAATAGACAACTCTTTTTTGCCTTTATGATTAGGATACCCTGTGGCATCAACACGCTCATGATGATCGGCTGCCCATTCGCTAATTTGCTCAAAACCTTTGACTTGTTTAAGAATATTATAGGTATCAAAACTATGACGTTTCATGGTTTGGTACTCTATATCGGTGAGTTTTGATGTTTTTTCAATAATTTCATCAGGCACTCTCAGCTTACCTATATCATGTAATAACCCAGCCAGCTCAATAAGGTCACAACTTGCTTCAGGTAAATTAAATCGTTCAGCTAAATAGCGGGCTAAGCATGCGACACCTTCCGAATGCTCATTAGTATAAGTACTCTTTGCATCGACGATGTATGAAAATATTTTCACAATGCTTTTTAAATCATTGAAATCAATTTCTTGAGTCAAGTCATGAGCAACCCATGTTGAGACATAGCCAGAAATATGCTCGCTTTCCAAAGCCAACCAAAAAGTATCTGAATTGGATACCTGCATAAAAACATCAATCAGTTCAGGGTTAAACCAGTCATTCTTTTTATCTGCTATTTTTTGTCTGATTTCTTCCTTACCCAGTAGAATATTAGATTCAGTTGAGACAAAGCCCAAGACTGAAACATCAACTCTATCGACCATATAAATACAGTTAGCTTTTAATTTAATATCCTCAGGAATATCAAGTGTTTTCAGATCAGACCAATGGGTGTGGTGATATAAGATAATATCTGATAAATGGGATAAAACGGGGGTAGCTTGCAGAATATTAGCCCCCAGTTTGCAGTGTTCTTTTTCTCGCTCCCACTCAAACTGGGCTAATTTAGCATGAACCGCAGTTGTAGAGACTCCGCAGTCATGGAGAATGGCAGCCTGAAACAGGCCATCAATTTGCTGATCAGACCAATTTAAAGCTTTAGCACATTCAGCGGCCATAAATGCAACCCGCTTACCATGATGAACATGAGTAACCCCTACCAGATCCAGTGCATCAGATAGAGAGTAAATTGCTTCGTGAAGATTGATATTAAACTTAGACATAGTAAGGCTAAGTTTAGCAGTTTTTCATCTCAACGGGGAATTAAGCTAAGGCAGCAGGCAAGAAATAACTTACCCAGATTGCGCAGATTTTTTGTTTCTGCTCAAACCATCTCAAGAGGCGCATAGCCAGCTACGTAACGATTGAGATTGTTTTAGCAGGGACAAAAAGGCCAGCAAGGTGGGTGGGTTATTTATTGCCAGTTGCCTAAGGTCTAGTTTTTGGATATTAGCGACCCTATAAACTGTGTAGATTGAAGTGAATTATCAACGAGTGGTAACCGACCTACTTCACTTGCTGAAATAGACTCGACAATTTCTTACTTTGATTAACAGGAACGTGCATGAAACAACCTCCCGATTTCTAACTGGTTTTTTCATGCACGTTCCTGTCAACCAATTTCCACTGCATTTAGGCATATATTTTTATGGCGGGGAAAAATGTATTTGATACAAATAACTCGTTTCGTAGTAAGCCGTTCAATCCCCCTCTTTGGAAAAGAGGGGTTAGGGGAGATTTTATTAATTTGAATCTAAATGGTATTACTTACATATCGTCACTTTGCCTATTTTGATAGCAAAATGACCATAATACTTTTATAAAATATTTTCGATAAGAAACCCTAATCCTTTGGATTTCTTATTATCAATCTATTTTTCAACATTTAAGGTGCAGCTTATGGGTAAATCCATAACAGCCACATAACGCCTCAACCACATTTCGATTCGCCGCAATTTAAGCAAGTCATACATCCATCCATTAATACCATGGCTTTAGTACTGCACTTAACACATAAAGTGGCTTTTTCAGGAAAGGTATCATCATTTGCAGAAGCTCCACCATGCTTTTCTTCAAACTCTTTACGCTTTCCATCTAAAAAACTTTTTTGATGATCCGTCATCTCTTCTGACTTAATTAAGCCTATAAATTTCATATGGGACTCAATGGCTGAGCCAATTTCTGCCACTAAGGATGGCATAAATACTCCACCTTTTTTGAAATAACCACCTTTAGGATCAAAGACAGCTTTCATTTCTTCAACTAGAAAGGTGACATCCCCCCCCTTTCTAAATACAGCCGATATAACCCGCGTTAATGCTAATACCCACTGAAAATGCTCCATATTTTTTGAGTTAATAAATACCTCATATGGACGACGTTCTTCATGCTCTGTTCCCAAATTTAAAACCATATCATTAATGGTAATATATAGGGCATGCTCTGATTGCGGGGTTTTGATTTTATAAGTTGAACCTAGCAGAACCTCTGGGCGCTCTACATTTTCATGCATGCTTTCCAAGGTGTCTTTTGTTTCCTCTATTTCAGCCGCTTTATCTGCTGTATTAATAACCTTGTAGGAAACGATTTTTTTTGTAATTTTATGAGTCATTAGAATTTCCCGTAATAGCCTTCTTTTAAAGCATCAAATAGATTTGCAGCCGTGTGCATTTCACCATCATATTCCACTTCTTCATTACCTTTTACTTCAATGACATGGCCATCTTCTAAGGTAAATTGATAAATGGTGTTTTCCAAATCTTCTTCTTTAACGAGTACACCTTGAAAAACTTCCGGGTTAAAGCGAAAAGTAGTACAACCTTTTAATCCCTTATCATAAGCATATTCATAAATTGATTTAAACTCTTCATAAGGGAAATCTGTCGGTACATTGGCTGTTTTAGAGATGGATGAGTCTATCCAAATTTGAGCTGCCGCTTGCACATCAACATGTTGTTTAGGCGTAATATCATCGGCAGAGATAAAATAATCCGGTAATTGTTTATCCGCATCTTCACTAAATGGCATTGCTTCTGAGTTAATCAATTCTCTATAAGCAAGTAATTCAAATGAAAACACATTAACTTTTTCTTTAGTTTTTTTACCTTCACGAATAACATTTCGAGAATAATGGTGAGCAAAACTGGGTTCAATACCATTACTGGCATTATTTGCTAAGGATAATGAAATAGTGCCTGTCGGAGCGATTGAACTGTGATGAGTAAACCTTGAGCCATGCTTTATAAGGGCTTCTACCAATTCAGGCTCTTCTTTGGCTATTTGTTGCATGTAACGACTGTATTTAGCGTGTAATACTTTACCTAAAACTTTATCGCCTTTTTTATAGCCATCGGTTTTCATTTCTGGGCGTTTATGTAGCATCTCACCCGTCACTGTATATTCTTTATCCATTACCGGGGCAACACCTTTTTCTTTCGCTAAAGCCAGACCTTCTTTCCAGCCTTCTATTGCTAAAGTTTTGGTGATTTTTTCGGTCACTTTTAAAGACTCTTCTTCTCCATATTTAATACCTAGCATAGTCAGGGTTGAGCCTAAACCTAAATACCCCATGCCATGTCTGCGTTTACCAATAATTTCATCACGCTGTTTTTCTAATGGCAGGCCATTAATTTCAACAACATTATCCAGCATACGAGTGAATACACGAATCGTTTTACGATAAGTGTCCCAATCAAAATAGGCTTCACTAGTAAATGCTTTTTCAACAAAACGGGTTAGGTTAATGGAGCCTAACAAACAGCTACCATAAGGAGGTAACGGTTGTTCGCCACAAGGGTTTGTGGCACGGATATTTTCACAAAACCAGTTATTGTTCATTTCGTTCACTTTATCTATCAGGATAAAGCCCGGTTCAGCATAGTCGTAGGTTGATGACATAATAATGTCCCATAAACGACGTGCAGGCATTGTTTTAGTGATTTTACAGGCCACTAGACCATCATCATTAGTAATATAGCCTTCTTTATTTGGTAGGTCTCGCCAAACAATAACGGCTGCATCGGTCATATCAATCAAATCCATATCTCTTTCTTGCTCCGTTACAGGAAAAGAAAGCGACCATGGCTGGTCATTTTTAACCGCTTCAATAAATTCAGTAGTGATCAATAGTGACAAATTAAATTGTCTTAACCGTCCATCCTCACGCTTTGCGCGAATGAATTCAACCACATCGGGATGTGCTATATCAAAAGTCGCCATTTGTGCGCCACGCCTCCCCCCTGCGGATGAGACTGTAAAACACATTTTGTCGTAGATATCCATAAACGATAATGGACCTGAAGTATAGGCCCCTGCCCCTGATACATAGGCATCTTTAGGTCGCAAGGTTGAGAACTCATAACCAATACCACAGCCGGCTTTTAGTGTTAAGCCTGCTTCATGTACTTTATCCAGAATATCATCCATCGAATCTGCAATTGAACCTGACACAGTACAGTTAATAGTTGATGTAGCAGGCTTATGCGCTTCCGCCCCTGCATTGGAAACAATTCTTCCCGCAGGTATTACACCTTGTCGCAATGCCCACAAAAATTCTTTAAAGTATTTCTCTTGCAGAACTTTGCTTTTTTCCACATTCGCTAAAGCTTTAGCAACGCGTCTATAGGTTTCATCAATGTTTTTATCAACAGCTTCCCCATCTTTAGTCTTTAAGCGATATTTTATATCCCATATATCGAGAGAGGCACTTTGTAGTGGAATTTCTTTGATGCTATCTTTAACAACGTGAAGCTGTGCGGTCATTGATGTTTTTCCTTGCTTGTTAAATAAAATTTTTACATGAACATATTGTGGTCTGCATAAATAATAACACAAGATATAGTGGTTTTTGGTTTTTTTAGCCACCAATTTTAGACTTGTAAATTATTTCAATAACTTAGAATGGCTGCTTACAAAAAACATTAATCATTACCTTTAAACCGTATTATTAATAGTATAGGTATAAAAATATGGCTAGAGATCACACACTCAATGACACTGCGAAATAAATGCATTTGCGCTACAATCAATATAGGCTTTTAACGGAGAAAACCCATATGGCTAATAAAATTAGCTTATCGCAGTTTATTACAGAACAACAACGCAAGTCTGGTCATAGCAGTGGCGATTTAACAGGCCTTTTAAACGATATAGTCACCGCTTGTAAGCAAATTTCTCATCTGGTAAATCAAGGTGATTTAATTGGTACCTGGGGCAGTGCTGATTCAGAAAATGTACAAGGTGAAGTCCAGAAAAAGCTGGATATTATCAGCAATGACTTTATGATTGATGCACTTAAATGGACAGGCCATCTAGCCGGTATGGCTTCTGAAGAAGACGATGAGCCTATTGCCATTCCAGAGCAATACCCTAGAGGTAAGTATCTTGCATTATTTGACCCTTTAGATGGCTCCTCCAATATAGATGTTAATCTGACAGTAGGTACCATTTTTTCTATTTTACGCTGTGACCAGGGCATTTCGCCCAGCCTAGAAGATTTTTTACAAAAAGGTTCTGAACAAGTATGTGCGGGTTTTGTGCTTTATGGCCCATCAACCATGCTGATTCTAACGACTGGACAAGGTGTTGATGGCTTTACTTTAGATCAAGACATTGGAGAGTTTTATTTAACTCACCCAAGGATGACAATTGCTGAAGATACTCAAGAATTTGCTGTCAATATGTCTAACCAGCGTTTTTGGGAACCCCCGGTACAACAATATATTACCGAATGCCTGCAAGGAACCGATGGCGTTCGTGGCAAAAACTTTAATATGCGCTGGATTGCCTCTCTGGTTGCCGAGGTATACCGGGTATTAACACGAGGGGGTGTTTTCATGTACCCTTATGATTTAAAAGATCCGACTAAAGAAGGTCGATTACGTCTAATGTACGAAGCCAACCCTATTGGCTTTATTGTCGAACAAGCCGGTGGACTTTGTTCAACTGGGCGCGAGCGTATGTTAGATGTAGACCCTAAAGAAATTCATCAACGTGTACCTGTTATTTTAGGTGCCAAAAATGAAGTTAACCGACTTGTTTCTTATCACCAGGAGTATGATTTATGCAAATAGATGTTTTTAATGGCGATGCAGATGGCTTATGTGCTTTATTACAATTGCGCTTAGCTAACCCTATGAAGTCACAATTAGTGACCGGTTTAAAACGAGACATACAGTTATTGGAAGATGTGAGAGTCCAGCAAGGCGATCAAGTAACGGTACTTGATATCTCCTTTGATAAAAATAGAGCATCCGTTGAACGACTACTGGATCAGGGCGCCAGTATTTTTTACATCGATCACCATCAGCCAGGCGAACCGCTTGAGCACAAGCAATTACGCACCATAATCGATACCGACGCAAATACTTGTACCAGTTTATTGGTTAATGATTACCTGGAAGGTAAATACAGAGCATGGGCTGTCACAGCCGCATTTGGTGATAATCTTATTGAAAGTGCTGAACAAGCAGCCTACCCTCTGTCTTTATCTGACAATCAATTACAACAGCTAAAAACATTAGGAACCTGTATTAACTATAACGGTTATGGCACTAGCCTTGCCGATTTACACTTTGCCCCTGACCTGCTTTACCAAGAGATGCAGTCTTACGAATCACCTTTTGATTTTATGGCTGACAATGTAGAAATTTACGAAAAATTATTAGCCGGTTATTCTGATGATATGGTCAATGCAGAGCAGGTGACGCCAGAATATCAAACAGATAAAATTGCCGTTTACCTATTACCTGATGAAATTTGGAGCCGCAGGGTTTCTGGGGTCTTCAGTAATATGCTAGCAAATAACAACCCAGATATTGCTCATGCAGTAGTCAGCTCCAATAGTCAAAAAGGCTATCAAATCAGTGTTCGAGCACCTTTGGATAATAAAACCGGTGCTGATGAGCTTTGCGCTTCATTTCCTGGTGGAGGGGGTAGAAAAGCAGCTGCGGGTATTAATCATATTGATATAGACCAGTTACCTGCCTTTATTTCTGCATTTGAAAAACAATATCCGTTGTAGAGTTTAATTCAGCCCACTATATTAGTGAGCTCCCTCGCTGTGAGGCTGTGAAAGTATTAGCTTTTAGCTCCCCTCTTTGGAAAAGAGGGGCTGGGGGAGATTTTATTATAAAAATAAGATATTTAACTTCAACATGTTGTCTTTTTATAAAATCCCCCTCTATCCCCCTTTTCCAAAGGGGGAGGTTAGAAACAGAATACTTTCACAGCTCTGTGCGAGGCTGAGGTACGAAGCGCATATTTAGCGTGTGCTACGCCTCAGCACATCCTATAGATCTAGTTTTGGATTTTATTAAACCTTTATTTCTGCGTTAAGAATAATGTAAATCTGGACCAAAGTATGCGCTACCCATGAATCAAGTTATTTTTTCAAAATACTGCAACATTAACTGCACACTTTTATTGCCTCTAAACTCGTTAATATCCAGTTTATAGACTGCCTTGATTGCTCTAACACCTAATAAATTCTCTGGATTATCAACAAAAAAAGCAATCGCATCAATCAATAGCTCACTCATGGGGAATCTGAGTACAAATTTAAGATGTTGTTTCCCCACAATCCTGCATTGAATCACATCAAAAACACCATCAAAAACCGGTTCAGGGAAAGCCTGCCCCCAAGTCGCGGCATTGTTGAGCTGCTCAGTAAACTCCAGGGTCATTTCTTTTTCGGATAACTGTCCATCTGAAAAGACTTTTTGTTCTAAATCAACCTTATCTAAATGTTTGCCAACGACCTCATCAAACGCTAAAGCAAACACGGGATAATCATGCATTTGTATACTCATACCTGCAGCCATGGCGTGACCACCAAACTTCTGTAATATTTGCGGATGAGCCGCCGCAATTTCGCATAACACATCCCGAATGTGGACACCGGGAATAGACCGCGCTGAACCTTTAATCTCACCATTATCCGCTGAAGCAAAAGCAACCACCGGTCTATGTATGCGATCTTTAATTCTGGAAGCCAGAATACCAATGACACCTTGGTGCCAATATTTCTCAAAAAGACAGACACCTGCCGGTAAATGCTTTTCATCCAACGCATGCATTTGATCCAGCAAAGACATCGCCTGATCTTTCATTTGCGCTTCAATATCTTTACGGTCTCGATTTAACTCATCCAGCTGCTCTGCCATATCTTTAGCTAACTGAGCATCATCCGTTAACAAGCAATGAATACCTAAAGACATATCATCCATACGTCCGGCAGCATTTAATCGAGGCCCCAAGGCAAATCCCAAGTCGGAAGCCCCGATTGAAGTTGCTTGTTTCTTAGCAATCTCAATTAAAGCCAAAATACCGGGGTGAGCATGACCTGAACGAATTCTTAACAAACCCTGGTGCACTAATATTCGATTCACTTGATCTAGCGCCACAACATCTGCCACGGTACCTAAGGCAACATAATCTAATAACTGTGCAAGATTAGGTTGTTCAATGTTTTGTTTTACAAACCATTGCTGCTCACGCAAGCGCCCCCGTAATGCCATCAACACATAAAAAATCACGCCTACACCAGCAATATTTCCACTGGGAAAATCATCATCTTTTACATTAGGATTAACAATAGCATCCGCTTCAGGTAGCTGCTCGCCAGGAAGATGGTGATCGGTGATAAGTACTTTAATACCAAAGTCTTTGGCAACTTTAACGCCATCAAGGCTGGAAATACCATTATCGACGGTGATAATAATTTCAGGCTTTTGTTGCTTAACTAGTTCTACAATTTCTGGCGTGAGTCCATAACCATATTCAAAACGATTGGGCACCACATAACAAACTTTCTTAGCCCCTAACAACTCAAGTCCTTTTATCGCTACAGCACAGCTAGTAGCCCCATCCGCATCAAAGTCAGCTACGATACAGATCTTTTGTTGTTGTTCAATGGCGGTAATCAAATGCTTAACCATCGATTCCATTCCAGATAAAAGCCATGGTGATGGAAGCTTTGCTAAGGTGCGTTCTAATTGTGCATTTTCAGTAACACCTCTGCTGGAAAATATTGTTTCTAAAACAGACCCCACACCCTGTAAATGTGATTTCTTTTTTCCTTTGGGTCGTTGAACAATATTTTTTTTAACGCCTTGATGATACATAAACCATTCTCAATAGTTACTCTGCTAAAACGCAAATCGAATTTTAAAAAACACTCCATAATATCAACACTTCACGCGATTACGGATACGCGTTATAGCCAGTTGATTTTTTATTAAGAGTGAGGTTTAAATCGAACCAGATCCTTAATCTAAGAATTTCACAACTACTTAGCGTAAAAACAATAGACACATCTCTGAAGCCCTCTCCTGCTGGAGAGGGTTGGGTGAGGAGAAGTTAAAATGAATTCTTTTTTCCCTATTCTTTTTACCTTTAGAAATAAAGAAAAAAGCATTTTGCAAAAGAGAATTATTTTATTTCTCCTCTCGGCAACTGCTCCATGCGTTGCTCTACCTCCTGCATCCATGCAGTCGACCCAAACCCTCCCCAGCAAGGGAGGGCTTAAAAGCAGGTCCCGTTAATTTAGCATTGACGGAAGTAACTACATTCTCCAATCACTCTGAGTAGTTACAGATCTTTATTGTAGACATTGTAGCCCGTATGAAACAAAGTGGAATACGGGATTTAACATTATCGACTCCCCCGTATTACGCAAGCTCCATACGGGCTACTTTTATACAGGTCGGCTTATTGATAGTTTGGTCTGTTAAAAATGGAGAATATTTAATTTTTTATGCTGAACCAGGCTTTCCTACCCAGAATAAAAAGAATAAATACTCACTCACCAGTTGTATCGGATGCATCAGAAAACTCTTCTTTAATCTTTAACACCTCGGGTAATATTTTTCTCATTAAAGGGGCTAATTCAGGATCAAAATGTTTTCCGGCTTCCTCTTCAATTAAAGCTAAGGCTTTCTCAATTGGCCATGGTTTTTTGTAAGGTCTTTCTGAAAGCAAGGCATCGAACACATCAGCTATAGCACAAATACGTCCCTCAATTGAAATTTCATCGCCTTTAAGCCCTGCAGGATAGCCATTTCCATCCCATTTTTCATGGTGATGTAAGGCAATCATTCTTGCGGCTTCCATTAAATCTGATGCGTGTCCGGATAATATTTCCGCACCGATATCAACATGGGTTTGCATGGTTTTCCATTCATCAGCATCCAGCTTGCCAGGTTTTAACAACACACTATCTGGAATACCTATTTTTCCAATATCATGCATAGGCGCTGCATTTAAAATGGTTTCGGCTTGTTCTTTTGGGAGTCCATACTCTAATGCTAATAACTGTGAATAACGGCTCATTCTTATAATATGATTGCCAGTTTCATTATCTCGATATTCAGCAGCCAGTCCTAATCGATTAATAACTTCACGTCGCGTTTCATAAAGCTCCTCGGTTCTTAGCTTAACTTTTTCTTCCAGCATTACATTCTGGTTTCGAACCTGTTTGTGCATTAAACGGACTTCTAATAAATTATAGATTCTAGTTAATGCTTCTAACTGGTCAAACGGCTTGGTCAAAAAATCTTTTGCCCCGGCTTCTAAAGCTTTTAAACGAGTTTCGCGATCTGTCTGTGCTGTTAGTACTAATACTGGCATATAATCATCAACAAATCGCTTGCTTAGCATTTCCATGACTTGATAGCCATCAATATGAGGCATTCTAATATCAAGTAAAAAAGCATCAAAATCTGTTTTGTCACACAAACTTTCAACGTCTCTAGGGTCAGTGGTAAATTGCACATTTTTATAGCCTTTACGGTCTAGAGTTTTATGCAACAACTTCACATTAGCAGGCTCATCATCAATAATTAAAATATTAGCCTGAAAAATTTGTTTTGTAATATCCACAATTTACCTGTTTATCATTTATATTTAGATTAGTCTTTATTACTGAGCTTTTGAGCAAAAATGGAAACGTCCCCGACCTGCACTCTTACTTTGATACATTGCATTATCAGCCAAGGTGATTAATGAATCCGCATCCTGAGCATCTTCAGGGTATAAAGCAATACCAATACTGGTATTAATACTTATTGCCTGATCAGAAATATTAAATGGAGATGAGATAGCCGCTATAACTTTATTAGCGACATTTGTTCCTGCTTGACTAGAGGCATTCGGCTCTCTAAGTACAATAATAAATTCATCCCCCCCTAAACGGGCAACTAAATCCCCATCTCGTACACAAGCTCGCATCCTTTTTGAAACAGCAATCAATAAATCATCCCCCGCTTGATGACCATAATCATCATTAACTGGCTTAAATTTATCTAAATCAAGAAAAAGTATTGCTAAGGTTTTAACATTTTTATCATTAATATATTTTTCAAGAGTTGTCATTAAGTTTAGACGATTAGGAAGCCCTGTCAGATAATCATAATTAGCTAAATGTGCATTTTTCTCATCAGTCCTTTTCTTGTCAGTAATATCTGTAACAATACCAATATAATTTGAAACCACACCCCTATGATTTTTTACCGCATTAATGCTGAGCATTTCTGCATAAAGTTCACTGTCCTTTCTTTTGTTCCACAATTCACCCTGCCAAGAACCAATATTGTCTAAGGATTGCCACATTTCATCATAAAAATCATTATCTTGAATTCCTGATGCTAATATTTTTGGCGTTTTGCCAATCAGTTCAGATAAAGAATAGCCGGTAATTTCCGTAAAAGCTTTATTAACCCGAACAAATTTTAGGTTTTCATCCACGATAATAATGCCATTGACACTGTTCTCAAACACTTGCTCAGAAAACTTCAAATCATTATTAATCTTTAATTGCTCAGTTAATTGACGATCCAAGTGCGTTGCTCTCTCTTCCAAAAGAAGATTAGCTTTCTTCAATTCCTTCTCAATTCGATATAACTTTAAAAAGGTTTTTACTTTGTTTCTCAGCAAAGGAATATCAATGGGTCTGAGGATATAGTCAAATGCCCCTGTTTTAAACCCTTCCTCAAAATCTGCTTCGGTTTTACATTGCGAACTAATAAAAATAATAGGCGTATCGTTAGTATCGTTTGATTCTTTAAAAATTCTAACCGTTTCAAATCCCGTTAATATCGGCATATTAACGTCCATAATAATCAAAGAAAATTTAATGTCTTGCAACATTTCCAGTGCTAACGCACCTGATTGCGCAACATATATATCAATATTCTCATGCTTTAAAGCGGCTTTCATTAGCTGTAAATTTTGCTGATTGTCATCAACAATAAGTACTTTTTCAATAAAGCTGTTTGGCGAAGTGGACATTTGAACCCTTTTATATATTATCGATTTTGTAGATTCACAAGATTACTCTGAGTGTACATTAATTATCAGTTTAATTAAAACATACAAAAAATCAGCCATTGAATTTTATCTGTGACAAGGTTCACAGTTTTAACAAACTTATAAACAAACACTATTCAAGACACTGAGCACAAAAGCTAAAAACCTTGCTTACATTCTCTATTGACCAAATGAAAGATAAATTTTAAGATGCGAATTCAACACAAGGTATGGCAATGAATATAATAATAAAGAAAATCACCTCTCTCATATCCCCCACTTATTTTTTAGTAGGCTTTAGCGCCATTCTCGCCAGTTTAATTTTACTTTTTAACTGGCAAAAGCAGAACTGGATAGAAATTATTTTATTGCTAATAATCTTTGCTACATTTCTAGTCTACAGAAAACTCGCAACAGACAATGAAACACATCTTCATGAGCTTTTAGATAACGTTTCTGATGCTATCATTACTATTGATCGTTATGGTGTTGTTTTATCACTTAATAATGTTGTTGAACACATGTTTGGTTATCGTCCTTCTGAGTTAGTAGGAAAAAACATCAAACTGTTAATGCCCCCACCTTATTCTGATATGCACGATAGCTATTTATCAAACTATCAAAAAACAGGCCAAAAACATATCATTGGTAAAACCCGGGAAATTGAAGGCTTAAGAAGGAATGGTGAAGTCTTTGAAGCTGAATTATGGGTACACCAGTTAAGTCATAGAGGTGAAACTCAGTTTATGGGCATTATTCGTGACATTTCTGAACGCAAACATGTTGATAAAATTAAAACTGAATTTATATCTACTGTCAGTCATGAATTAAGAACCCCTCTTACTTCAATCAGAGGCTCCCTTGGTATGCTTAAAAGCGGAGTGCTTGGTGAAGTACCAGAAAAAGCCAATAGAATGATAGAACTGGCTCATAACAATACTGAGCGACTGATCAGTTTAGTCAATGACATTCTTGATGTTGAAAAATTCCAGGCTGGCAAGATAGAGCTTAAGCTTGCTCGAGTTAATCTGACTGATTTAGTTACGGAATGTGTTGCTTCTAATGAAGCATACGCCAATAGTTGCCGGGTTTCATTACAATTAGATTCCAACCTAGCTGCCTTTCATGTTTATGCCGACAATCATCGTCTACAGCAAGTCATGGCAAACCTTATTTCCAATGCCGCCAAGTTTTCACCCGAAAATGGTCTCGTATCTATTTCTGTTAATAAAATCGGTCAATTAATACGTGTTTCTGTTAGTGATCATGGTGTTGGGATTCCTGAAGAATACCGGAGTAAAATGTTCCAAAAATTTTCGCAGGTTGATAGTACAGATACCCGGCAGAAAGGTGGGACAGGCTTAGGGTTAAATATTACTAAGTCAATTATTGAACACCATGGTGGTCATATTGATTACACCACTAAAGAAGGTGAAGGCAGTACCTTCTTTTTTGAATTACTGGAATATCAAAACAAAACTGAAGAAAATACTGACATAACTGAGACTGTAGATAGTATAGCTAAACAAATTAGAACACATGGTCACATCCTCGTTTTGGAAGATGAAAAAGACATTGCGCATTTATTGTCCTTATTCCTTAGTCAACAAGGCTTTAAGGTAACTACCTGTCATAATGCTGAGGATGCAAAAAAACAACTCGCTACAAACAATTTTGATGCGATGACCGTTGATATCCGGCTACCAGGACAAGATGGCCTATCCTTTATTCAAGAGGTTCGTGCTAATGAAACCGATCAATGCATACCTATTATTATAATTTCTGCTGAAGCTGAAATTAATAAAGCAAGGACACCATCTGCTTTAAGAATTATCGACTGGATTGATAAGCCTATTAATACGGAACGTTTAGCTAGCACCTTAAAAAAGACAATATTCAAAGCAGATAACCAGCCTGCTACAATCCTACATATTGAAGACAATGATGATTTAATCGAAATGATGTCAGGTTTGCTGGCAAATAAAGCATCACTGATTCAAGCAAAAAACTTTCAAATCGCGAAAGAAAAAATCCTCTCTGAGCAATTCGATTTGATTATTTTAGATATAGGTTTACCCGATGGCAATGGCCTGGATCTTCTTCCCTTAATCAACCAACAAAAACCTCTTGTTCCGGTACTTATCTTTTCTGCCCAAGCTGTTGAAAAAGAGATGGTTAATAAAGTAGATGCTGCTCTGGTTAAATCAAAAATTTCTAATGAGGACCTCATTAGTGTTATAAAGAGCCTAATTTCTCCATCGGATACTAATGATGACAACTCTTAATAAAATTTTATACGCTGAGGATGAAGCCGATATCCGCGAAATCGCAACTTTGGCATTGGAAACTATTGGCGAGTTAGAAACAGTAACCTGTGATTCAGGCGTTCATGTGATTGATTTAGCAATTAGTTTTCAACCACAATTAATTCTTCTTGATGTTATGATGCCTATCATGGATGGGCCAAGCACTTTAGAAGCATTAAAAAAGCATGCAATTTTAAACACTATTCCAGTTGTTTTTTTAACCGCAAAAATACTGCCTGACGAAATTGAACGATTTAAAAACCTAGGCGCTGTAGATGTTATTAGTAAACCTTTTGATCCAATGACTCTAGCTGAGCAGATTAAACAAATCTGGGCTGATTTGTAATGGACACTAAAGTAGAAGCGGCTATAAACCGCATCCAGCAGTTACAACAGGCTTTTGCGTCTAATTTAACATCGCGCATTGAGCAGTTAAACCAATCTGTTATAAAACTTGATAAATCATCATCTCCCCTTGCCCAAAGTAATAAACAACACCTTAAAGAAGTTCATGATTTAGCTCATAAATTAGCAGGGTCTGCGGGGACTTTTCAATTCACTGATGTTTATAAATCGGCTAAAAACATAGAGTCTTTTTGTGCTGATATTTCAAACGAATCCGAGTCTAAGCAATCTTTTCCAGAAGACTGGCACGATCAAGTTCAACAATTACAACTTGAGTTAACAGAAGCCTCGGTAAATAAGGGTCAAATAGTATCCCATAAACAAACTACTGCCATTGCACCCAGCCATATTGAAGGCTCACCCGCTAAAACAAGTAATATCATTTTAGTAGATGATGATGAGTTACTATCCGCATTAATTCAGGAACAGGCGAGGCATTTCGGTTTTTCCATTCATTGTATTAACAATCCTGATGAACTATCTGACTACCTGGAGCACCACAAGCCAGAAGTTATTTTAATGGACATTGTCTTTCCTAACTATGCCTACAATGGTATTGATCTAGTTAAGCAATTAAAAGCTAATAATAAAATACCCTGCCCGGTTATATTTCTTTCAAACAGAGAGGACTTTAACGCCCGACTTGAAGCGGTTCGGTCAGGGGGGAATGGTTATATCGTTAAGCCTGTTAATATCTTGGAATTGGTCGAAATTCTTGATAAACACGCACATAAAACCATAAATAATAACTATCGTGCACTGATTATTGACGATGACCCAATAGTCAGCCTTTATTATGAAAAAATATTAGAACTACATGATTTTAAATGTAAGTCCGTTATAGATCCTTTAACTGCATTTGAATTACTTGAAACATTTTCCCCAGACGTTATTCTACTTGATATTAATATGCCCGGCTGTAATGGCTTTGAAATAGCCGAGGTCATTCGTCAAGACAACCGCTACACACATATTCCCATCCTGTTTTTATCTGTAGAAAACAGTAATGAACATGCTATAGCGGCTGCTAAAGCTGGAGGGAACTGTCTTCTAGACAAACAAGCGACTAAAGAATCTTTTATAGCTAATGTACTAGGTCAAAGCAAACGTTCCAAAGAACTACACTCCGTTATTGATCGTCTAAGAGAAGATGAACTGAGTTTTCAAGCCATCAGTCATTCCACCAACGATGCGATCATTACCCTAAATAAGGATGGCTTAATTATTTTATGGAACGAGGGTGCTGAAAATATTTTTGGTTATCAATCAATAGAGGTGATTGGTCAGTCAATTGAAATTATCATTCCTAAAAAATACCAAGAACAGCATCGTAAAGGCTTTCATAATTTGGTAACGAACAAAAACAAACTGACCAGGCGTTCAATTGAAAGTCAGGCCCAATGTAAAAATGGAAAACTCATTTTTATTGAGCTCAGTTATAGTGAATGGATATCAGGTAGTGAACGTTTTTTTACCAGCATCATTAGAGATATTTCGCAGCGTAAAGAAATTGAAGAGCAACTCCACGATCAGAAGGAAAACCTAAACGCGATTATAACTAACTCGGCTGAGGGAATTATTACCCTTGATGATAAAGGTATCATTGAAATGGCCAATCCTAAATCACTGGAAATTTTTGGCTATGATGCGAGTGAACTCGTTGGTCAAAATGTTTCGGTATTAATGCCTGAAAGCCTAAGACCTCAACACGACCAATATCTTCAAGAACCTGAGATACATGCAGCTAAAATAATTAATAAAGCCAGAGAATCACAAGGCACTCGTAAGGATGGCTCTGATTTTCCTATGGAATTAAATATTTCCCCTATGTGTATTGCTGGGGTAAAGAAATTTGTAGGTATGTTGCATGACATTACCGACCGAAAAAATGCAATAGAAATCATTACTAATGCAAAACTTGAAGCAGAACATGCTAACAAGGCAAAATCTCAATTTTTATCCAGTATGAGTCATGAATTGCGTACGCCTTTAAATGCAGTATTAGGTTTTACCCAGTTACTTCAAGAAGATAAAGTATCTCCTTTAAATGAAGACCAGCAAGATTCACTTTCACATGTTTACACTGCAGGACTACACTTATTAAATTTAATAGATGAAGTCCTTGATTTGTCAAAAATTGAAAATAGCGATATAGAGGTCAAGTTTGAACCCATTAATTTGATTGCCTTGCTTGATCAGTCATTACAATCGATTACTCCTCAGTTAAAAAGGGCTCAGTTAAGTCTTGAGAAAGACCTGCCTGAAGATCAAAACATTTTTGTTAAAGCTGATGTATTTCGTTTAAATCAGGTTTTTTCGAATCTATTAACTAATGCTATTAAATATAATAACGAAAATGGTGTTGTATCTGTTTTTTTATCGTCTACTGAAAAGAAAGTACGTATTCATGTAAAAGATACAGGCTTGGGTATTCCGGAAAATATGATGAAGGACTTATTTAAACCTTTCAATAGACTAGGGGCTGCTCATTCTGGAATTGAAGGTACAGGTATAGGTTTGACAATCACAAAAATGCTAGTCGAAATGATGGGCGGAAGCATTGGTGTAGACAATATACCAGGGAAAGGCTGTACTTTTTGGATAGAACTGGAAAAAACTGACGGTACAGATAAAGCCGTTAATGAACCTTTGGTTAATGACATAATGAATAAATTGGACACCCCATCTATTAGCATTCTTTATATTGAAGATAACCCTGCTAATTGTTTATTGATGAAAAAAATTATTTCATCCCAAACGAATTTTCAATACAGTGAAGCGACCACAGGAACAGCGGGGATAGAAGCTGCATTAAAAATACAACCACAAATCATTTTATTAGATATTAACTTACCTGATATGGATGGCTTTGAGGTTTATCAGCAGTTAAAAATCAAAAACCTCTCAAAATCAACAAAAATCATTATTGTTTCTGCCAATGCAATGCCAGATGATGTGGCCAAAGGCAAAGGCTCTGAGTATTTTGATTATATAACCAAACCGATAAATCAAAATCAATTGCTGGAAACCATTAATCGCGCTTTAAAATAGCCAAGTTATTGTAACTGTTCACCTCCCCCTTTGAAAAAGGGGGATTGAGGGGGATTTATTTAATAAAATCTCCCCTAACCCCTCTTTTCCAAAGAGGGGGACTGAACACTTACAAGTTATTTGCATACGACAGCATTTACTATTAATATTTTGATTATCAAAAAATGACAGATATAAATCAATATTTTGACTTTATCCTCAGGCTCACTAAACAGCAGGATTATCATACTCTAACCAATGAATTCTTACATATCCTTCAAGACTTTTCGTGTGTAGATAAAGTGGATGCATATGAAGTTTATTCTGGTCAAAATATTAAGACAGATGATAAAGACCATATTACAGATCAGTTAGTGCGACGATTTCCCCTTGATTTTACTCAAGAGAAAGCTGAAGACAATACTGATGATTTGAATTTTTTTTCGCAGATAGACCATATTCAATCCACTCAGCTTGAAGATAATAAGGTGCGGATCATTTTTCCTATTAAAGAATCTATTGGTCCAGATAGAGCTATAGTCATCTATGGTACTGTTGATGAAGAAAATTATACGCTTCTCTCGCACCTAAATAATGTCTATCTAAATCAACTGACTCTTCATGATAAAAAAGAAAGGGATTTATTAACTAAACTTCCCAATAGACAGTCATTTGATTCACGTCTTATGCAAGTTTGCCAATATTTTCAAAGCCATAAGGTCTCAGATAAAAGTTCTTGGATCGCCATGTTAGATATCGATCATTTTAAGCGGGTTAATGATACCTTCGGCCATCTCTATGGTGATGAAGTATTATTAATTTTTAGCCAAATAATGGAAAAAACTTTCAGGTATAACGACTTCTTGTTTCGGTTTGGGGGTGAAGAATTTGTTGTTATTTTAAATATTTCCGACTTTAACGGCGCATCAGTTGCTTTCGATAAATTTAGAAAGGCAATAGAATCCTATAACTTTCCAACCGTTGGAAAAGTCACTGTCAGCACTGGAATTACTCATATTGATAAAAACACCATGCCCTCTAGCTTACTTGATCAGGCTGACCAGGCCTTATACCATTGCAAAGAAACTGGCAGAAATAAAATTACTTTTTATTCAGAAATTGCACAGGTACAAGAAGATCAGGATTCTGAAATTGACCTGTTTTAAGGAAAATAATCATATATACCTATACTGGCACACCCTTATTAGCTAGCATATCGGCTTTATCATTACCTGCATCACCAGAATGCCCCTTAACCCATACCCAGTTGATCTCATGGTTTTGTAGTGCCGAGTCTAATCTACGCCATAATTCTTCATTTTTAACCGGTTTTTTAGCCGCTGTTTTCCAGCCTCTCTTTTTCCAGTTAACCATCCATTCAGTAATACCTTGTAATACATATTTAGAATCCGTATGTAAAACCACCTGACAGGGTTTAGTTAGGGTTTCTAAGGCTATGATTGCAGCCATTAATTCCATTTGATTATTGGTTGTTTCACGTTCTCCACCATATAATTCTTTTTCCTGATTGTTATATCGCATAAAAACACCCCAACCACCCGGACCAGGATTACCCTTGCAGGCGCCATCTGTATAAATGATAACTTGCTTAGTCATTAGTGTTTTTCCTATGCGTAGATGAGTTTAATGCTGATGATGCCGTTGCATATCGCCTTGCTTTAGATTTTACGGGTGTCATCGGGATCAGTGTGTATCGCCTTTTAACAGCTCTTACTGCATAAGCCATAGACAAAAAAGTCCTTTTCCCAAATTTAAAATAACCTGGCGTTGATAATATTGAATCCATCGTAAATTCAGAGGTAGATTTAATCTCAAAATTGAGCAGTTTTAACCAATCCGCTATTCTGGATCGCGATAAAAAAGTACCCGACCAGGAATGGGACATTTTTTTATTCCATACAAAAAGTAAACGGACCCATACATTTAATGGGTTAAGGTTTAGAATAATCAACTCACCTTCTGGCTTTAATACGCGCTCTATTTCTCGCATAGTCTGAAAGCGGTGGGCATCAAATTCCAATAAGTGTGGCAATATCACCATATCTACCGTTTCACTTTGTATGGGCAATCTATACGCCTTCCCTGATATTTTAACAGCCTCATGTGCCCCTTCAGAATACGCATCTAAAATAGTAAACCTATTATAAAGTGAGCAGTCGATAAACTCACTTTCCCAATTGAGCCCACCTACTTGTAAAATTGTTTGTTTACAGCCGACGGTTATTGAACGTTTAAGGTAGTTCCGCTCTAAAATTTGTAACAATTTCCCTTGTGGAGTTTCATAAAAGGAAAATAAAAACTTTCTTTTCATATAATCACTAGAAAGGCAAGCATAATTTAATATATAATCAAAGTCTTGCGCAACCTTTGTAAACCTATTTGAGATGATGTCAAAATATAATTCTATCAGGTCATTCCAATATTTACTTTATTTGATTATATTCATTATTTCAGGGTGTGCAGAAAAGGCGACCACACATGCGTTTATCAATGAGCTTCCCCCCTCGCCTATTGAAGTAAATTACTTAGCACTTGAAGAACCCATTGCTGAAGAACAAAACTTTATTGACCAACAGATACAGGCTATTAAATCCGAACCTGTCAATTATAAAACCGTATGGGATCGCTTACTTGCACTGTATGCATTCCCTGAAATTGATAATGAACGTATAGACCACGAACTACAAAAGTATCTAAAACATCCTGAATACTTAACTAAAATACAGCAGCGAGCAGAACCTTATTTATATTTCATCCTTGATGAAATTGAGGCAAAGAACATTCCAGGCGAATTAGCGTTACTTCCTGTTGTTGAGAGCGCTTTTCAATCACATGCGCTTTCTAAAAGTAAAGCATCAGGGCTTTGGCAGTTTATGCCGGCGACAGGTCGTTTATTTGGTCTCAAACAAAACTGGTGGTACGACGGTCGCCGAGATGTAGTGACATCAACTAAGGCTGCTACCACTTATCTAAAACAACTCAATCAACTTTACGATGGTGATTGGTTTTTAACGCTTGCCGCTTATAACGCAGGCAAAGGCACGCTTAGAAAAGTCATTCGTAAGAACAGAGAAAAAGACCTGGCATCAGATTATTGGTCTCTACCTCTGCGTGAAGAAACCATGAATTATGTACCAAGGTTATTAGCAATAGCCAAGATATTTGCGAACAGTGAACAGTATAATATTCCATTACTAAACATTCCTAACACTGCACATTTTGATATCGTTAACATTGAATCACAGATTAACTTAAGCTTAGCAGCTGAAATGGCTAACACGTCCGTTGCTGAATTCCATTCATTAAATCCGGGATTTAAAAGAGAAAGTACAGATCCTGACGGCCCTTTTCATCTTTTAGTTCATTCTGATAAGGCAGAGCTATTTAAAGAAAAGTTATCGCATACTCAAGTAAAAGATAGGATGAACTGGGTTCGTCACCGAATCAATCCGGGCGAAAATTTAGGCATGATTGCAAAAAAATATCACACATCAGTCACAGCCTTACGTCAAAGCAACCGTTTAGTTAATGACAACATTAGAGCAGGAAAATTTATACTTATTCCAAGTTCAGTACAACCTGACTCAATACAACAAAAACATTATATTGTGAAAAAAGGCGATACTTTCTGGGATATCGCCAGGCAATTTTCTGTTCGTAGTAAAGATATAGCAGACTGGAATAAAATCTCTCTATCAAAAATATTACAACCAGGTCAGAAACTTATAATTAGAGAGGGTTAGGCAACTGGCAATAAATAACCCACCCACCTTGCTGGCCTTTTTGTCCCTGCTAAAACAATCTCAATCGTTACGTAGCTGGCTATGCGCCTCTTGAGATGGTTTGAGCAGAAACAAAAAATCTGCGCAATCTGGGCAGGTTATTTCTTGCCTGCTGCCTTAGGATCGGTGATGATTGTTATCAACCTTCGTTCCTAGCTTGATTATTGACCTGTTAGCGCAGCCTTTAATAAATTAGACGCCACTTCACCACCATTTTTCTTAACGTAATCAAGAACCACTGGTGTAAATTGACTTACCATCCCTTCTGATAAGTTCAACTGCTTAAATGTATCAGCCAAAGATGCCGCATTAATTAACGAGCTGTTACCACTTGCCGCAGCTAAACCACTTAATAAACTTCCGGTTTCAGATGCAGGTTGTGCTTGTGGTGCAGCAGCTAACAAGCCATCCATTTCAGGAACAGACTGACTAACCTGATTAAAATCAGAACCAGACATATTTCCCTTTGCCATTTGAAACAGCGCCCCAGAACCACCTTCCGCTTGCTCTGACGAAACACCTAATTGTTGCACAAGCGTATCAACCAACCCCGTTTGGCTCGCCTCCTGTGTTAATGCAGGTTTTTTTGGTACTGCAGTGTTGAGTGTATCAATCGCTGTAGACGTATTCTGAACCTGATCAGCTGTTTCTGTAGCCTGATTTAATAAATCAGCCCAACCAGCAAACAAGCTTCCCGAGAAGGCAAGTGAAGTACACAGTAAAGCAATATTAGTTTTTTTCATATCATATTTTCCTTAGTTAATAATTTGGGGGACAGCTTGTAACAGTTTTTTTGTATATTGATGTTTAGGGTTCATAAGCACTTGCTCCACCCCGCCTTGTTCTACAATTTTCCCCTGATACATAACTGCGACATCATCTGCAATTTCAGCAACTACAGCCAAGTCATGGGTAATAAATAAATAACTTATGCCTTGTTCTTTTTGTAGCTTTTTTAATAATTCAATAATTTGCGCTTGAACCGATACATCCAATGCACTGGTCGGCTCATCACAAACAATTAATTTTGGCTTAACCGCTAAAGCTCTGGCAATACAAATCCGTTGCCGCTGCCCACCTGAAAATTCATGAGGGTATCGTAATGCGGATTCGACTGGAAGCTCAACTTGTTTTAACAAAGCAGCAACTTGTGCCTGGCTATCAACCAAATCAATCTTCGGATATAAGGACTGAATCCCTTCAGCAATAATATCGCCTACTAACATTCTTGGGTTCATAGACGCAAAAGGATCCTGGAATACAATTTGAATGTCCGAGCGTTTTCGTCTTAACTCACCCGCCTTTAAACAACTCAAATCAATATTTTCTAAAAAAACCCGCCCTGCCGTTTTTGGTATCAAATTAACTAAACCTTTACCCAGCGTTGTTTTACCACAGCCGGATTCACCAACCAAAGCCAATGTTTTACCTTTTTGCAATTCAAAGTCAACGCCATCAACGGCTTTAACATAGTCTACAATCCGCTTAAAAAAGCCTTTTCTTATCGGATAGTGAATTTTTAATTGTTCAACTTTTAAAAAATCATTAGCTTTAGCATTGTTGCTTAGTGGTTTATCAACACAGCTTGTCATTGATGGCAAAGCCGCTAACAATTGCAGACTGTAAGGGTGTTTGGCATGTTTAAAAAATTCTTTAGTAATCCCCGTTTCTACAATTTTTCCTCGCTGCATCACTGCAATTCGATCAGCCATATTTGATACCAAAGCCAGATCATGACTGATTAACCATAAAGCCATGCCCGTTTTTTTCTGAATCGACTTTAATAAATTCAGTATTTGCGCCTGAATGGTCACATCCAAAGCAGTTGTGGGTTCATCGGCAATTAATAAATCAGGCTTCCCTGCTAATGCAATAGCAATCATCACACGCTGGCGTTGCCCGCCTGATAACTGATGAGGATATTCATTGATTCGGCGTAAAGGCTCAGGAAGTTCAACTTGCTCCATAAGTTCCAAGACTGTTTTCTGAATGTCTTGTTTGGAAAGCTTAAAGTGAATTTGTATCACTTCAGCAATCTGCTCACCAATGGTCATCACCGGATTAAGTGAAGACATAGGGTCTTGGAATATCAATCCGATACGTTTACCACGCACCTTACAAAAATCAATTTCAGGTATTGTTAATAGATTCTCATTGTTTAAGCTAATTTTGTCTGCTGATACAAGTGCATTATTTGGTAACAAGCGTAGTACTGACAAAGCAGTTATTGATTTGCCAGAACCAGATTCACCAACTAAAGCAAAGGTTTCACCTTTAAATACATCAAAACTAATTTGATTTACCACGGTGTCATCTTTAAAGCTAACAGATAGGTTATTGACTTGTAATAATTGATTCTCCATTTATGCGCCCTGCTCCGCCCGTCTTGGATCAAAAGCATTCCTGACCGTATCAGCAAATAAATTAGCGGCTAAAACCAAGCTAAACATAAATACAAATGAAGCCATTAAAGACCACCAAACCACGGGTTCTCTAGCCATTTCTAATCGTGCACCATTAATCATATTTCCCCAGCTGTAGGTTGTGGGGTCAACGCCAATATTAATATAAGATAAAACAGCCTCAGCCAAGACTAAGGCACTAAAATCCAACACCACTGAAATTAATACAATATGCATGACATTAGGCAAGATATGCCTGATTAAAATGGTACTTTGTTTAACACCTAATGCTTGAGCCGCCTGCACATATTCCATTTCCCGCAGTTTTAGGGTTTCGGCACGTAACATGCGACATAAACCTGTCCAGCTGGTCACACCCAATATTAAGCATAAAAACAATAAACGCATGTCTGATCGAACAATCAGACTATTAAAGTCTTCCGCATGGTTAGACATATAGACTTGAACCATCAAAATAGAAGCGGCTATTAACAGTACGCCAGGAATAGAATTGAGGGTGGTATAAACATATTGAATAACATCGTCAACCCAACCTCTAAAAAATCCCGCCATAATGCCAAAAACAATGGCTAGAGGTAACATAATCATGGTAGTTAAAGAGCCTATCACCAACCCTGTTCGAATACTTTTTACGGCCTGATAAAAAACATCTTCACCCACTTTGTCCGTACCTAGTACATGATAATAACTAGATAAATAAATCAGCATATAAGATATTGATACCAGTAAAAACAGTGTTAACCAAACTGTTTTAGAGACCGCTGATTTAAATATAGCTTTATCTCTATCATGGTAAAAACTCCATAACAGCACGGTAAATAATAAAACCAGCGTAGCCCCTCGTATAAAACCAATAGATGCTTTATATAACACATCACGGCTTAATTCATTGTCAGGGTCATTTAAATGAACACCCCCATATTTTAAACGCGGGTAGCCCCATTCAGTCTTTCCATTCTCTAATGTTATGGTTTCCTTACTGTACAAATAGGCTGAAAACGGGGAGGAATAGGTTTTTTCAGACTGCAATCTTAATGGCTTAGCCCAGTAATCTAAAAGACTAATAATTTCGTGAGTGCGATTTTCCGTGGATTTAAAATGTATCGAATCCAACAATCCAATAACCACAAAAAAAACCAGAATCAATAATGACACCATTCCCGTTTTACTTGAGGATATTTTCTGCAGTGGTCGTTTAAACTGCGGTTTCTGACTGATAAAAACACAGATAACCGTGACAAAAATCACCAGCAAATAAATCAACCCATCTGTCCATAGAATAGTCATGGCACTAATAATCCTTTTTTAAAATAAAAATCATTTTATGATTCATCTTGGAACTTTTCAAAGAATAAATTGGCACATAAAAGTGCTATACCCAATAACAATCCTCCAACGCCGATATAAGTCAACAGCACGGTAATTATATGATGATGAGCCGCATCTCTGCCCAGTGATGGTGCCAGTAAAAACATCGAAAACCAGGCCAATGGGTATACTCCACCTAGCCCGATAAGAATCGCTGCTATTTTCTTTAAGCGCTGCTGAAGAGAAGAAATCATTACCAAAAGTACTAAACCAATAGAAAATGCAGCGATACCTGTTGCATGAAAATGCGAGCGTTGTGCATATCGCCAAATTTTGCTTTTACTTTTTCCATCATGTAAATCTGCATGCGCGTCTACACCCTCAGAAATAAATGACTTAACGGCATCTTCTTCGATACCAAAAACCACACCCATACCGATTCCGAATATCAATGTCAGCATCACTAAAAGCAATCCAATTTTAACAACTTGGACATCACTATTTAAGTTCATTCAAAACCTCACTTTCCAAAATTTAAACTATAAACTGACATAATTTTACGATTGATCGTTATGATAGCCTAACCCTCGGGTCCACAACCGTATAAGAAATATCCGTTAAAATTAAACCTAGTATATAAAGCACCGACCCCAAAAAAACCATTGAACGCACAATTGCAAAATCCTGTCTATTAATAGCATCAATAGTATAGCTACCTAGCCCGGGAATACTGAAAAACGACTCCATAATCAGGCTCCCCATAAACAGTAAAGGTAACACCACCACAACCCCCGTTAAAATAGGAATCATGGCATTTTTTAGTACATGTTTAAATAACACCTGTGTTTCCGTTAGGCCTTTTGCTCTGGCTGTACGCACATAATCTTTTTCAACCTCTTCTAAAAATAAAGATCGATACCACCTGGCTCCTGAACCAATACCTGAAACTACTGCTATTACAACAGGTAACACTAGGAACTTAATCGCTGATAAGCCACTGTCATAACCAGAAATAGGCACTAACTTTAATAGCTTACCTATAAAAAACTGACCACCAATGATATAAAATAAAGAAGAGATGGACATTAAGATAACGCAGAGCACAATGCTACTAAACTCCAAATAGGTATTTCTAAATAACACCATCATTAGGGCCACAGAAATATTGACTAACAAGCCCACAATCAACGAAGGTAAAGCGATACTCAGACTCGGCCACATACGTTGTTTAATATCAGAACCAATATTACGGCCACTCTCGGAAAGCCCAAAATCAAATAAAAACAATCCTACAGATTTTTTATAAAAAATAGTTTCTGTCAGTTTTTTGCTGGCATCCTGTTTATCATTCCAGAGTAAGGGCAAATCATAATCATGTTGCTGCTTCCAGTTCTGTATCGCCTGTTCTGTGACATGCTTTTGTCCCAACTGCATCCTGGCCATATCATCTGGGCTGTTCACCACAAAAAATAAAATAAATGTCAGAACATTCACCCCCATTAATAAAGGCAAAGCATATAAACAGCGACGAAAAATATATTGAATCATTATTTATCAACTTTAGTTAAATTTGGATATTATCAATAAGCCGAGTGTTTCCAACCATTGCTGCGATAAGAATAATAGAATTATCAATATCAACTTTATCAATTTCAGTAAAATTTCTGGCTAAAATTTCCACATACTCAAGCTCAGTAGGCTCAGCTAAAATCACTTGCATTGCTGTCTTTATAGTCGATATATTATCGACACCTTGTTCGACTAATTCCACTGCCTTAAAAAGTGCTTTTGATAAAGATAATGCTCTCTGTCTTTCATCCGCCGATAATAACGCATTGCGACTACTCATTGCCAAACCATCTTGATGCCTTATCAGTTCACAAGGAACAACTTCTACATCAATGAAAAAATCATTCACCATTTTAGTGATAACCGCTAACTGTTGAGCATCTTTTTGACCCAAATAGAGTTTATTAGGTTGAACAATATTCAACAGCTTTAAAACAACTCTCAGTACACCGTTAAAATGTCCAGGCCGGCAGGCACCTTCTAGAATATTTCCTAAGCCTTTCGGTGTTTCCAATAAAACCTCATCATCAAAATACATGGTTTTAGTATCAGGCATAAACAAATAATCAACCCCTGCATTTTCACAAAGCTTAATATCTTCTTGCATTGGCTTCGGATAAACAGCTAGGTCTTTGGGATCATTAAATTGTGTGGGGTTAACAAATATTGATACGACTGTTAGCTCATTATCATCAATGGATTGACTGACTAATGAGAGATGAGCAGCATGTAACGCTCCCATAGTAGGAACAAAACCTAAATTGGAAGTGATCTTTAACGCTCTCATTTCCTCAATAGTTTTTATAATTTTCATAGTTTACAGTTTAATTAAATAGTCAGACACTACAGCTCACCTCATTTTTTTCAAAGAAGGGAGCGAATCTCTCTCACTAACGCCAAAACCAGCGCGCAGTTTAAAGAGGTGCATTTTTTGGTTATCTGTTTATATTTCTAATAGTCATAATCCATTGACTCTGGATTCATGACACTTTCAATTCCACGATTTTCTAGTCCTTTTTCCATAGCTCTCTGCACCAACATGAAGCTAGGTATTTCCATCAGTGGTTTTCTATGTATTTTTATCTGTTTAAAACGTCCCACCATCTCTGAATACTGTACATTGAAAGGAAAAATATGTGAACGGTTATAGCCCCATTTTTTAAGCAACTGGCATCTTAACCTTAAAGACCTATGAATTACGGAAACAAGCCACCCATCAAGTGCTTTCAATTGCTCATCATCATTGACTAGCGGATAAAAACTCATAATCCCTTTAAAATAAATCCTTTTGGTTCTTCCATTTACATAATTTCTAAGTTGTTGTCCACTCAATCCGCCATACATATACCTCCTAATTTGCATGATTGCTGTCAAAAGAGCTGCATCTTTATTATTTGCAGGTATTATTAATCCTTTAAGTTTCTTTCCACGTAAAGGCTGTATAAGGTTTCTATAGAGTAAATAAGATATTTGTTTTTGAATTTTCTTTATTGAGTCATCTTTTATTGATACTGAATTCACAGATATTGAGTACCCTAAAAATTCAATATTAGTTTTTGTATTTTTTAACTCTGCTGGGAGCTCCTCTTTCGTTAAAAGACTTATCCCATCAGATTTTTTAGCATTTATTGAAATTCCTGCTGAAGAAGAAAACTCATTTATTATTGTGAATGCCTCACAAATTTTTTGGTAATCTGGGCTCCAAATCACCGTATCATCAGCATATCTGGAAAATTTCAACCCTGCTCTTTCAAATTTTGAATCAAGTTGCCAGCAAACCAAATTGGCTAGAAACAATGATATTGATGTGCCTTGTGGAATACCAACTTCTCTATCGCCAAGAAATGAATCAATTACAAACTGCTCCTCTTCACTGATATAAAATCCGTTATTTTTATATTGGGCTTTTAAATAGTCATGGGAAATCGACCCAAAAAAATCTGAAAAATCAAATTCTGCAATAAATGATCTCGCATCTCTAGATATATCAAGCCATATATCCTGAATAGCAAAATGTACATTCCTATCATTTCTATATGCGTACGAAAATGAACTGAATCTATGCTTATTTTTAGCTAAAAGTCGATTGTAGTAAATTTTTGATACGGCAGCATCTGGTATTTGATAAATTGAAACTTTCCTTACACCCCCACCTGCTTTAGGTATTTCTTTAATATGGGGTGATAAAGGTATGTACGTTCTATCTGATATTTTTCTTGTGATTGATCGTGCAATACTCTTACTTTTTTTCTTAACGTAAAAAGGATTAAATTTTTTATCTTCTTTCCAATAATCAGGTTTGTTAATGGTCTTTAAGGGTGGGTTTAATATTCTTTTTTTATTTCTAAGGTGCTCGTGATGTAATGTATTGTGATACGCATGGTATCTAAGAATCAATTTATCTGATTCTTCTTCAATGACCGAACAAAGGTATTCTTCTAGATTCATTGCTTCCCCAAAAAACAAAAGGCTCGATCAAAAGACCGAGCCTTCCACGGATGTAACCACGTAAAAGTAAGCTTTCATTTGCTTGAAATAGTTTTGACACTTTTCCCCCAGGAGTCCGTTCAAAGAACGATCTAAAAGGACATCCGTTCTTTCCCTTGGAAAGTGTTTTTATTATACCAATTTATCAATCTTGTTTTACACATAACTTATACAGTCACGTTGTTACGTTTTTTAAAGGCATTAACAGCAGGCAGTAAAAGCAAAACATAGGGGTCAAGTCTTTCTGTGCAATATTATTCATTAGATTTGACTACTCTACTTATTGTCGATTAATGTTTACCAAGGTGCTTTTTTCTGATTGCTATATTTATTTTCGTAATATTCAAGTGGTTTAGGTGGAATTATCGACCTTCAGAGCACCTGACCTCACAACCTGCATATTTCAATAAAATCAATCGGTTAGTGTTTTTAACAAAGATTATTACCTGATACCACGATCTTCTTTAAAGTATCACAACGCATGTGTTTATTAGGTTGCAATTCAAAAATCAGTTTTTATAGTGTCAGACTTTAATCTTCGAGATCAGGAGTTCTGACCTTGTGCGGCCGCACACCCCTTATTTTGAGCATTAAGCCAATTTTCCACTGTTAAATTTTCAACACGGATAAATTCACGCTCATTTGCAGTCACAACTGTTAAACCTAAAGTTAGTGCATGAGCAGCAATTAATAAATCATGCTGTCCTATAGGTAAACCTTTTCTTTCTAAGTTTACCCTAATTTCAGCGTAAACCTTATCGACAGACTCTTCTAAAGACAATATGGGCAAACTGTTTAAAACCTGCTCAACATTAAATGATAATTTAGGTGATTGTTTTTTTGCTGCGCCATAGCGTAATTCACACGCGACTATAATACTTGTACAGCAATATGTTTCCAAACCCAGTGACAGCATCCTCTCTGCAACTACACCTCTTGGATTTTTAATCAGATCAGAAAGTATGTTGGTATCCAACAAATAACGATAATTAGCCATCAAAAAATATCTTCAGCTTCTATGGGCAAGTCAACAATCTCTGGAAAATCTTCATCTAACGTTGGCAAAGAAGCTAACAAAGCTTTTAAACTTTTCTTTTTGATGGGTTCAATAATCAATTTATCACCCTCTTTATGAATAACTGCTTCTGTACCTTCTAATTCAAAATCTCGTGGTATCCGTATGGCCTGGTTACGGCCATTTCTAAATAAACTAACGTGTCGTTCACTGCGCATAATAACCACCTAAAAACATAGCATATGCCAAAAGCATATGTTTATAATGTAAATCTGTCAAATTCCAACATAACAAAAATATAGCAATAAAACCTAATCACCCAACCCTCTCGGCACACCGCTTCGCTGCTCCTGCATTGCTCTACTTACCTACATCCGTGCAGGCATCCAGCGGGTGTGACTTTAAAATAATGTTTATTTTATATGTAGGCTGGTTCGTTGAGGCGCAGACTTTAGCCTGCTTTCTTGCTAAACATTGCAGGCTAAAGCCTGCGCCCCAAACAATTTAAATCCTTAAGTTAATGGCAATAATCCTACCTGTACCAATTGAAACATTATTTTAAAGCCACACCCCATCCAGCAGGAGAGGGCTAAAAGTCAACAGTATGGGGCTAATCGTTTACACACCAGTTATACAGTCGTGTTGTTACGTTTTTTAAAGGCATTAATAGCAGGCAGTAAAAGTAAAACAAACAGCAAGCCTCCCAATACCAAAGGCCAAAACTGAGCTGTATTCCACAATTGTCTTTTTTTAGCACGCGCACCCGCATCAATCCGGGTATATTTCAAACGGTTATTTGCCATTAAATTAGGCTTTAGGTTTTTATACCAGCCGTGAAATAAAGAAAAACTTTTAGGGTGAAACCCAAAAACCCAAGGCGCATCTTCTCTAATCATTTCGTGCATGGTTTGAATGATTTGCATCCGTTCCGCTGTATTATCCATATTACGCATTTGTTCAAATAAGCGATCAAATTCTGAATTGTGATAATTAACCGCGTTTTCGCCACCAAACTTTACTTTGCCATTCGCGCCATATAATAAGAAAAAGAAGTTCTCCGGATCTGGATAATCCGCATTCCAGCCCCACAAAAAAAGTTGCCCACTACCTGTACGCATTTTCTCTTGAAAACGATTGTAATCAGTCGGCCTAATCACTAGTTTAATTCCCAGCTTTTCAAACTGCTTTCTATACCAGTTCATTCTAGGTCTATCATCGACACTAACCGATGTGGTATCAAAATAGAGAATCAGTGCTTCGCCTGTTTTTGGATCTACACCGTCTTTGTATCCAGCCTCAAGCATTAATTTTTCAGCAAGCTTTAATGATTTACGCTGATACTGACCATTAGCCCAATCGTATACGACAGAATTTATTCCGGCTTGTTCAGATTGATTACCATAGATTCCCGGAGGCAATATCCCTTGCGCGGGCACACCTCTACCATTTTGAAAGATAGCAATATACTCTTCGTAATCTAAAGCAATTGAAATAGCCTGACGTAGCTTTTGTGCCCGTTTTGACTGCCCACCAATCACAGTATCCAACATATTAAACCCCATATAATAGATAGAGGTCGTAACCGCTGTTTGTAGTTGAATTCCTTGCTCTTTCATTGAGTGAGTCAGCTTTGCATCACCATCACCGACAAACTGTACCGCTTGATCAAAGCTATCTGATGAAATGCCAGAGGCATCGTAATAACCTTGTAAGAACTTATTCCAATAAGGAATCGTTTCTTTTTCTAAGATATAGATCACTTTATCTATAAATGGCAGTTGTTTACCTGCATCTTTCAGTAAGCCTTTTGCTTGGTCACCTGGCTCACCCTCCGATGGATAAAACTCAGAATGAAAATTTGGATTTTTAGCGAGAACCATACGACGGTTTGGATTATTTTCTGCTAAATAATAAGGCCCAGTACCTATAGGAAACCAGTCTAATGTGATGTTTTTATCTTTTAAACCTTGCTGCTGATAAAACACATCTGCTTCCCACGGCATGGGTGCAAAAAATGGCATCGCTAACCAAAACCTAAACTGTGGATATTTGCCCTTTATTTTTATTCGGTATTGATATCGACTTAATACTTCAACGCCGCTCATAGCTGTATTTTTTAGGCTTGCCAGTGGAATGTTTGCCGCCTGTTTAGAAAACTCATCGAAACCCATAATATATTGCTTCATAATTTCAGCAATGGGCGAGTGAATTTTCGGGTGAGCCAGTCGTTTAATCTGATGGACATAATCAGCCGCAACCAGCTCTCTACTACCCTGCTGTTCAAAATCAGAAATAGTATTTATCTCATCCAGTTGCTGCTCAGTTAACTTGAAGTTTTTTTGATTAAATGCAGGGTGGGGTTGATAGCGAATGTTTGGCTTAATTTCTATAATGTAACTGGTGACTGCTACCTCTTTATCTAAAAAATCTCCTTGCAGTGCTTTACCGTTGTTATCAAAATAAATAATATCAGGCATTTTAGTGCTCGTTAAAGGCACTAATTGATAGGGACGTTTTAAGTAGTGATATTGATAAGTAGGCTCATAAATTTGGGCAATAAAACTATACTCATTTGAACTGTAGGCAACAGCCGGGTCTAGATGTTTAGGGCGTTCAGAAAAAGAGGAATACAAAACAGACAAACCTTTATCACCATCAGAGTATGGATTATTTAACTGAGAAACATTACAACTGATTAAAAAAAAGCAACAAATGATTAGGAACGTGCACGGAATAAATTCGACAACTGGCGCAGGATTTTTGTTTGTATTCAAGGCGTGACAACAGGCGCATAGCAAGCTACGCAACTGTTGCCACAACGCAGAAGACGGACAAAAAGACAAGTCAGTTTTTGAAGTTATTTCGCGCACGTTCCTTAAATAAAACAAACGCATAGTTTTGGTTCCATCCCTTTTCTATCGAATTAAATGACTGAGCAAGGTATACTTTGTCATATTTTTAACAAACAAACAAACAGCTCAGGAGATAAAAATGGGGTTTATGCAGGGCAAAAAAGTTCTCATTGTAGGTTTAGCCAGTAACAAATCAATTGCATGGGGTATTGCTAAAGCAATGCACAGAGAAGGTGCTGAACTTGCTTTTACTTTTCAAAACGAACGTTTGGAAGATCGTGTTGTAAAAATGGCAGCTGAATGTGATTCCAATATCACTGTTGAATTGGATGTATCCAGTGATGACCAAATCAATAATGTATTTACTGAACTGGGTAAACACTGGGATGGTTTAGATTGTATTGTTCATTCTGTCGCTTTTGCCCCACGTGAAGCTTTAGACGGTGATTATGTTGAAGCAACAACTCGTGAGAATTTTGCAGTTTCGCATGACATCAGCTCATACAGCTTTACAGCGCTTGCTAAAGCTGGAAGAGACATGATGAAAGGCCGTAACGGTGCCCTCATGACCTTAAGCTACCTTGGTGCTGAAAGAGCTATTCCTAACTACAATGTAATGGGGGTTGCAAAAGCAAGCCTGGAAGCCAATGTACGATATATGGCTGCTGCTTTGGGTGCTGAAGGAACACGCGTTAATGCTGTATCTGCAGGTCCAATCAGAACATTGGCTTCTGCAGGCATTAATGATTTCAAAGCCATGTTGGGTAAGGCTGCCAACACTGCGCCAATGAAGAAAAATGTAACGATTGATGAAGTCGGCAATGCCGCGGCATTTTTATGTTCTGATTTAGCGTCTGGTATTACAGGTGAAATCACTTATGTTGACGGTGGCTACAACATAGCAGGACTTGCTGCTAGTTAATCCACCCTCTGTAGAGACAGGGTATACCCTGTCTCTACGCATTATGTCCCTATCAATATGAGTACAATTGAAATATTAGGCTACTGCGCCGCTTCATTAACTACCGCCTCATTTCTACCCCAAGCCTTTTTAACCATTAAAACCCGAGATACCAGTTCTTTGTCTTTAAGCATGTACAGTTTATTTACATTCGGTGTTTTACTCTGGTTAATCTATGGTATTCAAAAAGCAGATAATGCGATTATTTTTGCCAATTCAATTACGTTGGTTTTATCCGCAACTATTCTTGGTTTTAAGATTTATAATGTAATAAGCAACAAAGATTAAGTAAGCGTTCAGTCCCTCTCTTTGAAAAAGAGGGGTTAGGGAAGGTTTTATTATATAAATCCCCCTCAATCCCCCTTTTCCAAAGGGGGAGGTGAACGATTACAAAATTAAACATACCATTGGAGAAAGTTATGAAATTTAGCCCATGTAGACCCGGTCAATGCACAGAAGACGGTACTCACTGTAATGGTTGTGGAAGATCGCATCAGGAAATTGCCGATACCAAAAAATTAATTGGCGGAATAGTTAGCTATGCCCAACAACAAGACTATGATAATTTTGAGGAATTTGTTGATTTTGTTAGCAAAAAATCTTTAAAGAAACTAAACGAAGCCTAATGGATACAAAACAAGCGATAAAGCAACGCCGCTCAGTTAAATATTATGACAATAGCCACACCATGTCAGATGAGGAAATTAATGAATTACTTTCCCTGGCTGCTTTATCTCCTACGGCATTCAATATTCAACACTGGCGTTTTGTTATCGTCAAAAATGAACAATTAAGAAAAGATATCCGAAATGCCGCTTGGGATCAGGCGCAAATAACAGATTGTTCTCTCTTACTAATTCTGTGTGCCGATTTAAACGCATGGGAAAAATCTCCCCAGCGATACTGGAAAGATGCTCCTGAAGAAGTACAAAGCTTCATTTTGCCAGCCATTGATAGTTATTATCGTGATAAGAAACAAGTCCAACGCGATGAGGCAATGCGTTCCTGTGGAATTGCAGCTCAAACATTGATGCTGTCAGCAAAATCTATGGGCTATGATTCATGCCCTATGGATGGGTTTGATTTTCCTGCCGTTGCAAAACTTATTAATTTGCCTGATGACCATGTCATTTCAATGTTTGTCGCCATTGGAAAATCTGTTTCTGAAGCATCACCCCGAGCTGGTCAGTTACCGCTTAATGAAATTATTATTGAAGATACATTTTAAAAAAGGATTTTTATGCCTACCCATCCACGAAGAAAATTAAAATCACTCTTTAGCCGCAATAAAGCCTGGGCAAAGGGCATGACAGATCTTAATCCTGATTTTTTCTCTCATCTGTCACAACAACAAAACCCGGAGTACTTATGGATCGGCTGTTCTGATAGTCGAGTACCTGCCAATCAAGTGGTTGATTTAGACCCTGGCGAAGTATTTGTTCACCGTAATATTGCTAACGTGGTCGTTCATAGTGATTTAAATTGCTTATCCGTTATTCAATACGCCGTTCAAATACTCAAAGTAAAGCATATTATTGTTTGCGGTCATTATGGCTGCGGCGGCATTAAAGCAGCCTTCGAAGGCCAACAGCATGGTCTCATTGATAATTGGTTACGACATATTAACGACGTTTATCGCTGCAATAAAGGTGAAATTGATAACCTGCCGACTGAGCAAGATAAACTCGATTTATTATGTGAAAAAAATGTTATTGAGCAAGTAGCTAATGTCTGCCATACCACCATCGTGCAGCACGCTTGGCGAGAAAATCAGGATTTAACCGTACATGGCTGGATATATTCTATTGAAAACGGGCTGCTGAAAGCACTAGATACCGAAGTAGCAGATTCAGATCGTATTCTTACAGTGCCTAATTAATTACGATTTCATAGCCCACGCTATTTTTAGGGGGCTGGAAATGAATAATCATCCATTATTGGGCAGGATTTTTGTTTGTCTTCAGCCGTGTAGCAAGAGGCGCATAGCAGGCTACGCAACGTTGCTACACGGCTGAAGACGGACAAAAAGACCAGCAAGATTGGATGATTATTTGTTTCCAGCTCCCTTACTTACTCACCTCATGTATAATCACGCCTCATTCTTGATTATTATTAAAATAATTCGTAACGACTCAGCGTAATTTAAAAATGTAGCAATATTACATCAATGCTGCATTAACAAGACTGGCTTTTAAGCCCTCCCTTGCTGGGGAGGGTTTGGGTCGACTGCATGGATGCAGGAGGTAGAGCAACGCATGGAGCAGTTGCCGAGAGGAGGAAATAAACAAATCTCTTTTGCTAAATGTTTTTGCTTAATTTCTAAAGGCAATAAAAACAAGGAAAAAAGAATTTATTTTAACCTCTCCTCACCCAACCCTCTCGGCAATTGCTCCTGCATTGCTCTACTTACCTACATCCGTGTAGGCATCCAACAAGAGAGGGCTTTTTACCCTGAGCAATTACAATAATTCATTCAATAAACGTTTTAATACGACTGTAAAAAGGTTCATGAACAATACTCAAAAAGTAGAACAGAAAAATTTTGAACACCTGACAAAATTACGAACTGCACTTGCAATTTCCCAAGGTATAAAATTACTGTCCACTTTGCGAAAAGAGTCTGAAATCACCGTTTCTCATGATCAGGCTAAGCGCGTTACTTATCTCACAGAACTGTTTTCACGTATTCATAGAGATATTTTTCATGATTGGAAAAAACAGGCAACTGTCGATCACCGCCCAGGCATCATGCTTGATGGTAAAAAAAGAATTCAGTTTCGTATAATCATCGAACAACTGGTTCTTGACTCCGGCCTAAATGAAGATGCTGCCATTTTTGATAATAATGGCTTTATCATAAACACTGAAAACATTGCCGAAAGATTAGCAGACTTTTATTACAAAATGCGAGAAGTCCGTCCTTTCTCCTATGGCAATAGAATTACACTGGACTTTTTTGTAACTGCTTTAGGTAAGCTCCCTGCATTTAAAAGCGTATATGAACAAGGTATAGATTTTAGACGCCTTGATGCTTCCGATACCACTGCCTTACATGATTTAGACAGTAGTCTTCAATCGATTACCATTGCATTTCAACACGCCCTAGACCCTACTCGAATTAAAAGTCTACAGAATAAGCCTAATGCTTATGGAAAGTGGCCAGAAAATAAAGTATTTGTTTCTGGCGTCCCTTTTCTTTCTCATACGACGGATGATGGCATCACTTGTTTTGTTCTGGTTAATGGTGGCTTAGTCCCTGTTGAAGCCATTAAAGATAAAATATTTGTTGCTGGCAGGCAGTTTGCTGACAATCCGGTTAATGCCACTGACCATATTATTGGTTATTTGCCAGGTACAGAAGCATTACGAACTGAAAGCAAAGTTGATATTGATGGCATCCATATTAGCAAACATGAAACACCACCGCTTTTTTGTCTAGATGTTAATGTACTGACTGGACTACGTTCGCCAAGTCATACAGAATTACTAGAGTTACTTAAACAATGTGAAAGCGATGATAAATATGCCATTTTCACACTGGCTAATAATGAAGACCTTAAAGCAAAGTTATTAAATGCAGCAAAAGGTGATGATAGACTGATTCGAACCATTGAAATTGCCTATAGCAGACTTAGCAACGTCAGCAAAAAACTGGATGATGCGGTCGAATCAATTTTTAAAGATAAAAAAACCGTCACCCACCCTCAATTATTTATGAGCATGGGGGGAGCAGGATCGGGCAAAACAGCGGTAGAAGAAATAGCTGAAGCACACTGCGGTAATAACTATGTAATTGCTTCACTGGATGAATTTCGTAAAATCAGCGATCTATACACCGTTCTAACTGCAGCAAACCATCATAGTGACGATTACGTCTATGTTGAACCCTTTGCTAACAGATTACGACAAATGGTGGCTGAGCAAGCTAGGAAGTCGCGTATTAATGTGCTTTATGATGGCACCTCAATCCCCTACTCGCCCCGTTATTGTCATATCGTCGAACAGTTTAAAGCCTCAGGATTTAAAACACAGGTTACAGCTGTCGATGCATTTATTGTCAAACCAGAAGGACGTGAGGATGAACTACCAAGATCAGCCGTTGTTTGTAGCGTAAAAGCACGCTATCAACAAACAGGACGCGCCCTACCCTGGGTTGTCACTGTCGATAAACACTTACGTGCTCCTCAAGAGTTTTTAGCCGCTTTAGAACACTTAGCCTTAGAAAAAATCTCCTTATTTGCCAATGATGGAGATAAAGACAGACACTACTTAGTTGCTGAATGTTTTGCAATGACCGAACTGGAAGTTCACCACTTACATAATCATCAACTTGCTGGCACACTCACAGACTATTTAAATCACCTAATTAGAAATCATGACGATTCAGTATTAAAAGGACTATCTGAAAATGATGAGGATAAAATCAGCGAATTTATCAACAGAAATCCCGCTTTTAATGAAACCAATATTGCCTATCAAGTGTACAACAGTCGCTACGGCAATCGTGTATTGATTATCTATAACGCAAGACGCATGGTTGATTTTGTAGAAAAAAGACAGCTAAACCCCAATGCTTCCGGTGAATCAGGCCTTTTGCATAAACCAGAGTCTCTGGCTTTTGATGTGGATCCATTAGCAAAAAAACCATGGATTAAACGACTACAAGGGTGTTTAGTTAACTAGTTTAATCAATAAGAATACTTAATACAGAGTTGGTTTTATCAGAGGCTAAGCATTTGATAAACTTCATAAGCCGGCTCTTCATAAGGGTGTGTGTGTTTTAACTCTTGAACAATCTCAACAATTAAATCATCCGCAACAACCATTTCCACTTTGTATTCAGCCACTTTTTCTATTCTATTAATCTCACCCAAGAATGGTTTGGCACCATCTAGGGCCCTAAACTGTCCCTCACCTAAAACCTGCCAGGAACAACAGTCATAATCCCCTATTCTACCCGCACCTTTCTCAAACAAAGCCAATTTGACCTGCTCAAGGTGTGATTGTGGAACAAAGAAACATAGTTTATACATTAAAGTGGTCTTTTATTTGACTGGTTTATAGCTCGTAGGTATACGAGATTAAATTGCATAAATCAAGAGACCAGTTAATCAATTAACTGGTCGGAACGGCAGGATTCGAACCTGCTACCCCTTGTCCCCCAGAAAGGTAATTTATTATTTTTTAAGATTCAACATGATTTAAAAAATACAGTTTTCCTTTTATTTTCACTGACTTATTTAATTTTAGCATCCATAGAGGTACAATAAGGTTTATTGCAATCCGGTAAATTTGTTGTACCGGCTGTTGTACCGAAAAACAGGACAGGTGAACCACGTGGCAATCAATAAAATTACAGATATGGCTTTTCGCAATCTTAAAGCAAGCGATAAAGCTCAAATGATTTCAGATGGTGAGGGGTTAGCTGTCCGCGTTCGCCCATTATCAGAGGGTGGAACTATATCAATTATGCTCTCTTATCGAATTGAGGGCAAACAGCGACGAATTACTTTAAAGGCCAAAGGTCTAAAAGAAGCTCGAGAGGAACGTGATGATTACAGAAAACTGATCAAGCAAGGCAAAGACCCCAGTATTGAAAGAACACTTAAACTTGCACGGGATCGGCAACAACAAATTAACGAGCAAGAAGCCCTAGCCAAAATTAATATGCGGGTAACGGTTAGTGACTTGTTTAACCGCTGGTGTGACATCGACTTGATTGACCGCAAAGATCGCGCCGAAATAATCAGAATGTTCAACAAAGATGTGCTGCCCGTCTTGGGTGATTTGTTTGTTGAGGATGTGAGGAAAGGACATATCGGCGTAGTTATTGATAAATTAAAAATGCGGGGGGTAAACCATTTGGCAAGGAACCTTCTAAAATTGATGCGCCAAATGTTCAGGTTTGCTGTTAGTCGTGATGTTATCGAGTTTGACCCAACAGCAAGTCTTAGCATAGCAAAGATGACCACCGCACCTACAGAGCGAGACAGAACATTAAGCGATATTGAAATCAAGGCATTGGCGCGTCAATTACCCGATGCGAATTTAATGCCGTCAACTGTGTGCGCTGTATGGATTGCATTATCAACCCTATGTAGAATCGGCGAATTATCCAAGGCCAAGTTTTCAGACCTTAATTTTGAATTGAATACCTGGACTATACCGGAGGCCAATAGTAAAAATGGCAAGGCACACACTATTTATTTATCAGACTTCGCGCTGGGGCAATTCAAGATTTTAAAGCATGTGGCTCAAAATGACATATGGATTTTTCCGAATCGGGACAGGTCAAGCCACGTCTGCGATAAATCCATTACCAAACAGGTCGGAGGCAGACAAACAACGAGCATATTAAGCAACCGCGCCCAACACAATCAAGCCTTGGTTCTGACTGGCGGAAAATGGACACCCCACGATTTGCGCCGAAGTGGAGCGACATTGATGGGCGATTTAGGTATAGCACCGGACGTTATTGAAAAATGTCTCAACCATACTGAGGAAAACAAAGTTAAGCGGACTTACCAGCGGCAGAAAATGGAATCAGAGCAGGCGCAAGCGTGGCGTGTATTGGGCGACCGGCTTAATCTGTTGGTTAATACGGACGCTTCAAATGTTGTCTTGCTGCACAAGCGAAATTGAGGCATATTGTTTTACTGCGTTATCTTCAATAGCTTATTTAGAAATTATTGCGCTAAATCTAATAAACATTGCGTCTCTGATCTCACCTTACCTAGCAGCAATCAAAATACTGGCAAAATAAACGGTGATAGCGTTTAAATGCAATTATGTTCAACGTGCCATATTTCTTAACAACGGCTGTTTTTGAAACAACAAAAGGTTTTCTCAACATTAGCTTTGATATTTTTGGAATGCCACCCTCGATAAAGTCGGTTGATTCTATTGTGCATTCATCTAGATGTAATTGTCTTATCTGGCTGCTGATAGGAATACCGACAAAATCATCATAAGGCAGATTATCTTTAAAAACGAGTACAGGTCTTTTTTTACTGGTTTTCAAGTCACTAAAGTAAAACTCACACAAAACGACATCAGCAATACTTACTTCCATACGTCATCTTCTTTATCATCTAGCCATTCTTCAATAGTATTTGCACTATGATTTGAGAAAGCTATTGTTTCTGATTTATCTTGATCTGTTTGCTTTCCGTAACGCTGCTTAATGAATAGGAAAAAATCATATACTTCCTGTTGTGCTGGTTCAGGCAATGTTTTCCAGTCTTGTTCTTTTATAAGTTGCATTATTGCTCTCCATAAAACTGTTTAGCTAATTTACTATTAATGTTTTGATAAAACACCCTATCTAAAGATATAAGCAATTAATGATTAAAACAATCAGATCACTAAAGATTCAAATTATCGGATTATTCTTTAGTCGTTAATTTTTTAACGCTCTTATCAAAGTCACTCTCACAATGATGACAATGATGATCTTGCACTACTCTAAACTTATCAGACTCAAGGTGTACCAGTTTTCAGCGACTAAACTTTTAACCTTGCCTGCTTTCGACAATATCTCATAACCATTAAACTGTATAAATCACCTATTTTTCAACTCCGCTTTCCAAGTTGAAATAAAAAACTTAA
>ENA-ORXI01000241-ORXI01000241.1-sediment-metagenome-genome-assembly--contig:-NODE-241-length-44200-cov-11.047980_pt1 | contig 44200 bp, 41 predicted proteins | sample MGYA00237861_ERZ511468 | MGnify/ENA primary metagenome ERZ511468 (study PRJEB26299, sample SAMN06266213) | sediment metagenome | isolation source: Hudson Canyon methane seep mesocosm | place... | reverse complement strand
GTAGACCAACAGGGCAAACGGCATAGCCATTTGCCCAAGCCACCGCCTAAGGCGGTGGATATACAAGACTGATTATATTGGAACAATCATGTTTTTTAACAAGATGAATGCCTATAGGTATTTAAACAAATTAATAGTCATTTTAGGTCTAATGACATTGAATTTATCAGCGTGCAGCTATATTGAACTTAGTGATAATGGCGTTAAAATCTCTTCTAAACTCACTCAAGTTGAGCGTTTTTTGGACGATGTTCAATTTATCTCAAAGATGCCTCGTACACCAGAAACAACGCATCATAAAAATGTACAGAAAATGTGTGCTGATAGATTTCGGCAATTAGGTTTTCAAGTGGAATATCATCATTATGGGACGGGGACTAATATTATTGGTATTTATCCTGGAAAACAAAAACCAGCTGAACAAATAATGATTTCGGCTCATTATGATACGGTGCCTAACTGTAATGGAGCTGATGATAATGCCAGTGGCGTGGCTGGAGTATTTGAAACAGCCAGACTACTGGTTTCTAAAGAGCACAAAAGAACATTGCTTGTTGCATGCTGGGATGAAGAGGAGCGAAAAGTACTTGGCTCAAAAGCCTATGTTAGGCGTGAAAAGAATAAAGCGACTAACATTAAAATGAGTTATGTCTATGAAATGATTGGTTATAAAGAGAATCATAAAAATTCACAGCAAATCCCCATTGGTTTTGAGCGCTTATATCCACAACAGGTCAAACAAATTAGTGATAATAAAAATCGTGGTGATTTTATTGCCCTGATTTATGATGATTTAGCCAGTAGTCTGCTTCCAATGATAAGTTTGCATGCGGAAAAGCAAGGGCTGCCAATACTCCAGTTTAAAGTGGGCTCCCAGTTGAAACGTTTGCCTGTTGCTGCTGATTTAAGACGGTCTGATCATTCAGCTTTTTGGGATGAGGACTATCCAGCCATGATGATTACAGATACCGCTAATTTTAGAAATCAGCATTATCACTGTATAAATGCTGAAGACAATGTACAAAGTTTAGATGCAACTTTTGCAATTAAAACCATAAACACAATATCTAAAACAATTGAAGATAATCTAAATCGGTAATAAGGTGAGAAATATCTGATTGGTAAAAATTATTAATCGACACTTTTAACAGGGTGGACTCAAATGACATGCAATTATATAAAAATTTTAGATCTTGCAAAAAAAGGCGAGTGGGATAAAGCCCATCAGTTAATCCAAGCCAATTCAGATGAATACTCTTGTTTGATTCATGCGTATTTACATAGAGTAGAAGGGGACTTATCTAATGCGCAGTATTGGTATAGTCGAGCTGAATCAATAATGCCTGATAACTCCTTAGAAGAGGAGTTGAAACGACTCTATCAACTTGTGGAAAAATAACGATTAATTTTCTGGTCACTAATAGGGAGGGCACTTTAAAAGATTACATGGCTATGAACTAAGCTCAGGTTGCTTCCGCTCTGTCTCGCAAGACACGGCGTAAATACATCCATGTAGCCTTGGCGACAGCATCCCTGCTGTCAACAGTCTTGAGAAACAAAGTGAAAACAACTTATAACCTGTGGTTTATTAATACGCATGAAAGATTATGGCTAATACAAACCACGGGTTAAAAGATATTTGGGGTAATATGTTTGTAAGTATGGGTAGGAGGGGCCTATTGGCCGCGACTGTTCTTGATCTTGTTCCGAATAGGCCTCACGAATAAGAATAGCTCAGGAATTTACTGATTTTTTATAAACCTGTAGTTTGTACAGAGCCATGTAAAAGTTTAATCGCTAATCCATGGTAAATTGAAAGACAGTTGTCGACTCGTTGCAGTTTTTTAAACCAAAAAGATCAAATTAATTTTTTTTCTTTGATATGTCATCGTTCCATGAATCTTTGGATTTTGGAAGACGCCCCAAATCATCAATAACTTGAATGCAATTGGGCGGAGTATCTGCCCATTTCCACAAAACTAAATTGCGGTTTTGTTCTGTACAGCCAGGTGCAAAACTACGACACTGAACACCAGTAATGTCCAAATTATGTAATTTATCGACTAGCTTCCATGTTGGTGGGTCTTGTTTTTGTGTGGTCAACCCTTCCCAGGCACAAGATAACTCAGATAAGGTAAAACCAAGAAATTGTAGGGTATCGGGATTGCTCAAGTCTGCAATATTGGCACAATCAACATCATATGAAACTATAGTCATTGGTTGAGCTTTAAATGGAAAGCCCTGCTGAGCTTCCATCCATGCTGTTGTTAGATCTAGCGAAGTATACAAGGCTGAGGTTTCTGGTCGATTAAAACGGCCACCAAATCTTTTGGCACCTTTTCCCGAAAGAGGGTCAAACGCCCACATGGGATGATGGGCTCTATAGACAGTACCTATAAACCGGAATGTTGGTATGCTCAAGCATAACCACCGTCAGCAATACGAGAAAGATAGTCTTTAACTGCTTTTGCTTGCCCTTCCTTAACTAAATCTTCGGCTGTTTTATCACCAAAAGAATGTAGCGGCTGAGAACGAAACCAAGCAAAAGCTCGGCCGACACTACCTGACCATTCAGTTACACGGTTAATAATTTCCACCGTATCTCGTAACCTGGCTTGTGTTGCTTTGCTTTTGAGTCTGACTACTTTAGAAACAGAGTCTTTGGATAATCCCGTCACTTCAGCAAGATCACTTTTAGTGATATGTAATTCTTTAGCTAGTGCACCTGATGCAACTAAGCCATCATTGCCAATAACGGTGTGTAAAAAATCAATACTCATTATTATGATTGCCCCGTTTTATTTACATAGTTAAGGGTGATTATAGGGGCTTTGTTTGGTGCTTACAATGTTAATTGATCCTATTAAAATTTAAAGCAGCCAAATAATTGCTTTTAAATTAGGCTTCTGATCTTCGAGTCTAACGTAGTAAATATCAAGAAATCGTACTTCTAAGTTTTAGGTTATGAGCAATAAAAGAACATAGCTCTCATCAAACAAAAATAAACCATTGATTTTAAAGTAACTTATTTTTGTATTTTCATGATATTTTATGAAAAATTGGTTGTTGTGCGACAGCGCACCGTTTAAAGGGCTTATGCTATTAATAAACATGATTATGAATTAACCACTGGTTGCTTCCACTAAATGAAAGATACCCAAAAGATAGACAGGAATAGGGCAAGAGAAAGAGTCAAGACGCGACCCTATCTACCCGTTTCCGTACTAGCTAAACAGCTAGGGCGAACATTGTAAGATGGACAAATATTACATTATCTTATTGTTTAGATTTATTTTTCCAGTTCGCCCAAGGATCAATATCCCCTTTAACAGAGGAAGCTGGAGAGCTCGATGATTTGTGCTTACCTTGTTTACCACCAAACCCCCTATCCGAGCTAGAGCGTTTTCCGGCACTTTGATCGTATGCTACCGATTTCTTTGCACGTTTATCGCGTAATCGTTCAGCATCTTCCAAACTTAAATTAGTAGGCTCACCTGGTACTTGACCTTCTGGAACAATCCGGTCTCTAGGAGGTAATGAAAACTGTTCGGAAGACGCTCTAGGTAAGTGTTTAAATTCATACAAATAGAAGGCTTCAACTTTTTCACAAGCCCAATCTGTTTTTTTAAGAAACTTAACACTGGATTCAATGCTCGGATTGGTCTTAAAACAATTGATGTTTAAATAGGCAGAGAGAATTTCAAAACCGTAGTGGTCTACTATTTCAATCAACATGTTTTTTAAACTAACGCCATGCAGAGGGTTATTATTGTAATTGATCTTATTATTCATTCTAATATCCAGCAAAATGGGAGGTATATATCATCATTATACCTGCCACTGCACATACAAAATATAGCGCCACAAACGGTCTCCTATAAAAAACAAATAATATCTGATGATTTGTTTAGTTTGTTGACATAGGCTGGCTAAAGTCGGGGATTATAGGAGTCCTCCTCATGATAGATGTTGTTGAGAAGAGCTGTTAACCCAGCCTCGGACTCGAAGGCCATAGCGAAGGTCTTGACTATTGCCTTTTTCATTACCTCACTAGACTCAAAGGTCTTGTGGTATTTTCAAAAATGACAAAAGATCTTCACCTATTCAATATGTGATTGGACGAGCCATAACATATGCCTAATGAAAGATAGACAGGAATAGGGAAAGAGTCAAGACGCGACCCCATCTACCCGTTTGACCCCATATTTTATTGTTTTCAATGTTGATTTGATTGTTAGCTTTTTCAACCCCATTTTGTTTCCAGTTGCCTATGCTCACTTGCACAATCTCTAAGATAGAGGTTAATAAGACTTTGATAGGGAATTCCTTTATCTTCTGCCATTTCTTTAAAGTAAGAAATAGTTTCCTCATCAATGCGAATAGTTATTTGTTTTTTAAACCGTTTTGCATAAGGATTCTTGACCGATTTTGAGAAATCATATGATTCACGCATGACTATAACCCTCGTATTGTTTACGTTCAAATTTATCAGCCTTTCTTGCTGAAATAATACGAATAGTGTTTAAATCCCTTTCACAGTGACAAACTGTTAACAAATTATGCTGTGAACTCATCCCCATAAGAATGAAACGATCTTCACCTTCAGAATGATCAGGATCATGAATTAACCGACCAAGTTCATCAGAAAACACAGTTTTAGCTTCTTCGAATGAAACATCATGTTTTTTCTGGTTTGAAATGTTTTTGTTTTCATCCCATTCGAACTTTAAACTATTCATGGGTTAAATATAATTACATTGTAGTTATAAGTCAATGCTAGAAGCTAACAAGGCTGTAGAAAAACCTCCAGCTATTTTTTAAATCGAAAATGCGTCTAAAAAACGTGTTTGTACGTGAACTCTAGCTCGGTTGAGTGTGCCACGTAGGTTGATGCTGGCTATATGATGAGGGTTTGGGCCTTCAGAACCGACTTTGGGAAGTAGGTTTCAAACCGCTTAAAGGGGCGCATAGGGCCTGTTCTTGACTATTGCCTTTTTCATTACCTCACTAGAGTCAAAGGTCTTGTGGTATTTTCAAAAATGACAAACGATCTTCATATATTCAATATGTGATTGGACGAGCCATAACATATGCCTAATGAAATATATGGCTATTAACAATCCACAGGCTGAAGGATTGTAGAGCGGACTTCAGTCCGCTATGTAGACATAGATTCCCACCTATAGCGGACTAAAGTCCGCTCTACATTAAATTACCCTAACCCAACCTGTGGTTTGTATAGAGCGATGATGAAATATACCTTAAAGATAGATAGGAATAGGGTAAGAGGCAAGACGCGACTCCATCCACCTTAGGCAAGTTGATTACCAAGTTATAAACAATTTGACAGTTATCTAAATTTACTTTCTTTCTGCTATTTCAAGTTGGCTGACCCCATGATTCACCCCATGATTTCCTATGCCTAATGAAAGATAGACAGGAATAGGGAAAGAGTCAAGACGCGAGCCCATCTACCCGCGTTTCAAGCTGGCTTGACCCCATGATTTGTGCAAGTTAAAAAGACCGCTCCACTCTGACAATAATAACCATGTCTGGCTTTCTATCTGCCCTAGCCAGATCGCCAGGCAACTCTTTGAGTTTTCTGTTCCAGTGACCGATATAGCGAACTTCTTTAAATGTTGCATTAAAGTATTTCCTAAATGAAGAAGTGAATGAGTCGCCGACGACCCAAATATACTTATCTGATGGCGAATTCTGGCCCCTTACAATAGAAGCCATCCCAAATGTTGTTTTTTCCTGATTTGGTATTTCTGTTTCTGTCCACACTGGTTTATTGGCCCAAATAACATCCCAGTTATCCTCTGCATGCAGTGGAAATTCTTTTAATTTAGAAATATTTATAAGGTCGCCACTGTGAGTAGAACCATGTTGGAATTCTATTTGCGGAACGGGCAAGCCAAAACGCTTTGAAAAACCAGAGTAGGCCAAGAAACTACCTTTGTCATTCCAGTGTGTATTTGTCATCCAATACAGAATTCCCTCCGTATTCTTGAGGCGAAGAAAATCCTCTGTTGGATTGTATACGGTAAGATTTGGAACATCTTTAAGATTATCCAAAAAGAAACTGCTGTATTTTTTTTGTGACGGCTTAAATTTATCTGGTAAATTTTCTGGGTAAATACTTGATTTATTGGGGCCAAGAATCAAAACAATTTTTGTGTTTGATTTGGCTCCTGTGTAAGCAATTTCCGAGAATAACTTCTTAGATTGGTCTATCTCGCCCTTAGTGGGAACCATATCCAGCATAAGTTTTGCCACAGTATTGTTATAGGCATTACCTAGAAATAACCAGTCTCCCTTTCCCCTATACCAAGCTAACGAATTACCAATTAGGTATTCCGCACCGCGCCTTTTAATTGCTGATTCTTCAAGTGTACGTGCTTGAGAAAGCCCCATATTATTGACAACGATACCTGAGACCCCAATCATAAACATTAAGCTGCAGAGCACAGCGACCTTCAATCCAATTCTATGATTACCAGACCGAAACGGCTTTTCAATCCATTTCATAGTAAGCCAAGCAAGCACTATAGAAATGATAACAGCAGCGATACGGATGTTACGACTAGGCAATTCACTCTCAATAATTCTTGCGAATGACAGCAAGGGCCAGTGCCACAAGTAAAGCGGGTAGCTAATCAACCCAAACCAAACAACAAGCTTGGCTGATAAAATTTGTCTATTAATCCAGGCCGTAGATCCCGCCGATATAATAAGCACGGTAGCCGAGACGGGCACTAATGCCCACACGCCTGGAAAACTAAAGTCCTTAGTGATTGTTTCGAAGCCAAACGCTAACAATGCTAGCCCAGTAAAAGCAGACAGATTTGCTAGTGCTTTTCCTTTCTCAACTTCTTTGTTCCTGTATATAGAAGATACAATAATACGATCCACCTTCAGCGCAATACCAGCGAAAGATGCCTTCTTGTAGATTGTTACCCAAGCCAACAACCCTCCACACATCAATTCCCAAAACCTTGTAAATGGTGAGTAAAAAGTAGCAACAGCGTCCTGTTTGATACCTTTTATATTGAGATAGAACGATCCGATCGCAATCGCCAGCGTTACAGCAAAAAAATTAAATTTTCGTTTCCATGTAAGCCAGAGCAACAATGGCCAAATGATGTAAAACTGCTCTTCTATTCCCAAACTCCATAAATGGAGCAAGGGCTTGGTTTCTGAGGAATTATCGAAGTAGCCAGACTCTTGCCACAACAAAAAGTTGGAAATAAAAGATGCCCCCCCCGCTATGTGCTTCCCTAGTTGCTTGTACTCATCAGTCAGTAGTGAAAGCCAACCAAAAGCAAAGCAAGCAGTCATCACCACTATTAACGCTGGAAATATGCGCCTAATTCGTCGGGCATAGAACTCCCGAATAGTAAACTCCTGTTTATCTAAGTTTTCATAGATAATTCCTGAGATAAGAAATCCTGAAATGACGAAAAATACATCTACGCCTATGAAGCCGCCTTTTACCCAACTCGGAAAAGCGTGGAAACCAACCACTGATAAGACCGCAATTGCTCGCAAGCCATCAATGTCAGGACGATATTTGGGGTGCAAAAGATGCTGATTATGCTGAGACATTACAAAACACCATCTCTACCTTTACAGCTAAACACTTAGCATTTATACGTTGTGCGTAGCATTACGTATAAATGTTTGTTGGACAAATTCATTTAGATTGTCTCACTACTTAATATAATGGAAATTGTTTTTTTGATAGCCAAGGTCGTATGCTATTTCGTTATCTTTCGATGAATGATATTCATAAAGAAAACTGCATAATTAGGAACCTATGGCATGATTTACATCATCTAGCGGGATTTATTATGCGCCTTTTTTTTATGCTAGACAAGACCAAGCCTCAACCCGTTAAGTTGCTTTTTTCACCTTATAGCCATCGGACTAGCTTTTGATTAGGCTAAACGTTGTCGTCGTTGTTTAAGTGAAGGAATTTGATAACAACTAGGCATATTTCCCTAGTGACAGGCTGGACATACACAAGTCAATCGCTCTGGCTCACAGGGCTTTATCACTTTTTTAACGCCCCTGGGTAGGCTGTTCGTTAACTTGAGTAACTGGCGTAACAGTGTCACTCGAACTTGACGGACACAATTGGCCAAAAAGCCATAATGGCGAATTCGCATAAAGCCACCGGGTAAAACATGGATCAGGAAGCGATGGAGAAACTCAACGCTTTCCAGTTTCATGATCTTTTTCTGATTGTTATCAGCATAATCTTTCCAGTGAAAGTAAACGTGGTGTTCATCCACTTTGATGATCCGGGTGTTGCTGATGGCAATTTGATAAGTATAGCGGGAAAGATATTTCACCACGATTTCAGGCTTTTCCAAGTAAGGTTTGATGTAAATTGACCATTTTTTGCTCATCACTTCATTAAGTACCTTGTTGACTTCATTATCTCGGGTGATCCGATATAGCTCACCTTGCTGATAGGTGCTTCTGAGCAGGCTAACTATTTTGCGCGAAAGACTTTTTTCAATGCATTGACGGGGTAGAGATAATCACTTTGTGTGGTCTCAATCGTTTTATGCCCGTCTTTAAGTGCCAGTCCCGGAATAAGACAATGGATATGGGCATGCCATTTTTTGCACACTGCTCACCCCCCAGTGTTTTTTTCTGTTGCTGACAAGAACAAAATAAATAGTAATTAGGATGCTAGGCTTGCCAATAAACCCTCAACAGCGACAATAGACTGGCTGATAGAGGAAAAATACGATCTTGACCGCAGCCATAGCACAGGCTCAAGAGTGTTAAATGTTTGAGCTGATGAGTTGCCTGCAAGATGGCATAAACTTAATTTTGCGTCAGTAATACGGGAATTTTCTGAGGCCGTTTCGGTAAGGGAATATCGAGAAAGAAATCTTTTTTTTCTAACACATGGTGATAACAAAACTTGAGAGCCATCAATGTCTGGTGAACGGTAGAGGCTGACCATCTTCGTTGAGTCGCTGTAGCCATCAGCCAGGATTTTACTTCTTCTGGACTGATCTTTTCGGGTGAGCTGTGATAATAAGTACTGAGACTGATGACCGCTCTAAGATAGATCTTGTGCGTTTCGGGGGCATATTGTCTGAAGGTCATCAGATCAATCATTTTTTGACGTAAGGGTGTCATGGTGATTCTCCTTATTCGATTTAAAAAGGAGAATTCAGTATCAATCTAACTGATATTTATTACGAGTAATTTACGGGAAGAAAGGCTTTTAGAAAAGGCTAAAGATTAAGGGAGGAGGCTCGAAAGCTACTGCGATAGCGGTTTTGTTCACAAGTTATTATCCTGATCCGAATATAATACACTCTAGCACCCCGTGTGTGTCAAAAACATCCTTTCAAGCTAGCAACACTAAGCAGATAACGTGCATTTAATACATGATTAAATGATATGAATAGAAAGCATTGAATAAATTAAAAAGAAGAAACCATCTTTTTTGCCAAAACTCTTCCAAACAGAATAAATTTTAAATCTCTGCAATTGGCTGAAACTAGCATTTGGCAAATTGTACGATTTGATTTGGCTCAATTTTTTCATGTCATTTTTTGCTTAAATTAAGGACCTTTAACTGTTCTCTCTCTCCACTTTATTGAACAGCCAATACTTGCAATCTGTTCTTTTGGGCCTTGTCCTGTTTGAGCAATTTGTTTCATTGCCTCAAATAAATCACGCTTAACATCATCTGCTGCGGTTTCTTTTTTACTTGCGTCAAGTCTGCCACGGTATTGCAGTTCAAAATCGTTATTATAGCCAAAGAAATCTGGTGTACAGACTGCACCGTATTGATTGGCGACTTCCTGAGTTTCATCCAGTAAATAGGGGAAATCAAAATTTAATTCCCTGGCTAAGTGTTGCATGTTTTCAAAAGAATCTTCTGGGTATTCAATAACATCATTAGAAGAGATGGCAATAGTTGATATGCCAAGTGCTTTTAATTCTGCAGTATCGCGTAATATTCGTTGATGTATTGCTTTAACATAAGGGCAATGATTACAGATAAACATGACTAATAAGCCGTTTTTACCCATCGAACTTTCTAGCGTCCAATATTGTTCATCAGTACTGAGAAGATTAAAGTTATGTGCTTTTTCGCCAAAATTACAAATGGGGGGATTTAGAGAAACCATTTTTCACCTAATGTTTTTATATAAAAAATAATTATTTAAGCTATATTACTACTTTATACCATTAATTAATAAATGAGTGCTAATGTACGGTAAATTAAGGATTCTTTGCGTTTTTTTATTATCTTTGTCGATGACTTCAGTTGGCTATGCAATTGATAAAAAACAACAGCGAGAAAATGAGTTACAAGTCCTTATCGATGTTTCTGGCAGCATGAAACAAAATGACCCTGAAAATTTAAGAATTCCAGCCGTTAAACTACTGATTAATTTATTACCAGAAGGTACAAAAGCTGGTATTTGGCTGTTTTCTGAGGATACCAGGGAGTTGGTTAAAACCGGGGTGGTAGATCAGCAATGGAAAAAAAATGCCTTATTAAAAGTGAAAAACATTCATTCAAGAGGGCTTTTAACTAATATTGAAGAGGCTATTAAAAAAGCGACACAAGAATGGTTAAAGCCATCGGGTCAACAGAATCGACATTTGATCTTACTGACAGATGGTATGGTGGATGTTTCTAAGGATATTATGCAAAGTGCTGAGTCCCGGGCAAGAGTTATGTCTGATCAAATACCATTATTGCAGCAGGCTGGCGTGAAAGTGCAAGCAATTGCATTATCTGATGAGGCAGATGCTGAATTATTGGGTAAATTAGCTTTTGATACGCAGGGTTGGGCAGAAACTGCATTATCAGCCGATCAGTTACAAAAAGTTTTTTTCAAATTATTTAAACAAGCGGTTCCACAAAACACAGTGCCAATTACAGGCAATGTTTTTTCTGTAGATAATTCTGTTAAGGAATTTTCTGTTCTTATCTTTAAGAAAGATGGCGCGGCTGCAACTCAGCTAATTTCACCAGATAAAGTTAATCTCAATTATAAGATCAGGAATAAAGAGGTATCCTGGCTCAATGAAAAAAATTATGACCTAGTCACCATTAAACAGCCTAAAGCTGGTGAATGGAGAATAGTGGCATCGATGGATCCTGAAAACCAGGTGATGATCGTAACAGATTTGAAATTTGAGGTTGATGAGTTACCTAATTATATTTCTTTGAATGAGCAAATTGAAGTGACTGGTTTTTTTACGGATAAACAACAGTTAATTACAAGAAAAGATTTTTTAAGTCTGATTGATATTTCTGCGCAGTTAGAAGGGGGGACGAAATGGAATATTTTGCCTGCAAAAAATAAGGAAGGCTTTTTTAGGCAATCAATAGGGGAAGGGTTAAAGACAGGGAGGCATGTCCTTAAGATCTTAGCCGATGGAAAAACCTTTAAAAGAGAGTTTGCACATAATATTGAAGTGACAGAAAGCCTGATAGAGGTGCAGAAAGATGTTAATTTAAAGGATCGTACGGTCACTATAACGGTAATACCTGATAAATCTATAATTAATGTGGATATGATGGCTGTGGAGGCAAATATCAGTCAGGTAGCTAAGCAGTCAAAAAGCCACGAAATGCAGAGAATGGATGATCAGTGGCAAATGCTTATACAAGCTCCAAAGCGGGGTGATAGTATAATAGTTAATTTTTCTATTATGGCGAATACTGTTCAAGGGCGTGCAATATCACCGAATATTCCTTCCCTGGTGATTGATGATCGTTTATTTGATAGTAACAAGCCCAAACAACCCGTTATTGAAGCGCGAAAGAATGATAAAAGAACTGTTAAAAAAGTCATTTCTGATAAGCCAGAACAGGAGCCTCAAGAGCAAGTTGATGAAGTTGAAGCCGTTAATTGGACGAAAACATCCATAATAGTTGTCATTATCAATGTTCTACTTATTTTGTCTGGCTTTTTTGGCTTTAAATATATGAAAAAACAAACGGCTGAAAAGCAAGAAAAATTATTGAGTAGGTTAGATTGATGATAGAAATAGATTCAATAATCTTAGTTTTTATGGCGGAGGCTTTATTGGCTTTCTTTCTATTAATACTTGTCTGGTTTTTTATTTCCAAAAAAAAGACAACTGGAGACGAACTTGCTTCAGAAAAGGTTATAGAAAAGCTGCAAGATACTGAAAATATAAAGGCAAAGCAATTGAGCATTTTAATTTCTACCCACTGTGATCTTGAGCCAGCTAAGGTAAATGAGGTCTTGGCAGATATTAGAAGCAATGAACGTCAGTTGTATAAGCAAATCATCCAGGTGTATTTAAATAGAGATGTTGAGGCCCTGGAAACAATTGATCAGCATATTGATCAATTGTCAGAACCTTATTGTAAGCTATTGGCGCGATCTTCTGAGAGTGCTGTCGATACAGATAAAATAAAAAAGGAACAGCAAGAAGCTAAGAAATTAATAAATGAAAATGAACGCTTGAGAGAGCAATTAACAGTTGCTATGAATACTATGGATGAAATTTCTGCTGAATATACCCGTGTTTTTAGTGGCACTCAAACTGAATTAGAACTAGATAATAGTAGTAAAAAAATGTTTATGATTTTTCGACAGGCTGAACAACAGATTAAAGAAACATCTATTGATGTAGATTTGGAGTCATTATGAGTGCTACGCTGAGTATTTTGGTCATTGAAATTGCAACAGTTTTGATGAGCATTGTTTGTGTCTTTGTTTTTTTTGGCTGGAAGCGCAAAAAAAGACGTGGCAATGAGTTTGATCAATTGTTAGAGGGGATAAATAGTCATCAAAATGAACGTTTAGCACAGCTAATGCAGTATTTAATGAAAGACCATGCTTTGCCTGAAGATGAAGCAAAAGAGTCTAGTGAATATATGATCGAAGCTGAAAAACAGTTTTTGCAACAATTTATAAAACAGCAAATTGAGCAAACACCAGTGACTGAATTTTATGATAATTTGCGTGAATTACTTGATCAGTATTTGTATTTTGTACCAAAAAAAGATCTAGAGAACACTAGCTCTACTGAAAAAGAGCTTGTTGAGCAGGTCGTCGAAAAAAGTGAAGCGCCAAAGCCAAATGCCTATAATAGTTTTGCTGACCCTGATTCTAAGGTTAAGAAGGTGACTGTTGTTAAAAAGAACAAGGTCGTCGAGGCAGCAGAAATTGAAAAGGCAGCAGCGGCAGCTCAAGAGCAGGAAGAGGCTGAACCTGATTGGGGGGATGCCTTTGCTGAATCTGGGGACGCCATGGATGAAGATACCAAAGAAGGTTATGAAGCAGGGCTAAATAAATAATATGGTTATGAGCAAACCACAGGCTGAGTTGTAATTAGGTTAAAAAATCCCCTAAATAACTTCCAAAAGATAAGTTATAGAAAATGAGCATCATATTTTTTGTTCAGAATCATAATAAATAATGAATGTTTGTTCATAAGCGAATTAGCCCTTGCGGCCACCAATCAAAGAATAACAAAATCAATGGTTTATAATTTTGTTATTCAAGAGATTGTCAGAAAAAAATAGGAAATTTTCATAAAATTATGAATTGGGCTGATAAGATTAAAAAAAACTTTGTTTTTCCTAGGAAATCCGGCCTGACTGATGAATGTACAATTAATCTGGATGTAATTACTACTGAATTGTCGATAAAAGAAAAAGCAGAAGTTGATGCAAGTCATGCCTTGCCATCTTCAAATGCGACAAAGTCGAATAGTACAGAGCGCGAGATTCAAAGTTACTTTGAAAATAGAATGGCGAGTATTAATCGTATAGTCAATGATGAACTCAGCCTGCGAAACACCTCTATAACCGATACCAACCTTGAAGATGAGCGAGCTTTAATTAACAACCATACCGAGCATTCCAAATTATCATTAAAAAGTCTGGTTGCAAAAGAATTTAGAGCTTTAAAACAATTAAAGCAAGAACTGGATGATTTACAGCAGGAATTTTATAGTTTTCAAAAGCTAAACAAGCTGACCAGAACACCACATTATCCAGAATCACAATTATTATACTTCTCAATTATTCTCGTTTTTTGGTTGTTAGAATCGGCGGGCAATGGATACTTCTTTGCTGAAGGTTCTGAATTGGGGTTGTTAGGCGGTGTTGGGCAAGCGGTTATTATTGCTGCAATTAATATAGCGGTCGCCTTCTTTTTTATAGGCTGGTTGTTCAGGTATAAAAACCACTGTTCAGTATGGAAACAAATATGCGCTTTTATTGGTTTGGGTATTTATATTATTTGTGCTTTTGCTTTTAATCTTTTGGTTGCTCATTATCGAGATTATTTTGCTTTTAATTCTGAGCAAGCGGGTGTGTTAGCTGTTCAGCGTTTTATTGATACACCCTGGAACTTGTCTGAATTTAATTCCTGGATATTATTTTTTATGGGATTAATGTTTGCAGTTTTTGCTTTTGTTGATGGCTACAAAAGGGACGATATATATCCAGGTTATGGCAGGTTGCATCGACGTTTACAGTATTTAAATGAAGAATACGAAGAACATCGAGACTATGTTGTGGCTGAAATTGATGAGGTGCGTCAGGCATTTTTAGCTAATTTGGAGGATATGAAGCAGGCTGTGTTATTGAAACATACCCGGTTAGTACATTTAGTCGAAGATAAGCAGGCATTTGTTGCTGAGTATGAGCAGGGAATGGCAAACTTTATTGCGGCAGCCAATACCTTAATTTTTCGATACAGAGATTTTAATATGGGCTTTCGAAATGACAGTTCTCCCAGCTATTTTTCAGAAGACTGGCAATCAGCTAATCACTATAAAGTACGTGGCGCTCATGACGATATTGAACAAGTGAAGCAGCAAAAGCAATTGTTTAATGATTTTCCTGGTTATTGTCAGCAAAGGAGAAATGAAATAGAAAAGTTATATGTGCTATTTTTACAGGAACTGCAAGAGATAGACCCTGGTTTTAAACCCCATTCTAATGATGCAGAGCAACGTTAATAATGTCTAAATTTCGGAATAGAAAACGGAATTCAAGAAATAAAAATCTGATTGGTTTTTTTGTTATCTTGTGTGTGATTATTATAATGAGTATGTTGGTGTTTTTTCGCTATCAATTGCAGGATAAGCAGGTCTCGGTTGATCCTGAAACTTTATGTCCTATATCAACTCCTAGCCCAAAATATATTGCCCTAGTTTTTGATAAAAGTGATACTTATAACACTGTTCAGCAGCATTTCCTAAGACGATTTTTCAGTGAGTTTAAAAACAATTTATTACCAGGGACTCAGATATCTGTTTATGTGATTGATGAAGTAAAAACTAAACAGATTGAACCTTATTTAGTCGTTTGTGCACCAAGAACTGGAGAGCATGCTAATGCTTTTTATGAAAACCCCAGGCTTATTCGTGAACGCTGGCAGCAACAATTTGAGCAACCTTTAGATCGTGTTATTGATGGCTTTATGCAAGCAACCAAGGCTGACTATTCCCCCATTATGGAGACGTTGCAAATTGTTGCTTTAAGTGCTTTTCCAGTAGGAAATGCATCGCTAGATAAACAAATAATATTAATATCGGATATGTTGCATCATACCCCTGAATGGTCTCATTACCGTGGGCAAATGGATTTTACTGAATTACAAAAAAGCACATACTACCAGCGGATCAATACAGACTTGCAGAATGCTGAAATTAATATTTTGTATGTTCGTCGTGACGGTATGGAAAAAATTCAAAATAAAAGGCATGCTTTTTTCTGGGCTGACTATGTCGAATCAATCGGTGGGCGGGTGACTTTAATTGAAAAAATTGATGGATAAATAAAATGACGGAAGGAAGTTTCAAGCAGAGTTCATTGCTTGGCATACGAAAAATGTTTGTTGTAGCTCTTATTGCTGGTGTCCTGGGTATTTGTCTCCCGCAATTTTTTGCTTATCCAGAATATGCAGTGGTTTTGCCTTTACTTGCCATGGTTTTATATACTGGTTATGGTTACGCACTCAGTGCCGATAGTATTTTTATAGAGCAATTTGCTGATAGTGTTTATTATCTAGGCTTTCTGTTAACCTTGGTTGCTTTGGTTTTGTCGCTTTATTTTTATCAGGGTGATACTCTGGATTCGGGTCTATTAGTCGCGAATTTTAGTTTGGCTTTATTGACAACAATCTTTGGCTTAGCGGTTAGAATTTATATTAATAACTTTCAAATTGAAGTACATGGTGCTGAAAGACATGTTATGTCGGGTGTTGAACAAGCCGCAAATGAGCTGGTTAAAAAAGCCAAATTAATTTCAATGCAATTGGATGTTTCTCATCAGGAAACTCAAGCAGCCATTAGACAATCTGTCGAACATGCAACAGAAGGAATGTACCAGACAGCGTTAAACGTTGATAAACACGCTAAAATCAGCTCGGAGACTCTGCATAAAAATATGCAGCATATGAATCAGACAGTAGTGGATGCAGTCGCTACCCTGCAAAAAAACTTACTTAATATTAAACTACCGGATGAAATATTTTCTGAACAGTTAACTGCTCCACTTGATCGTCTGGTTCATCGATTAAATGAGTCTCAACTTTTACTTAAAGAGCTAAATGTACAGCAAAGTAGTATTTCTCAAAATGCACAAGGTATTGTTGAGAAAATGGGAAATGCCATGACTGAGGTTGAAATTTTGGCGCATTCAATGGACCTATATAATAATAAATTAAATGCAAACACCAAGATAAATGATGATTTGGGGAGAGCTATTAAAGAAATGTCTTTATTATCAAAAAGTACTGCTCAAATAACTGAAAACCTTGAGAGGCAATCAGATCAATCCACCCTAGTGTTAAATAATTTTAGCAAACTGGCTAATTCTTCAGGCCAGATGTCAGGCATTTTTGAAAGCATTGGTGTGAGTTCTCAGGTCGGTGTCAAAATTGCTAGCGACCTTGACGATATTTCAACGGCATTAGCCAATTCGCGTGAAACTGTAAAAGAAATTTCCAGTTTTGGTATTCATGTTATCTCAAGCTTTAAACGAATGGAAACCTTTAATCAGATAATCGATGAGCATACCCAGTTATTAAAAAGTATGGGGGATGTAGCGAAAACGGATATTGATTTAGCAAAGCAATATAAAACTGAAATGGCTTCGGTTCTGCAACAATCTAGAGAATCTTTAGCTCTTATGCAACAAGGATTGGCTAAGGGAATAAGCGATTCCACCGCTAAGCAGGAAAAAACTTAACCATGGCTTCAAGTGAGGGGCGGCGTTCTTTTTTATTAGGGATAACGCTGAATGAGTTGAGCTTTATTATGTTTTTTTTGTTGATGTTTATTAGTTCAGCAACATTACAAAAAACCAATAAACAGTTACAGCAAGAAATTGAGCAAAAAAATCATTTGCAAGCCGGAATTGTTCAAGTTGAAGAGCAGCGAGATGAAGCTTTTAAACGACTCCAGCTAATAGAAAGCCGATTAATTAGAGTGGGTGGTTTTTCTACAGCTCCAAATGAGCAGCAATTAGAGCAATTGTTTACCCGGCTACAGGCTGTTAAGGGTGAGGAAGAATTGCAGCAGACAATCAATCGCTTACACGCTGAGCAGAAGTCTCTTCGACAGTATAAACAGTTTGAGGATGTTATAAAGCATAGTGAGCTGGCGGGTAGTTCCTTGCAACAACTTGAGCAATTTTTGCAACAAACAAAGCAGTCGAGGCAAGAGTTGGGGCTGCTAAAAGGGCGTTTAGCTTATTCTCAGAAAAAGTTAAAAAATAGTGGTCTAGGCTACCCACCTTGTTGGGCCGACTCCTCAACTGGAGCCGTAGAATATTTGTATACTGTTACTCTTTATGAACAATATATGCAGATTGAAGCCGCTTGGCCAGTTCATCGAAAGGTCGATATTGCATCGCTACCTGGCGCTATGGCTTTAGTTGGGCAACAGTTGAAAATTCAGCAATTAAGACAGGGTGTTAAAGCACTTTTTGCCTGGAGTCAGGCACATAATTGTAGACATTTTGTACGGATTAAGGATGACAAATATACCTCAAAAGAGGCGTTCAAAAAACAGATGCTGGTTTTAGAGGATTACTTTTATAAGTATTTACTTCGATAGGGAGGGGCTAGTTTGGGCTTTAGCTTCATGGCGGACTGAAGTCCGCTCTACGACATGGATTAGGTTTATTCGGAATGGTTTTTAGTATTTTTTAGTCGCTCGTGCAATTCAAAGTTAATCATTCTAAGGGTTGCTAATACAGCAGCAAAAACCTGATTTGAATGGACGCCACGGGTTCTACGAGTTGATTGATCACAATCCCAGGTAATCACACATTCGGTCAGTGCATTGGTGTGTCCGCCTTTTGGTATTCTTACTTCATAGTCAACTAAAGCGGGTAGGGTGTAGTCATGAAGTTTCATTATTTTATTGATGGCATCAATAAATGCATCAAAACCACCATTTCCTGAGCCAGAAGCAATATGTTTTTCACCTTTCACGTCTACGCGTACACTAACAGTTGCTTCTAAATTAAAGCCGCTGGTGATAGAGCAGTTTAGTAGCTTAATATGATGATAGTCTTTACTTTCTAAAACATCGGCAATGATGAATGGGAGATCGTCAGTGGTGATTGTTTGTTTTGAATCACCGAGTTGTACAACTTTAGCCAGGACTTTCTTTTGATTTTCTTCAGAAAGATCTAGGTCTAGTAATTCCAGGTTCTTTTTAAGCGAGGCCTTACCACTCATTTTCCCAAGCGCGTAGCTATGGATGCGGGAAAAACGTTCGGGTACTAATGCACTTTTATATAGGTCGCCTTTTTGATCACCATCAGCATGGATACCAGCTGTTTGGGTAAAAACATCGGCGCCGGTAATTGGGGTGTTGGCCGCAATGCGTTTGCCCGAGAAGTTTTCTATCATGTTGCTGCTGCGAACAAGGTGGCTTTCATCAATTGATAGCTCCATGTTCATTTTGTCACGCAATACGACGGCGACTTGGGCTAGAGAAGCATTGCCCGCTCGCTCGCCTAAGCAATTTATAGTGCAATGGATTGAGCTAATACCTGCGCGTACTGCTGCCATAACATTGGCAGTTGCCAAGCCATAATCATTATGAGGGTGGAAATCAAATTGCAGTTCGGGGTAGCGGGTACACATGTCATTAAGGTTGGTGTATACCTCTTCTGGTGACATAACACCTAAAGTATCTGGCAGCATAAAATGGCTGATGCCTGTGCGCTGTAGATTGTCCATTAAAGCAAAAACATAATCACGGTTATCCTTGTAACCATTTGACCAGTCTTCCAGATATACATTAACAGTCAGGCCTTTCCCTAGTGCATAATCAACCGTTTTTAAAATGTCAGTTGTATGTTGTTCCAGGGTTTTTCCTAATTGATCACGGCAATGCTTTTCACTGCCTTTGGTGAGCAGGTTAATAACGCTACCACCTGCTTCAATGATCCAGTCAACGCTTCGGGTGTGGTCTACAAAACCTAAAACTTCAGTGCAGCCCTCAAAGCCTTCTTTTCTGGCCCATTCATTAATACGTTTAACAGCCTGCTTTTCACCGTCGGAAACTCTGGCTGATGCAACCTCAATACGGTCTACGCGTAATGATTGCAGTAATGTTTTGGCAATATTGACTTTTTCATCAGGGGAGTAGGATACACCTTGGGTCTGTTCGCCGTCACGTAGTGTGGTGTCCATTAACTGGATGTGTCTGGATTGTATGGACATGTTATTGCCTGGGAAGAAATAAGGTTGTTTTTGCTTTGCTAATCCCTGCTATATGAATAGAAGGGATTATAGATAATATAGGATGTGCTGAGGCATGAGGCGCATCAATTGACAAAGATGCGCTTCATGTTGTCAGCACATCCTATGAGCTAACGTGTTTACAGTATTAAGCCCAAAGCCAGGGGAAGTTTTGTTTGTGCTTAGCTTCGTACTGATCAATAGAGTCAGTCTGTTCAAGTGTTAAACCAATATCATCCAGACCTTTGATTAAGTTATCCTTGCGGAAAGGGTCAATTTCAAATTTAAAGCCATTGCCAGCAGGTGTAATTAACTCTTGATTTTCAACATCAACTGTAAAGCTTACCCCTTCGTTTGCAGCAATTTCATCCATTAGCTTGGCTAATTGCTCTTTAGTCGCAATGATAGGCAAGATGCTGTTTTTGAAGCAGTTGTTGTAAAAAATATCTGCATAGCTAGTAGAAATTATTGTGTTAAAACCATAATCCTCAATAGCCCATGGCGCGTGCTCACGTGATGAACCACAGCCAAAGTTATCGCCAACCACTAATATTTTAGCGTCTTTGAATTCTGCTTTGTTTAGTTCAAAATCAGCATTGTCGCTACCGTCTTCGTTAAAACGCCAGTCGTGAAAAAGGTGGATACCAAAACCACTACGTTCAACTTTTTTTAGAAATTGCTTAGGAATAATTTGGTCAGTATCAACATTGCTTCGTCTCATTAATGCCGCAATGCTTTGGTGTTTATTATAGGGTTCCATATTGATTAATCTCTATTAAAGGTTGCGAATGTCAACAAAATGACCAGCAGATGCCGCAGCTGCAGCCATAGCAGGGGATACTAGGTGTGTACGGCCACCTTTACCCTGGCGACCTTCAAAGTTTCTGTTTGAAGTTGAAGCGCTGCGTTGGCCGACAGTTAATTCATCACCATTCATTGCCAGACACATTGAGCACCCTGGCTCACGCCATTCCCAGCCTGCATCAATAAAAATTTTATCTAAACCTTCATCTTCAGCTTGATTTTTAACATGGTAAGAGCCTGGTACTGCGATAGCAGTGACGTTGTCAGCAACCTTTGTACCTTTTGCAACTTCAGCGGCAATACGGAAATCTTCGATACGACCATTGGTACATGAGCCGATAAAGATTAAATCAACAGCAATATCAGTGATTTTTGTATGTGCTTCAAGTCCCATATAATTCAGGGCATCTTTACAAGCTTGACTCTTAATCTCATCACTAAAATCTTCAGGCCCAGGGATGATGTTAGTCACACCTGTTACTTGTTCTGGTGATGTGCCCCAGGTTACTTGGGGTTCAATTTCAGCTGCATTTAAGGTGATAGTGGTATCGTATTTAGCGCCATCATCAGTCGGTAGCGTTTTCCAGTAAGCTAATGCTTTTTCCCAGTAATCACCTGATGGTGCAAATTCACGACCTTTTAAATAGTCATAGGTTTTTTGGTCTGGAGCAACTAGTCCTGCTCTTGCACCCGCTTCAATCGCCATATTACATAAAGTCATGCGGCCTTCCATAGAAAGCTTAGTGATTGCTTCACCCGCATATTCGATGACATGACCAGTACCGCCTGCAGTGCCAATTTTTCCTGTAATAGCTAAAGCAATATCTTTTGCAGAAGCATATTTAGATAATTCACCATCAATTTGCACCAGCATGGTTTTTGATTTTTTTTGTGGCAAGGTTTGAGTCGCCATCACATGTTCAACTTCTGATGTACCAATACCAAAAGCTAAAGCACCAAAAGCACCATGTGTTGCTGTATGGCTATCGCCACAAACCACAATCATGCCTGGGTGAACAAAACCGTGTTCAGGTACCACAATATGAATTACGCCATTATTTGGGTTTTTCATATCATATAAGTTCAGACCATTTTCTTCGCAGTTTTCTGCCATGGTCTCAATTTGTTTTTTAGCAATAGGATCAGCAATAGGAAGATCTCTATTTTTAGTCGGAACACAGTGGTCCATTGTCGCTAAAATACTATGTGGATTCCGTACCTTACGGTTTGCAAGTCTAAGTCCTTCAAAGGCTTGAGGACTGGTGACTTCATGCATTAGATGGCGGTCAACATAAAGTAAGGGGGCTTGACCTGTTGCTTCAACCACAAAATGGCTGTCCCAGATCTTTTCATACATTGTTTTTTTCATAGTATATTCCAAAACATTCTGCCTAAATAATAGCTAATTGGACAGATGTCTATTTTGTGTGGTGTTCAAATATCGATTAACCAAACATTATCTCTTAAATAGGGTGTAGGTTGCAATGACAAAAGAAGTGTTGCTTTATGGGTTCGGTATGTTGTCTTCTAGCAACATTATAAACATTTGGTGAACAATAAATTACTATAAAGTGGTATTGTTTACTTTTTATTGTTCTGTATCATACGCTACAAGTTCAGAGCACATTAATGGCTCTGTCAATCAATTAACATAGTACTAGGAATTTAAAGTAAACATGAAAAAAGATATTGCGATTGGAATGTTATTCATTTCAGGATTGTGGGGATTTATTTCAGGCGCATTTATAGTTTCAACTGTCATGTTTGCGGCGGCAGCTATGTTTAGTAATATCTTTTTAAGAGAAAGATTAGATTAAACCAAATTCATACACCTCCTCGTTGTGAAAAGCAGATTTAAGACTGCGAACCCTTGACCTTCTTTAGTATTTTCTAAAGGAGGTTTTTTTTGTCTGTTAATTAAACGGTGTTCAGTTAGTGTTCATGGTAGTTAAGTTATTCTAAACCCAACATCAAACAACGCTAGTAAAGCAGGAGAAAGTCATGAAAATGTTAACAATGGTAGTGGTATTAATGTTCACCCCTTTTGTCAGTCATGCAGAATGGAATAATCATTATAAGCACGACAATCATGAACGAGGGCGTAATAATTCATCTTTTTGGCAGAATGTCGAGCATCGTCAATTTAGGCAAGAAACTCGTATTGAAAGAGGTATTAAGAAAGGGCAGTTAACACGTAGAGAAGCAAGAAAATTACATAGGGAGCAAAAACATGTTGCAAAACAAATTAGACATTTGAGACGTCATAAATATCTAAACAAAAGAGATAGAAGAGAAGTAGTGGAACATTTAGATTATGTGAGTGAAAAGATAAGAGCTTTAAAACATAATCGCCATTATGCTAAGCAACATAACCATGGGCGTAGAAAACAGAATCGCCATGTTTATTCGAATGATAATAATAGAAATTATTATGGAAATAATAGTTTGTTGTCTTGGGCTAATAATGATTCATCAGCTGGAATTTATTTTAGATTCTAGTTTAATTGAAAATTTAATTAGAGCGGACATTGCTCCGCTCTAAAAACCAATCAGGGTATTTTTCTACCTTTATTAATTAAAAAAACAGACCTTTAGATCCAAGGTAATTGAGTTATTGCGAATTATTTTCATTAATAATGTAGAATGCATTGAAAATAATAACAACTATAAAATAATGAACTCACAACCTGATTTCTCAAATTTTCGATTTCTTAGAGATTGTATTCGACGAGTTTTACCCAATTCTCAAGCTATTGGGCTGGCAATAATCCTTGTTGTCGGCTTTGTTCTTATTTTTTCCTTGTCAGATATTTTAATGCCAGTTTTTGCATCTGTGGTACTTGCTTATTTATTACAGGGCATAGTGTGTAAGTTAGATAAGAAATTACCTCGTCTTGCAGCAGTGTATATTGTGTTTTCAGGATTTATGACCTGTCTAGGGCTTGTGATTTTTGTATTAATGCCAATGGCCTCTGCTCAAGCTGTTCAGCTTATACAACGCATTCCTGAAATTATAAAAAGGGCGCAGGTCGAAATCATGCGATTACCTGAACTTTATCCGCAGTTTATTACTGAAGAAAATATAAAAGGTATCATGTTTTCCATTCAAGAAGAATTATTGAAATATGGGCATGAATTGGTTTCAAACTCTGCAGCGTCGGTGTTGGGGCTTGTAACGGCTATTGTTTATTTGTTTTTAGTTCCTTTGATGGTTTTTTTCTTTTTAAAGGACAAAAAAACCTTGGTTGAATGGTTTCTCACCTTTATGCCTAAAGATAGGAGCTTAACTGTTAGAGTCTGGCAGGAAGTTGATATGCAAATTGCAAATTACGTTCGGGGTAAGTTTACAGAAGTTATCATTCTTGCTTTTGCAAGTTATTTAACATATAGCTTATTAGGTTTGAATTATGCGGTATTGCTTTCTGTATTAATGGGGCTTTCAGTGATGATTCCTTATGTAGGGGCAACCCTGGTCACTTTTCCCGTTTTAGGTGTTGCTGCTATACAGTGGGGCTTTACCGCAGATGAATTCATGTATGTGGCGATTGCGTATTCAATTATTCAAGCTATTGATGGCGTTGTGTTAGTTCCTTTGTTATTTTCAGAGGCTGTCAATTTACATCCTGTTGCCATTGTTGTCGCAATTTTATTTTTTGGTGGTTTTTGGGGGTTCTGGGGCGTGTTTTTTGCTATACCCTTGGCAACAGCGGTTAAGGCTATTTTGAATGCATGGCCAACCTTAGGGGAAACTCGTTTAGATACTTCTTTCTGACTTTTAGTTTGGTTAACTTAAAAGTGATGGTGTTAACTTACTTGTTACTGAATCTCGGCTTCCATGCCAAGATAACTTTTAAGGGATCCAAAGTATAATCATAAATAACATTATGGCTATAAACTAACCACCGGTTGCTTCCACTCTGTCTTGCAAGACGCGGCGTAAATCATCCATGTAGCCTTGGCGCCAGCATCTGACTGCCAAGGATGGCGGAAATGCAGATATTGCAGGAGCTTTTATCTGCCCTGCTGTCAACAGTCTTGAGAAACAAAGTGAAAACAACTTATAATCTGTGCTTTGTTAATACGCATGAATAACATTAACTTTTGTTACTTGGAAAGTTAACAGGTCGAGCTTAAAATTCTTCTGCAATATAGGTTGCTAACCTGGATCTTTCAACATGTTTTAGGGTTATATGAGCAGAATGTTCCCAGTTTTTCATTTTATCAATGACATAGGCTAGGCCGGATGTTGATGATGTTAAATAGGGGGTATCAATTTGCTTTAAATTACCAATAACAACAACTTTAGTCCCATCTCCAGACCTCGAAATTAAACTGAGCATTTCATGAGGCGTGAGGTTTTGCCCTTCGTCAATAATGAAAAATTTATTTGCAAGAGAGCGGCCGCGCATAAAGGTTGTAGATTTTAATTTTATTTTACTGAATAACAGATCTCTACTTGCGGTTTTTTCAAATCCTTCTCGATCTTCATTACCACTCAGATAGTCAATACTGTCTAAGACTGACCCCATCCAAGGCTCGACCTTGGCTTCTTCTTCACCAGGTAAAAAACCAATCTCCTTTCCTAGGGAAACCGTTGCTCTGGTGACTATAATTTGATCATAGTTTTTTTGTTCAAAGACTTGGTATAAAGCCGATGCGAGTGATAATAAGGTTTTTCCACTACCAGCTTCTCCTGAAATTGAAACAAAATCGATTTCAGGATCATTGAGTAAATTTAGAGCAAATGATTGTTCATCAGAGCGGGCATGGAGTCCCCAAATAGAATTCCTTGTTTTATAGTCATCTAGTATTTCTGCAATGCAATGATTATCGTAAACCTCGGTTACGATGGCATTCATATGCTGCCCTGAATCTTCATATATATTTGTGTTAACTATTAGCGATGAAGCCCATGGCGCTGTTATTCGGTAGCGTAATTTTGGATAATCTTTAGATGGAGGAATCACTTCACAATTGATTCCTTCGCCAGCCCAATGTTCATCCGTTAAAAGAACACGTCCTGCACCTAAAACATCTTCATCAGCAATTTTACTGATTTTGTCATGGCGGTAATCTTCTGTTTGAATTCCAGCAACAGAGGCGCGAATTCGCATATTGATGTCTTTTGTAACAAGAACAATGGTGAACTCATCATCTGAAATTAGATTTTTATGCTTTTCAAGGTGCTTCGTTGCATTAATTATTTCACTGTCAGGGTCTGTTGTTTCATCAACATCGAAAGTTTGGAAGATTAGTTTACCTTCACTGTTTGGAAAATTAATGCCATTTTTTATATCTTCAAATGATGCACTTTCAATAATATTGTCAAGGTGACGATGAACCTCTCTGGCATTGCGAGCGGTTTCTCTATTTCCTGTTTTATGGTGGTCAAGTTCAATTAGAACTCTTTTGGTAATAAAAATAAAATGTTCATCAAATTTAAATAACGACTCAGGATTATGAATTAAAACGTTAGTATCAAGAACATAGCAGCGCTTTTCTAGTTTTACTTCTTTAATCATAGTTGTGACTCCATAAGGGTAGCTATTGCGTCTTAAGTATTGTTGAATATAGTTTATGTTGCGAAACAATGTTGAGGTTAATTCGTAAGGCTACTTGTGTGTTGGAAATCAGCTTGTGATTTTAAGTAAAAATAGTAGCCTTTTATTGAGTTTTTCAGTTGATGATTGAATATTCATAAAAAACCTTATGAGAAAAGTGTTTAGGAAAATTCTTCGAGTTTTTGTAAAACCTCTTCGATATGAACTTTTACTTTCACTTTACGCCATTCATGAATCAATACACCTTCTTCATTAATTAAGAAGGTACTGCGTTCAATACCTCGGACCTGTTTTCCATACATGTTTTTCATTTTTATAACATCAAATAATTGACATAAAGTTTCTTCTTTATCTGATAATAGTTCAAAAGGAAACTCCTGCTTTGCTATAAAGCCTTCGTGTACTTTTATACTGTCTCTGGATACGCCAAAAATAACGGTGTTATGTGTAGAGAACTGTTCAATATTATCTCTGAAATCCTTGCCTTCTTGCGTACACCCAGGTGTATTATCTCTAGGGTAAAAGTAAATAATAACCTTTTTTCCAAGGTGATTAGAGAGTTTAAAAGGCGTTTCTCCTGTTGAATCAGCTTCAAAATCAGGGACGGTAGTGTTTAATTCAATGGTAGTCATATTAGCGTTTAATGGGTTCAATAATGGCATCAATATTTAAGGTATCACAAAAATCTAAAAACTCTTCCCGCAACATAAGCAAGCGTACTTGAGGTGGGATAAGAAGGATAAATTTTGTGGAAAATATTGCAGTCTGAATATAAGGTGCAGGATAGCTGCTGGCATTAATCTCTTCTATACATATTTCACGTTCATATAAAAAATTTGTGATATCTTCTATAACATTGTGCCGATCAATAGAGATGGTTTCTAAAGAGTAGGGTATAGAGGTTGGCTTTTTTAGGTTGGGCTCTGGTCTGATTGTGTTGATATTTATTTCGAGACGTTTTTGCAGGTTGTCGAGTAGCGTTTCAACTTTAGCAATATGATTCCAGTTACCATCAACCAATAAAAAAGCAGCGGTCGATTGAGCTAAGTTTGATGATTTAAGGTCTAGCACTGTGCAGTTACAACTAGAAATGGTCGATAGGATTTCGGCAATAAAATGCGTTGACTTGTTTCCTAAAGCTGTGATTGTTAGTTGCATAGAGGGCATCCTTTTTTTTGAAGTGTAGCATCAAAAACTATATGACAGTAGAGAAAAAATATAAAAAATGGATAAGTTATTGAACATTAAAGAATGTGCTTAAGATAAAAAATTATAGTTATTTCATTCTTGGTAACGATTTTTTAATTAAGAAATATTATAGTCGGCCGACATGAGAGAAGAGAGCTATAATTTAAAATATAAAATTCGAAATAGCTTGAAGACCTGTTTGAGGGAATGTGAATGGCAGATTCAAAAGATAATAAAAATATAGGATCATCTGAAAATTTTGCAGATGATCTGGATTCAATGTTGAATGATGCAGAGTCATCCATGGATGAACAAGATGAGTTTATTGATGACGATGACGCAATTGATCGTTTGTTAATGGATGATGCTTTTGCTGAGGATGATCAGGTTGATTCATTGCTAGAAGAAAGTGGTTCCGGTCAGGAAACATCGAATGATACTGATGAATTCGATGTGGATGATTTAATTAATTCAGTTTCGACAGAGAAAGAAGCTGAAGTGGACGACTTTGCAGAGGATGACTTTGCTGAGACGGAAGAACTTGAGGAACAACAACCTGAGATTTCTGTTAATAAAACAGAAGAAACTGTTGAAGATGAGTTTGATGTAGATGATTTGCTTAATTCAGTTGCCGCAGAGGCAAGTGATGAAATAGATGTATTTTCTGAGGATGAGCCAGAACAAGGTCAAACTGCTCCAGTTAAAGATGATGTTGTATCAGAAAATAATGAGACGGAAGAGAATCAAGAAGACATGGAAGATGAATTTGATATAGATGATTTAATTGATTCAGAATCACCAAAGAAACAAGCGGCTTCAGAGGTGGGGGACGATAAGGCTGATGATGATTTCTTAATGGCCGATTTTGATATATCAGCTGATGACGAGGAAGGATTAGTTGAGTCGGATATCGATGAGGAAGAAAGTCATTCTGATCTTGATGTGTCATCTAGTGAGCATAATGAAGAACTGCATAATGAACTGAATGCACAAGCAGCGCAAACGACTCAAGCGCTGGCCCAGGCTAATTCGGCAATTAAGAAATTGAGTGCTCAAGTTAGCAAGCTTGGGAGCAGCAATGAAGGATTAACAGAGCAAATTAAGGAAATAACGGCTACAACGACTGAAAAAGCTGATTTAGCTGCTGAAGAGATTGATACTCTACAAAAAGAACAACGGAAACTAAGAAAAGCTCTAAAGGAAAGTGAAAGTAAAGTGCCTGTTATCACTTATGTTGTCATGGCCATAGCTATTCTTGCATTGTTGGTGGGTGGTGGATTAGGCGCTATTGGATTTGGTGCTCAAACTGATGTTGAAAGCCTGGCTGAATTAGTTGCTACGCTTGAAGAGGATATAGAAATTATTTCTGCTAAAGATTCGACTTCAGATGTTAAAGAAATTAATTTTAAAATTAATGCTTTAGAGATTAAAGATGAAGGGCTTGATTCGCAGCTAGCAGAATTAACACAAGAGATTCAAAAACCAAATACCTTAAAAACTGTTGTGGATGATTTGGCTGTACAAAATGATCATGCCCAGATAGCAATAGAAAAATTATTGGCATCAGTTGAAACATTGGAACAACAAAAAGTTATTGCAGCATCAAAAAGGAAAGTTAAAAAAGCCAAGAAAGTTATTGTTAAAGTGGAGTGGGTAGTTAATCTTGTTTCCTTTAAGCAAGAGTGGTATGCAAAAAGGAAAGCCGAGGAATTTGAGAGAAAAGGAATTCCAGCTAAAGTTGAGAAAGTTAAAGTAAATGGTGAAAAATGGTTTAGGTTAAGAGTTAAAGGTTTTAAAAGTAAATATGAAGCAGCTGCTTATGCAGTTAAAGTTAAAAAAATACTTAATCTAAGTTCTGTTTGGGTAACAAAGGCTTAAATGTAAAAAGTCGTTTTTTAAAGGTGTGTAAATAAAAAAACTACCCAAAAATAAAAAAAGCATGTAGAATGGCGGTTCTTAGTGAGTTGGGTGTTTAGCTCAGCTGGGAGAGCATCGCCCTTACAAGGCGAGGGTCGGGGGTTCGATCCCCTCAACACCCACCAAATCAACTTTCTAAGATGTCCGATAAGGACCTGAAGCCAGCGTAATTGCTGGTTTTTTTGTGCCTACTATATTATCTAAAGACAAAAATGGTTGCAGCTTTTTTGTGCTATTTCGTCTTTAAAAAAATCCCCATTCCCCTAGTCAGTAGCACAAATTTATTTTCATGACTATATACAATCCACTGGTTGTTTCCATCTTGCTCCTAAAGACTAGTCTAGGCGACAGCTCTGACCACCAAGGATGTCGTAAATGCTGATATTGCAGGAGCTTCTGCCTAGTGATTAACAGTCTTGAGAAACACAGTGGAAGCAAGCTAAACAACTCATAACTTGCTGTTTGTTTATAGCCATATTTATTTTTTTATTTGGAAGTTTTTTATGATTAACAACGATGTTTTGCGACGTGTCCGTTATATTTCTGATTTTGATGATTCGAAAATGATTGCTTTATTCGGCTTGGCTGAATATGAAGTGACTAGAGAGCAAGTTAGCAATTGGTTAAAAAAAGATGATGACCCTGCATTTATAGAATGTAGTGATGAGCAATTAGCTATTTTTTTAAATGGTTTAATTGATGATATGAGAGGCAAAAAGGAAGGTGCACAACCTGAAGTCGAAAAACGTATAACAAATAATATCGTTTTTAGAAAACTTAAAATTGCATTCAACCTTAAAGATGTCGATATCTTAGAGATTTTAGGTTTTGCTGATTTTGAATTGAGCAAACATGAGTTAAGTGCTTTTTTTCGTAAGTCGACTCATAAAAATTATCGAATTTGTAATGATCAGGTTTTAAGGTATTTTTTAAACGGCTTGCAGTTTAAATATCGGGATAATGTTTATTCTAAATCTCAGGATAAAGAGTCATAACGCTGAAGATAGAACAGATACCTCTGAAATAAGTGTTGTATAGATAACGGCTATGGTTGTGGCACTTTAAAATTTTATTCCGATTACTTAATTTATTAATAGTCGGAATAAGGTGTTGTTTTATAATTCATAAATGTCACTCAACTGCTTTCGGCAGGTATTTTGGTATCAGCTCAATAATGAGTGTTGATCAACCGTTTTTCCTTTATCGATAGGGAAGTGTAAATAAGTCACATAATTCAGGTAATCCTCTCACATCTTTTTTAATCTGTTGTTTGTATCATGAACCTACATTATTAAAAAAAACGTTATTTCAAAAATAACAAAGGGTAATTATCATGAAAACTTTAAAATCAGCAGTTATCATCTCAATCATATCGGTTCTTTCATTTAATGCGATGGCAGGATCAAAAGTTATTAAAAGCATTGTATTGAATAAGTCTGTTAATAAAGGCAATGCGACCATTGCAATTGGTAAAAACAATTTGGCTAGTACAGGTTCAATAAATATTGAAAATGCAAGAATCATTAAGAGTGTTTTTTTGAATCGTTCTGTTAATAAAGGTAATGCATCAATTGCTATAGGCAAAAATAATACTGCGACCTCCGGGTCAATTGCTATTAGATAAGTCGTATTATTAGGTCAAACAAGTAAATTTTATTCATAAAAAGAGGACTTAGTCATGTCTATATTTCAAAAGGTTAGTTGTAGTTTTATCTTGATGTTGTTTTACATAAATGTATATGCTGAGGAGGTTAAAATGTACTCAGATACAAGACCATCCGCTGAGGAAATGGGAGACTTTTTATTTTCAAGCTCTCCTCAGGAATCAAGTGGAATAAAAATGCGTTCTATTAAATTTGTTACCCATAAACAAAATCCAGCACTTGGTTTACCCATTAAATTTGGCTTTGATTCAGATCAAATTCTTGTAGAGTCAAAACCTTTGGTAGATGAAATAGGACGAATGCTTAATTTGCCATCCTTTGCAAATAACAAGCTTGTGATTGAAGGGCATACAGATGCTAAAGGTTCAGAAAAATATAACCGTTTATTGTCAAAAAGAAGAGCTATTGCGGTTAAAAACTATTTAATGGAAAACTATGATATCGCTTCAAACAAGTTATTTGTGACAGGGATGGGAGAAACGCAGCCATTGTCGGGTGTTACACCTTATTCATCAACGAATAGACGAGTTCAATTTCGTCAGGCGCCTTAATAGTATTTATCTAGTCGATCTTATCTTACTGCATTTGTAATAGGATAAAGTTCGACCTGGGATATTCAAATTGATCACCTTATTCAAAGGTTCATTAATTTTTCTTCAATTGCTAGCGTTATTTGAGACTTCATGTCATTAAACAAGCCATGGTGACCACTTTCAAATTCAGTAAATGTTACATTAACTCTATTCTTTTTTAATAGTTTTATTGCTTTTTTACCCGCTGAGAAAGGAACTACATTATCCGTTTTTCCATGGTAAGCATAAACTATTGCACCAGGTCTGGATGGCTTACCATTAAGCTGATCATCTAATAAAAGACCTGACACTGGAAAAATATAAGTGTAACAATCCCCATGTTTCACCGCTTGATAATATGCCATGGTACCGCCGCCAGAAAAACCAAGTAGTACAGGCTTGTTTACCGTTGGAAATTTTATTGCGAGTTGATCCACAACTTCACTGAATGCTTTCCCGTAATCAGCAAATTGCTTGGCAGAATATGGCCAGACTTGCCCCATTTCATGAGATATAGGTCCTTCAAATAAAATAATGCGGGCTGGCGTATTAAAATGATTAAGCGCTGTTTCAAAGAAATTATTAGCGGTATCACCATCACCATGTAAAGCTATTAACATTGGCAAGGGATCAGAAGGTCTAACATCTCCCGAATATTTTACAATATACTTAAAAATCAAGCCGTTATTGCTTGTAATGATGGCTGGTTTGTTTAGCCCGCAATGAGAAAGTCCTGTAATTATTCGATGTAGAATGTTTTTCATTGAAGTTTCTTTTATATCTCTCCCTAGGTCACTTTTAAGCGTTGCCAGGCTTAATGAAATTGGTTCAAGTGAGATCTGGAGATAAGGAAAGGTAATTGAAATTTTAACGCTAATTTTATGAAAACTTCAATTAAAAAATGGCTATGAACCAAACATAGGTTGCTATTGCAAGGGCGGACTTTAGTCCGCCATAAAGGTTGTTATGTTAAATGATAGCGGACTGAAGTCCGCTCTACAACATTCTAGGCTCTCAATCTTGTTTTAACATGAGTTTGAGCCATTTTAAGTCGCTAAAATATATTTTTTAACCGTCCTTCGGTCTAGTTGTGTTAGCCGTGCTACTGACTCATAGTTGTTAGATTGATCATATAAGTATCGGCAATAAGTTTGCAATAAATGTTGGGCAGACGCGTCTTTTTCCATATCAAATACAAATCCTTGTGCTTTGTTATTTTTAGTTTGTGGTACAACTGAATACTGCCCCGTTAAACAAATGCTTCTGATACATTGTTCCAGCTCTCTTACATTTCCAGGCCAGCTATAATTATTGGGTAGGGTGTTTTGAATTTGGCTATAAATTTTTCTTGCCAGGTCTTCATTGCTGTTTGAGATAACTCGTGAAATAAGGGTGTTGATTAAGCTTAATAATTCATTGGGATTTTCTTCTATTCGTTGTTTTAAGCTTGGTACGACAATGACATCGGAACAAAGGCGGTAATAAAGGTCATCTCTGAAAATACCATTTTTTCTTAGTTGCTGTATATCCTGGTTGGTTGCGCTGATCACTCGTCCAGCGAAACGTTGTGTTTCATGGCTGCCAACTGGGCAGAATTTTCGATCTTGAATAACATTCAGTAATTTTACTTGTGTAGCAATATCAATATCACCAATTTCATCTATAAAGACGGCCCCGTATTCACTGCAACGGGAAAATACGCCTTGGTGATGCTCAATTGCTCCTGTAAATGCGCCTTTTTTATGGCCAAACAACTCTGATTCTAATAAGTTGTCAGGGTATTGAGAAAGATTGATTGAAATAAACGATTGTTGAAAACTTTCTTTAAAGCAATTGTTTTTTAAATCAAATGGAATAAAGCCTGAACAGCCTATTGCATGAGCAATTAAACTCTTTCCTGTCCCTGTTTCGCCCAGTAACAGGGTGGAGAAATCTTCCATTTTTCCACATAAATAATTTAAGTACCATTCTGGATTAAAAGTGAATATGTTATTCCATAATCGTTTACGAAGCTCAGTAATGGCCAGGCAGTCCCCCGATATGCTTTGGCTAATAAAGTAAAAGCCTCTGTGTAATTGATAAAACAGAGCAATATATTTTTCAATTTCAAGCTGATTAAAACCGGCCTGTTTAAATTCAGTGATTAATTCATCGGCAAAGGGCAGGGGGATGCTATGTTCTCCCGCTTGTTTTTGAGCTTCAATAAAAGTATTGAAGTTTTCTTGATATTGATGGAAAACATAAAATAACCAGCCAAAAACCATCATTTCACGATGAGTGCTTTTAAAATTATTTATATTAAAAGGGGCTAGTTGTTGTAACTGCCCGCTCAGTTTTTGTTGAATTTTGCTTTGCCTTTCTAGTAATGACAGATTGCAAGGCGAGATTTCCAATAGCTGATAATCCGCGTGCTCACGTTCCAGTCCAAAAGGGTTGCTAAAAGAAATGAGTTTGATTTGTGTAAAAAAACTTATTTGTTCAGTAGTTAGATTGTTCATAATATGCTTACCATGTATACATAATATGAATATAGCTTGTTATTTTTGATTGTGCAAATAAGTATTATTTGTTAAATAACAAGCAGTTAATGTTTTGGCCTAGGTATTGCAATATTGAAGATGACTTTCAATAAAAATAGGAACAGAGCATGAGCAGTTTTAAAAAAATATTCATTAGTATTAAAAGCCAGATTGATTCTATTGCGGATGATTTTGAAAATCATGAGGCATTAGCTGAAGCTGCTATTAATGATTTACAACAATTAGCAGTCACCACAAGGCAGCATAAGTTTCGTTTGCATAAGATGATTGATCAATATCAAACACAGTTACAAAAATTAGAACAAGAATCTACATTATGGTCTGAAAGGGCTTTAAAAATGCGAGAGCAAGACGAACAAAAAGCATTACAGTGTGTAAAGCGTTTACGTTCTGTAAAACAACAAACAGTCCAGATAACCAAGCAATTACAAGACTCTGAAAATCAGGAAGCCAGTATACAGGCAGACCAAAATGCAATACAGGAACAGTTATTACAACTAAAAACTAAAAAAGAACTATTGGCTGCCAGGCAAAATCGTAGTCATTTACAAAAATCAATGCAAGGACTCGCCTCTTCAAGTATTGATGTGCAAGGTGTGTTTGATCGTTGGGAAGGAACTGTAGTGGGGGATGAATATGAATCAAGCCAGGAAGTTGATTCATTATCGAACACATTCGAAAAACAGGAAGATGAACTTGAATTACAGTTAATGTTAGATGAATTAAGCAAAGGCTCTTCTAATCATTCTGATCAGGCAGGAGAATAATCATGTATAGCGAAAATAAACAGGCTTTTTATACAGAGGGTCAGGAAACTGAAAACGAGACTGAGCAACAAAGTATTACCAGCAAAGTGACTACTTTGTTAAGGTGGTCAGGATCTATTTTGATCGTACTTTCGGCCATTAATTTTATGTTACAAGGGGCTAACGACATTCTCCCGGTCTATAGGTATTGGGTTGGGTTGGGGTTTACTTTGTTACTTTGTTGTGGGGGACTGGTTTGTGCCTATTTGTTTAAAGAAACCAAAGGCGCGAGAATATTTTTTGGTTTAGGGACGGCATTTATTCCAGTTCAGGTGACTCAAGTTGCTGCAATGATCTATGCCTATTGGCACGGAAGTACAGCTTTGCAGCCAGAATATGTCTGGTTGCAATTTATGGATGTCAGTCCTGCAACGATACTACTGGATTTAGTGCTGACAGCGGGGTTGTTATTTTCAGTGAGTTACGCGTCTTTTTCAATATTGGCAAGGCAACATTTAAAGACCTTAATAATTGCTTCGGTGATTGGCAATGTCTTACTGTTATTGCCCATTAGAGATGCAAACCTGGTGCCTATCATTATTGCAGGTTTGTTTATCTATTTGCGTCAGATAGAGTATGCATTGCATAAAGATAGCAGTATGCGATTAATGGAAGGAATGGCCGCCAGGGCTTTGGTATTTTTACCCTTTTTTATCATTATTGGTCGTAGCTTATTGCACCCCTTATCTTATTTACAAGCCCTTGTTATTTGCGTGATTGCCATGGTTTATTTTATCTATGATATTAAACGCTACACACAATCTACGGTTGTGCTTTATCTAAGTCAATGGATTGGTACCTTGGCGGCTCTTGCAACCTGGTTTATCATAATAGAGCAATTCTCAATGATCACTGGTAATCAGGTAACAATGCTATTACCGGTTTCATTAATCCTGTTTTTATTGTCGGAGCAAGTACAGTTTCATGCAAAAAGTTATCGCAATATAGCATCAATATTAGCCGTTTACCTTAGCTTTAATGCCATGGTGGATCAGCAGATGCTAGCACCAGTGTTTGGATTTGCTACAGGGGTTTTATTAATCATTGCGGGTTTGAATTATAAAGAAAAAATACCTTTTTTTACGGGTAGTATTTGTGTCATGGCAAGTTTATTATTTTATTATGAATATGCCATTCAGTTATATTCATCTGCTCCGTGGATCAGTTCAATAATATTAGGCTTAGTTGTTATTTTGTTGGCATCATATTTGGAAAATAAAGAAAAAAAGATCCTGCAACATTCTAAGCAATACTTCAATGAATTGAAGTCCTGGGCATAAAAAAAGGATTAAGGTATTAGCCAACCGTCAATAATTAAGGCTATGTCATCGTTAAGTGTTGAAAACGCTCTTAAAAGCCCTCTCCAGCAGGAGAGGGCTTTTAAGAGCCACAAAATCCACACTTAACGGTGACATAGCCATAATTAAAGAGGGTTGGCTAAATTAATGTTATTAACACCGCTCCTATTGTTTCATTGCAACATTTTAGTGGTTTATTTGCTGAATAGACTTGATATTGAATATGTACTAGTATGCAATACAGTGCATTGAATAATTAGGTTTACCAAATTTTAATGATTGATAATCAATGAAGCAGCTTGTACCTTGCTATCTGCAAAACCAGATGCCAATATGATAATAATCCCTGAATTACAAATGGCCGAAATACAAAGTCTTAAAAGTAGCGATGGCATCATAATGCTTAAAAGCTCAGGCAATTGGACAAATGAAATACTTCGGGAGGTTGATAAGACGCTAGATCAGTTTTGCAGAATAAATAACAATGTATCAATTCAATGGGATGTATCAGAAGTAGAGAAAGTTGATTCGGCAGGCATGATGCTTTTTATTAAGTATTATGATGCATTGAAATCAAACAATTGTGTCGTGGAAATGCTTGGGGTAAAGGATGAACATGAAAAAATGTATCATTTGTTACGTAAGTATACCGTTAGAAATATTGGCAGCCATACCGATTTCCCTTCTCGTTTTTTAAAGCCTTTTAATGACTTGGGAAAAGTCACCGTTGCACTCTTATTAGATGTTTTGGCTTTTCTGGCTTTTATTGGCGAAAATTTTGTTAACCTTCTTTACTCGTTAAAACATCCTCGCTCCATACGCCTGGGGGCTATTGTAAAAAATATTGAAGAAGCGGGGGTACGTGCAATTCCCATCATCGCACTGACCAGCTTCTTGATTGGAGTGGTGATCGCCTATCAAGGTGCGGTGCAGCTTGAAAAATTTGGTGCTAATATTTTTATTGTAGATATGATTAGTGTATCTATTACCCGAGAACTTGCTCCGCTGATTACGGCCATCGTGGTTGCAGGTCGCACGGGGTCTTCATATACGGCTCAGTTAGGTGTGATGAAACTCACTGAAGAGATTGATGCAATGCATACCATGGGCTTTGAGCCTCATCGTTTTCTGGTTTTACCTCGTATGATGGCATTAATGATTTCCTTACCGCTGTTAATCTTTTTTGCTGATATCATTGGCATCGCTGCGGGTATGTTAATTTCAAACCTTCATTTAAATCTTTCTTATGTTGAGTTTATTCACCGCTTACAATCTGTTCTTAATGTAAAACACGTGTGGATTGGAATTTGTAAAGGCCCCTTTTTTGCATGGCTTATCGCTGCAGTGGGTTGCTATCGTGGATTTCAAGTTTCCAAAAGCACAGAAAGCATTGGACGCTATACAACGATAAGTGTTGTTAATGCAATCTTTCTGGTGATTGCCTGTGATGCTCTTTTTTCAGTATTATTGACGGAGCTAGGCATTTGAGTAACACTGTGATTGAAGTATCTGATGTTGTCACCCATTTTGGGGAAAATGTCGTTCATAATGGTGTTAATTTGAGTGTGCGTAGAGGAGAGATATACGGGCTACTGGGTGGAAGTGGATCGGGAAAATCAACGCTGTTGAAAGAGATGATTATGCTTCTTCAACCTCAGTCTGGAAAGATTAAAATTCTTCAGTATGAGCTTTCGGGTATTTCCCTTGCCGATGCTGCTTTATTAAGGAAACATTGGGGCGTTCTTTTTCAGAGTGGAGCACTTTATTCTTCATTAACGGTAGCCGAAAATATTGGGATTCAGCTGAGAGAATACACCGATCTTCCATTAAAATTGATTCAGGATATTGTGCGCATGAAAATTAATATGGTGGGGCTTCCTGAAACGGCTGCCAAATTGTATCCTGCCGAATTAAGTGGGGGAATGGTCAAACGAGCAGCATTAGCTAGAGCTTTAGTTATGGACCCAGAGTTATTGTTTCTAGATGAACCAACTTCTGGTCTAGACCCTGTAGGTGCTGAAGCTTTTGATAATTTGATTCTGGAACTTCGAGAAATCCTTGGGTTAACCGTTGTCATGGTAACTCATGATTTAGATTCTATCTGCACCATTGTTGACCGATTTGCCGTACTGGGTGAAAAGAAAGTGATTGCAGAAGGGACACTTAAGGAAATTAAACAAAATCCCCATCCCATCATTAAGCAGTTTTTTGGGGGTGTACGCGGACGGATAAGAAGCCAAGATGGAAAGTAAAATTAATTACACGCTAGTAGGAATTTTTGTTGTGCTGTTATTAGCCGGGGTGGTTTCTTTTGCCTTTTGGCTTGGTAAGTATGGCGGCAAAGAGGAATACAGCTACTATCATGTTCATATGTCAGAATCTGTTGCCGGATTAAGCACTGATTCATCTGTTAAATACCGAGGGGTGAGTGTTGGAACAGTGGAAAATATTGCTCTCAATCCAGATCAATCAGAACAGGTACAACTGCTATTAAAAATTAAGCATAATACCCCGATAAGAGTGGATACCCGAGCGACACTTAAATCATTCGGACTAACAGGCCTTACTTATGTTGAATTGGCGGGAGAGGGTGGTGATGAAATACCTTTGTTAACAAGCCCGACAGGAGAAGTCCCCGATATTCTGGCAAGCCCATCGACTTTTGCTCGAATTGATGAGTCAATGGGCACACTGACAACAAAGGTTGCGTTGGCATTGGACAAGTTTAGTCTACTACTCAGTGATCAGAATCTGGATAATGTTTCCGTTACTCTCTCCGAAATAAAGGTACTTGCTAAAAGTATGAGGCAACAAAAGGAAAGCTTTCAGACCTTGGTTGATAATGGTGTGATCATGGAAAAGCGAATTACTGCGGCGTTTGAAAAAATTGAAACAGCTTCAGTGAGTGTGACAAAAATGGCAAACAGCCTGGAAAAAAATTCTACTGATGTCACTAGCAATATGAGTCAGGATTTACTGAAGAGTCTGCAGACATTCGATCAACTACTTTCAGAATTAGATATTTTGGCAAGAAATTTACAAACAACAACTCAAGGGTTTGATGCCAGTCCAAGTGACCTTATATTTAAAAGTTCCCAGCCTAAACCTGGCCCAGGAGAGGAAGGGTATGATGAGAAATAGTATCTCTATCTTTATAGTATTATCCATTCTATTGAGTGGATGTATGACAAAAAATATCCCACCAGCTGATTTCTATACTATTTCACCAAAGATAATAAATAGTAAGGGAATAGTAAAGCCTCAGGAACAAACTCAAGTTATTATTAAACTCACTCCCATTCGTGCAACTCGAGCACTGACTGCGACTGACATTCTTTATACTGATAGTCAGTACAGTTGGAACAGCTATGTATATAGCCGCTGGAATGACACACCGGTTAAATTGTTGCAGACACTTTTTCAACTCAGCATTGAAGATAGTCATTTATTTAAAGCAGTGGTGCCTCCGATATCAGTTGCAAAATCTGATTTTCTTTTGGAAAGTAACTTAATAGATCTTAGTCATCATATATATGATGACGGCACTTCTACAGGAGTTATTAGAATCCGTTTTTATCTGATTGATAATAAGACAAGAGCAATAATAGAAACAAAAGAATTTGTTTCCGAAGTGTCCGCAGCGACAAAAAATGCAAGAGGCGCTGTCGTAGCACTGAATAAATCCGCATCCAATATTGCTCGCGATCTTGTTATTTGGCTTGCAGAAATTAACTGATTTATAAAGTAAATCGTTTATACCACAGTTGATGGATTAAAAAAGCCCCAGGCAATATTCTTGCTTGAGGCTTAATTGTTTTAAATAATAAGTATAAAGTTACAATTTATCTAGAATAAAAAATAAAATAACGGTCAAACCTAAGCCACAATAGATAACACCATTAACGCTGGCATAAGGTTTCATATTTCCAGCTTCAGGCAGTTTTTTAAATGCATTGATATGTTTAATGGCAGGATAAGCACCATTAAACTCAAGTGCAACAATAACGGCTACAGCAACAATAAAAGCGAATAAACTAAAGCTATGAGGGTAGTGAGCCGATGCCCCCATAAAAAATAACATTGGAATAGAAAATAATGTATTGGTTCTTGATGCTAACCCTGCAGTTGCTAGTGCACCAGCGGCTTCAGGTAAAGCATCTCCACCACTTGCCACTTGCGTAGCGGATGCAATAACAATTTGCTGATTGGGCCAAATAATTAACCAGACATTTAAAAACATGAATAGCCCAAGTAAGGCGCCCACGTAAATATCCATTGACATTCCACCGCCCCGAACAGCGAAAATACCCAGACCAGTAATTAAAGTAAACATCGCTCCCCAACGAAACCACCATAAAGCCTTGGGTACTAAGTGTTGAATAGCATCAGATTTTGATGCGGCATCTGCTTCTTTAAAATATTCAGTTTGAACAAAGTTAAAATAATAAAGTAAACCTATCCAGGTTATACCAGCCATAAAATGCCCCCACCGTAAAAGCATTTCCAGACCAAGTTTTGTTGTAATCAAATCCATAGCAATACCTCTTTGTTATAATTATTGTAAAGCCACACATTCCTAAGAAAAATGTGAACGACAAGTATAGACATGGGTTAGGCTTTTTCGTCAAATAATAAAAATAAATCAATGCTCTATATTTTTATGTGGGATATGTTAGATGTATTGCCTGCAAAGACTTTTACAGAAAAATGAGTGATAATAATTTGATTGATATGTAGAAAAAAGACAGTCATCATTGACTATAATTCAGTCAATTTTTATTGATTTACAGTGGGGTTTGATAGAATAGTGGTTTCTCAGAAATGAATGGACTACTTTAAAAAGAGGGTATATTAAGGAATCTCTGATCAAGTCCAATTATTTTTAGCTTGCTAAAACTACCGATATTTTCCACGAAGATCGGCGCAATAGAACAACTATTACTGCTCACTTCATGAAAAATAGCGACAGTTTTTTCTGCGCTAAATTCTAACCAACTTAATCAGAGGCTCCTTAAAGGCCAATACCAAGCTATGTCAGTCGAAAGACTGTTTAATCATGAAACAATAATTTTTCAAATGCATCTGCTGGAATAGCTTTTGAGAATAAAAACCCTTGTCCGTAATCGCAGTTTGCATCCATTAAAATTTGTTGTTGCTCATTAGTTTCAATGCCTTCAGCAATCACCTTTAAACCAAGTTTGTGCGCCATAACAATGATACTTTCACATAAAGGTCGATCATTAGAGTCGGCTGATAGCTTTTGAATAAAAGTTTTATCTATTTTTAGATAGTCTATATCAAATTTATTGAAATTAGATAGTGCAGAAAACCCAGTGCCAAAATCATCAAGTGCTATTTGTATGCCATTCTCTCGAAAAAATGATAATTGATTGTTAACTTTCCCCGAATCATCAAGAAGAAGGTTTTCGGTGATTTCAATAATTAGATGACGCCCACTGACCTTATGTTGTTTTAAATAAGCAAGCCAATCACTATGATCCTCTTGAGCTCGAAATTGAATTGAAGATTTATTGATTGATACTTGAAAATCAGAGGCAAACTTTTCTTGCCATCGTTTAATTTGCTGTACTGACTGTTGAAAAACCCAATGACCAATATCAATAATAAACCCTGACTCTTCAGCTAAAGGAATAAACTCCTCTGGATTGATCTGTCCACGCATTGGATGATTCCATCGCAACAAGGCTTCAGCTTTAATGATTTTGCCTGTTTGAAGGTTAATGATGGGTTGATAGTGAAGCTGAAACTGTTCTTCGATTAATGCATTGTGTAAATCATTGACCAATTGATGACGATATTGAGCGCCAAGCTGCATGGATTGGGTAAAAAAACTAAACTGATCTCGGCCATTAGCTTTTGCAAGATACATTGCCTGGTCTGCATTGATAACTAATTCAGAAATTTCCTCTGTGTCATTAGGATAAAGTGCAATACCGATACTGGCTGAGATATAGACTCTCTCCATACCTAATGCAAATGGTTGGCTTAAACTATGAAGGATCTTCTCAGCAATGTGCTCAACTCGTAAGGTATCTTCTAACTCAGTCAATATGACAGTAAATTCATCGCCACCTAATCGAGAAACCGTATCGGACTCTCTTACACAGTTTTGAATTCGCTGAGCTGTTTCAATCAGCAATATATCGCCTTTATCATGGCCAAGGGTATCATTAACTTCCTTGAAATGATCAAGGTCCATGAACAATAAAGCTAATGATTTTTTGGAACGTTGAGAAACGATAATTTCATGAGCTAAGCGATCTCCAAATAAGTTACGATTGGGCAGTTTTGTCAATGTATCGAAGTTAGCCTGATTCCAGGTTTTTTCATCGGCAAGTTTCTTTTCAGTGATATCAGAAAAAAGAGCGACTCGTTGGGATACGTTTCCATTTTTATCATAGATAGAATCAATGGTCAGCCATTCGGCATACTCGGTACCATCCTTTTTTTTATTCCAAATTTCTCCTTGCCAATGCCCATTTGTGTTTATGTTTTCCCACATATATTCATAAAAAGAGGGAGTGCTTCGGCCCGACTGAAGTATTTTTGGGCTTTTACCAACAACATCCTCCGAACTGTAGCCTGTTAAATGAGTAAAGGCAGGATTAACTGCAACAATCACATTATCTGCATTGGTTACGGTAATGGCTTGAGTGGTATTTTGGAAAACTGTTTCCGCAAGTTCTAATTTAGCTTCTGTTTGCTTACGTTCAGTGATATCTTCAATCATACACAAGTGGTGGGGGGTACTTTCGTCCTTAACACCTAAGGGAGCAACTGTCATGTTAATCCAGACAATTGTTCCATCTGGCTGAAGATAACGTTTATTCATTGAGAATCCATTGCTTTTACCTGAATTCATTAATGACATCTTATCAGAATCTTCTTGCTGGTCATCAGGATGCGTAATCTTCATCCAATTGATAGTTTTTAATTCTTCTTTTGACCGGCCTACAGTTTTTTCATAAGACGGGTTTACATCGTAAATATTCCCTGTCAGTGAATCAATTACCGCCAATCCCAGTGGCGCGTCGTTAAAAATTGTGCGATATCGTTTTTCACTTTGTTCTAAAGCACGTTCTAATAACTTGCTGGCAGTAATATCACGAGCAATGCCAAATAAGCCAATAACATTGCCGGATTTATCTTTTATCGGATATTTACGGTTATCAACCCATCCAGGGGTTCCTTTATTGTCAAGGGTTTGTTGTAGCTCATGTGAGACGTTTACGTGTTCTGAAAAGATCTGTTTTTCTAGTCGATAATAAGCATCTGCTAATTTTTTAGGGAAAACATCGTAATCAGTTTGTCCCAGCAGATCTGTCCAATGCTCTGATGGAGAAGTTAGTGCAACTAAGGTTTGGCTAGCCCCTGTAAAAACATGGTTACGATCTTTAAAATAAATATAGTCATCACTGTTTTCCATCATTGCAGTGAAATTGGTTAAAAAAACCTTATCATTGACTGATTGTGTTAATTCTTTTGCATCCGTCAGTTGTAATTGTAATGTTAGAGTATTGGACGATTCGTCAATTAACTTTTGGTAACGACCATGCAGACAGATAATGTTTTTATTTGCCTTTTTACATCGAAAGTTGATAGTTTTAAGTGTTTGTTGGGGCTTTAGAGAAAATAATTCAGCAGCGATATCTTGATCATCAGAATGAATAAGCTCTGTAAACCGTAACTTTTCATTCAAGAAATGCTTAGCTTTATAACCTAATAATAGATAAACACTAGCATCAATGTGGATTGCTTTTTCATCATTTTCTAGAAGTAGAAAATGAAAGCTAGTACTCTTTGTTAAACTTGTTTCTGGCATAGATTCTATTTCCAATTAAAGTTTAAGTCTGTTTATCATTCAAATTAAAGCGGGGTGTAGACTATAATGCTGAACTTTTTTAATTCTATCATTAATGAATCACTTATAAAAAAATCATTAGATAAATTACAAGCTAATTTTATGGAGGATGTTTCTAATTTATAACGTAGTCAAACCTATAGCAGTACTTGATTACCCATAAGCGAATTAGCCCTTGCGGCCACCAATCAAAGAATAACAAAATCAATGGTTTATAATTTTG
>ENA-ORXI01000240-ORXI01000240.1-sediment-metagenome-genome-assembly--contig:-NODE-240-length-44218-cov-12.801477_pt1 | contig 44218 bp, 40 predicted proteins | sample MGYA00237861_ERZ511468 | MGnify/ENA primary metagenome ERZ511468 (study PRJEB26299, sample SAMN06266213) | sediment metagenome | isolation source: Hudson Canyon methane seep mesocosm | place... | reverse complement strand
TTTGTAAAAATGATGTTATCTAAAGTGGGTCAACAAGTTGTTATTAAAGACGGCTATGTTCCATTACCAGCATCAGTCGTAGAAAAAGAGCTAGCTAAAATTAAATAAACTTTTAGTCAGCGTTGATAGCGACGCCCTACCTTCGTGTGGGGCGTTTTGCTATTTCATAATCAAAAATTCATTTAAGAAAGTAAATTTTTGATTATGTTTTGAAGTGACAAAACAGAACTGCTTAGTATCAGTTAGCAGTTTAATTTTTGAGTAATTTTGAGAGACTTATGGTTGAACATTCTCTAAAAAATAGCGTACTACCACCAGCGGATTCTCCGATAGCTGTACGTCGTCGTAAATGGCGTGAAACAAAAGATCGTATTGCTAAATATGGTGTGGCTGCTGGTGGATTAGGTGTTATTTTTGCCATCGTATTGATTTTCTTTTATCTACTGTATGTTGTAGTGCCTTTATTTTATGGTGCTGAGATTGAGATAAGATCAGAGTTTAATGCTCAAAAAAATACAGCAACGCATTTAACATTAAATGAGTACAACGATGTCGCCCTAAGTTTAGATATGCAGGGTCAAGCACGGTTCTTTGCTGCTGATAGCGGTGAAACTATGCTGATACCGACACTTCCTTTAGCAGAAGCTACGGTGAGTAGTTTTGGTAAAGGCGACCCTTCAACAGGGGTATTTGCTTATGGTTTTGAAAATGGCCAAGTTTTAGTTTTTAAGCAAGAATACAAAATTAGCTACCCAAATGATGTTCGTACAATTACGCCTAGAATTGAGTATCCAATAGGTGAGGCAACATTAGCACTAGATAGTAAGGGGAAAGCATTAAACTTCCTCTCAGTTCAGAGTAATGAAGAGCAAACTACTGCAGCAGCAGTCACTGCAGATCAGCGATTAGTATTAAGCAGCTTAATCCGTGAAGAAGATTTTATGGATGAAGATGAATTCACCATTGAGCAATTCAATGCCGAAGTGCCATTACCAACCCTCGTAGAAACAACACATTTAGTAATCGATATTGATCAGCGTGAATTGTTTTTGGCTGATGATGAGGGTTATATCTCATTTTATGATATTCAAGATATTGAGGCACCAAGATTAGTACAAAGAATTAAAGCAGTTCCTTCTGGTGTTGATATTACTACGATTGAATTTCTTACCGGTGGCATTTCAATTCTAGTAGGCCGCAGCGATGGCCAGATTGATCAATGGTTCCCTGTTCGTGATAAAGATAATAATTACACTTTACATAATGTGCGTAGTTTTCATGATCAAACTGATCCAATTATTGCAATCGCACCAGAATATGCCCGTAAAGGTTTTGTTGCTTTAGATGCAAGTGGTCAGTTTGGTATTTATCACACGACAGCAGAGAGAACACTATTAATTGAGCCCTTAGTAGCAACAACAGAGGCTGGTAAAGAGGTGGCGATAGCGATTTCACCACGTGCAAATGGCTTATTAAGTATGACGCCAAATGGACAGGTGAAGTTACTAGATATTGATAATGAGCACCCGGATGTTTCATGGCACTCATTATGGGAAGAAGTTTGGTATGAAAGTCGTGATAAGCCTGAGTATATTTGGCAGTCATCATCAGCCAGTAACGATTTTGAGCCAAAATTCAGCTTAACGCCGCTAACATTTGGTACCTTAAAGGCCGCTATGTATGCTATGGCAATTGCCATGCCTTTGGCAATATTCGGTGCAATATTTACTGCTTACTTTATGTCTCCGGGCATGCGTAAAGTGGTTAAGCCAACCATTGAGATAATGGAAGCATTGCCAACCGTTATATTAGGTTTCTTAGCAGGTTTATGGTTAGCACCTATTGTTGAAGGAAATCTTCCAGGTGTGTTCAGTATCTTTATTATGACGCCTATTATGATTGTGCTTACAGCATGGTTATGGACTAAATTGCCGAGTCGTTTCCGTGAAAGCATTCCTGATGGTTGGGAATCTGCAATCTTAATACCAGTGGTTATTTTGGTTGGTGTTGTGTCTATGATGATGAGTCCTACTATTGAAGCATGGTTGTTTGATAGCAATATGCCGCAATGGTTGAATAACCATGGCGTAGGTTTTGATCAGCGTAACTCTTTAGTTGTAGGTATGGTAATGGGCTTTGCTGTTATTCCAACCATTTTTTCAATCACTGAGGATGCTATCTTCGGCGTGCCAAAGCATTTAACAGTAGGGTCTTTAGCATTAGGTGCAACGCCGTGGCAGACTCTGACACGCGTTGTTTTACTAACAGCAAGTCCTGGTATTTTCTCAGCAGTGATGATTGGTTTAGGCCGTGCAGTAGGTGAAACTATGATTGTATTAATGGCGACAGGTAATACACCGATTATGGACTTTAATATCTTTGAAGGTTTCCGTGCTTTATCAGCAAATATTGCCGTTGAAATGCCTGAGGCTGAAGTAGCAAGCTCACATTACAGAGTCTTGTTTTTGGCAGCATTGGTATTGTTTATTGCTACCTTTATCTTTAATACCGTGGCTGAAGTTGTTCGTCAGCGTTTACGAACTAAATACAGCAGCCTGTAGGGTTTAATTAACATGTCTAAACAATCATTTTCTTCTTGGTTTAAAAGTGGCTCCCCATGGGTATGGCTAAATGCGGGTGCAGTGAGTATCAGCTTGGTTATGGTCGTTGGCCTACTAGGTTTAATTGCCGTTCGAGGCTTGAGTCATTTTTGGCCTGCAAATGTTATGGAAGTCAGTTATACAGAGCCAAATCAACAAGTTGAAAGTTTGATCGGTGAAGTTATTGAGACTGAAACAGTTCCTGCCTCGCAATTGAAGCGAGTAGGAGTCGAGTTGGCTGAAGGTCAAGTTAGTGCCGAGCGTGTTTTGGTGAAAGTAGGTAACCGAGATTATTTTGGCATGGACTTTCGTTGGGTCAATGCGCCATGGTTAGGCCAAGCAAGCTACCCAAAAGAGTTACTTTCAATTGAGCGGCGAGAATGGGGCCGTTTTTATGGTCGTTTAGTGACTGTAAAACAACAGGGTGAGGTGATTGCTACTGGCGATGAAGCTTATGATGAATTACAACAGCGTATAAGTCGAAGTAATGACATTATTGATGAGATTAAACATCTTGAATACTCAGAGATTGGTAAAATTAATCACGGGATTGAATCTATTCGTTTAGACAAGCGTCAACTAGAATTGGATGGTGTCGCAGAAAATTCAATTGAGTTTTCTGACTTAGCAGATGCCAAAGCAAAGTTTGATGATGATTATCGTGTATTACAAAAACAATTAGCCGTTTTATATACAGACCTAAATCGTGATCAGATGGTCGTTAAAATGTCGGATGGTCGTGAAGTAGAAATACCCCTTGCTAAGATAGTATTAATTCATCGTCCTAATGCCATGGGCGTTGTCGAGAAAATTGGTTTTTATGGCCATGCAGTTTGGGATTTTGTTTCAGGTGATCCGCGTGAAGCAAATACTGAGGGCGGTGTGTTCCCAGCTATATTCGGTACGATCATGATGGTGATGATTATGGCTGTTTTGGTAACACCATTTGGTGTGATTGCAGCCGTTTATTTAAAAGAATATGCGAAACAAGGACCATTAATTCGCCTTATTCGTATTGCTGTTAATAACCTAGCGGGTGTACCTTCAATTGTTTACGGTGTATTTGGCTTAGGTTTCTTTGTTTATTTCTTGGGGGGCAATATTGATGAATTGTTCTTCCAGGCAAGCTTGCCGTCACCGACTTTTGGTACGCCAGGTTTGATGTGGGCATCGTTAACCTTAGCAATATTGACTGTCCCCGTTGTGATTGTGGCAACAGAAGAAGGCTTGTCACGTATTCCTCGCGCGATCCGTGAAGGTAGTTTGGCTCTTGGGGCAACAAAAGCCGAGACTTTATGGCGAACAGTATTGCCGATGGCTGCACCTGCAATGATGACAGGATTAATACTTGCTGTGGCACGTGCTGCAGGAGAAGTAGCACCATTGATGATGGTCGGTGTGGTTAAGTTAGCACCAGCCTTAGCTGTTGATAATATTGCGCCTTATTTACACTTAGATAGACAGTTTATGCACCTCGGTTTTCATATCTATGATGTGGGCTTCCAAAGCCCGAATGTTGAAGCTGCAAGACCATTGGTTTATGCCACAGCAATTTTATTAGTATTTATTATTATCGGATTAAATTTGGTAGCGATTCAGATTCGAAATCGTCTACGTGAAACATATAAAGCAAGTGAGAGTTAATATGGAAGCAGTTAAAGAACAAACAGGCACTGCAGCACGTGCAATTGATATTAGTTCAATGCAGCGTGGTTCTAAAATGAATCTGGAGGCTGAAACAACGTGTTTACAAGTTAAAAATTTCAATTTGTTTTACGGTGATAAACAAGCCTTACATAGTATTAATATGACGATTCCTAAGAATCGTGTAACTGCATTTATCGGTCCAAGTGGTTGTGGTAAATCGACCTTGTTACGCTGTTTTAATCGGATGAATGATTTGATTGATACGGTGAATATTGATGGTGAAATGTTATTGGACGGTGACAACCTGAATGCACCATCAGTTAATGTTGCTGACTTGCGTCGCCAAGTAGGTATGGTTTTTCAAAAGCCCAATCCTTTTCCAAAGTCCATCTATGAAAACGTTGCTTATGGTTTACGTTTGCAAGGCGTGAATGATAGAGCGACACTTGATAATGTGGTTGAAAAATCACTGAAAGGTGCTGCTTTATGGGATGAAGTTAAAGACCGTTTACATGAATCAGCAATGGGAATGTCAGGTGGTCAACAACAACGCTTGGTGATAGCCCGAGCCATTGCGATCGAACCTGAAGTGTTACTGTTAGATGAGCCTGCATCAGCATTGGATCCGCTTTCAACATTGAAAATTGAAGAGCTAATCCATGAGCTAAAAGATAAATACACGATCGTTATCGTGACACACAATATGCAACAAGCAGCACGTGTATCTGATTACACTGCCTTTATGTATATGGGTGATTTAATTGAGTTTGGACCAACGGATGAACTATTTACTAATCCTAAGAAAAAACAAACGGAAGATTACATTACTGGCCGCTACGGCTAAAAATAACTACACAGTTCATGTTTAGAACTCACCATTTCGGCGTATTGAAAATAGTTATTCACATTTGTGCATTCATATTTTCCGCCTTGAACTGGCAAGTTTTAAAACAACCTGAGTAGTTAAGAATGAAAAAATAGGAGTAAATAATGGCTACAAATAATTCACAGCATATTTCACAGCAATTTGAACAAGAACTGCAGGATATTCGTTCACGCGTTTTAGCAATGGGTGGGCTGGTTGAGCAGCAAGTCAGTAATGCATTAAAGTCATTAAAAACGGCCGATGTTGATATGGCCCGTAGCGTGATGGAAGATGATCACCTTGTTAATGATCTTGAAATGAAAATTGATGAAGAGTGCATTCAGATTATTGCATTACGTCAACCTACGGCAAGTGATTTGAGGCTGGTAACAGTCATTTTAAAAGCCATTACTGATCTTGAGCGCATTGGTGATGAAGCAAATCATATTGCCAATAAAGCATTAAACCTAAAGGATGTTGAACGGCCGAAAAAGAATTATCGTGAATTATCCTCTCTAGGTAACCACGTCCGCGGAATATTGCGAGATGCATTGGATGCTTTTGCTCGATTAGATGTGGATGCAGCACTTAATGTGGCTCGTGAATCAGAAGAGGTTGATGAAGAGTACGAAAGTTTCATGCGAACAATGCTGACTTATATGATGGAAGATCCACGTACGATTACGCGTGTTTTGGATTTGATGTGGTCAGCTCGTGCTTTAGAACGTATTGCTGCCCATACTCGTAATTTATGTGAATACGTCATCTACTTAGTTGAAGGTAAAGATGTACGTCACTTAAGTGTCGAGCACATTGAAAAAGTTTTAGATCGTGACTAAGTAATGTTGAGCTAAACACTAATTCTGACAATAAAAAGCCTGCACTTTATGAGTGTGGGCTTTTTTATTGCTTGTCGATCAAGGGTGATGTGATGCAGAATGATGACATTATTCTAAATAGATAAATGCGTATGACACAGTCTTCTGACGATAATATTCTAGCGGCCATTGATTTAGGTTCAAATAGCTTCCATATGATCATTGCCCGGCTTCGCGATGGACACTTTCAAGTGGTCGATAAATTGCGTGAGATGGTGCAGTTACGCGCAGGTCTAGATGGCAATGGTCGGCTTTCATCTGAAGCACAAGACAGGGCTATAGCCTGCTTACAACGTTTTGGAGAACGGATTAGAGAATTACCTTCAGGGAGCGTTCGTATTGTTGGTACCAACACATTACGGGTGGCAAAGAATAGTCAGCCCTTTTTACGCAAAGCACGCTTAGCATTAGGTCATTCTATAGAAATTGTTGCCGGTGAAGAAGAAGCCCGCTTGATCTATTTGGGCGTCGCTCATGCATTAGCCTTTGATGACTCACGACGACTGGTGATGGATATTGGTGGTGGTAGTACTGAATTTATTATCGGCGAAGGATTTACCGGTTTAAAACGTGAAAGTCTAGAGATGGGTTGTGTGAGTTTTTCTCAGCGATTTTTTGCTGGCGGACATATCTCTAAAACAAGGATGAGAACGGCTTTAATCGCCGCAGGAACACGTCTTCGAGCCATCCAGAGGCCTTACCGCAATATGGGCTGGACTGATGCTATCGGGGCTTCAGGCACTATTCGAACGGTTGCCAATATAGTGAAAGAAAATGGCTGGGCTGATGATGGTGTGATAACGCCAGAATCATTGGGTAAACTCATTGAGTCAATGACTGCGGCGGGTCATACTGATAAATTGGAACTAGAGGGTTTAAGTGAGGAGCGGAAGTCTGTTTTACCGGGTGGTGTTGCGGTATTAAAAGCTGCCTTTGATCGTTTGAATATTGAACGAATGATTGTTTCGGATGGCGCCCTGAGAGAGGGATTGTTATATGATTTGTTGGGGCGAATCCAGCATGATGATGAGCGAGATCGAACTGTACTTGCGCTGGCGCGACGTTATCAAACCGATGAAGAACATGCCCAGCGAGTTAGTGATATGGCAACACAGTTATTTGAGCAAGTTGCGTCTACGTGGAATATCAATGAAGACACTTATTTAGATCGTTTGCAGTGGGCGGCGAAGCTACATGAAGTCGGACTGGTAATTGCTCATGAATCATTTCAAAAACATTCAGCATATTTAGTCGCATATTCTGGTTTACCGGGGTTTTCACGTGAAGAGCAGCGAGCATTGGCCACGATTATTTATGGACAGAGACGAAAATTTCCTAAGGAAGATATTAAAGGGTTGCCCGAGGAGTTACAAGAATCAACTAAAAATTTAACCATATTATTACGCTTAGCGATGGTATTTAATCGAGGGCGTAGTGAGCGTGCAGATACATTTGTTAAATTAAAGGTTACCAAAAAAGGCTTAGGCTTAACTTTGCCAGCAGAATGGTTAGATAAGCATCCCCTAACAGAAGCAGACTTAATACAAGAAGCAGATTACTTAGCCAAGATAGGAATTAAGCTTAAAGTAAAACAAGATTAGGCACTATATGAACGAATATTAGTATTTGCTGTCATAGCTAGAGAAAGTAACAGGAGGACGTTATGTCTCTATTAAAAATTGCTGGGATCTTAATACTAGGCTGCAGTAGTCTTGTTCAGGCTAATGAGTCACTCAGCATCTCAAGCAAAACAGGTGATACCTTAATGATTCACCGTCTTAATAATGGTGAAATATGGGGCAGTTTGATCATTACTGATCAAGTTTCCGATAGCTTTGCTGATCATGAGCTTATCGTCTTACAAGTTGATCAATATCAACCAATTAAATTAGATCAGGAAAAACGTTGTAATACACCCGCTGGTGAAGAACAAAAAGTAGGCTATAACTTCCAGGCAGAACAAAGTGAGCAACAGTGGCAATTTAGTAGTGTGACCAGTACTAAGAAGGATTTTCTAAAACTGACTGGTTGGGATGAGGATATTTATCAGCATATGAAGTCTGATCGCCGCCCAGAAGTAGTAGATTTTCCGATACGAGCTGAACTCGCAATTGAATCGTTATGGCAACAGTTTAAGCAGGGGGAGAGCGTTGTTTTTCGCTATACCACAGAAGCTGATGAGCCTCGACAAGCGCTCTTCGAACTGAAGAATAAACGAGAACAAATTAAAGCGCTTATCCACTAAATAGTTGTTTATATCCAAATTACTTAAGCACAGAGACACGAAGTTCACGAAGAAAATTATTTTTCTGTGTTCCCTATGTCTCTGTGGTTAGTTATTGTGAGTTAATTACCAATCTACATTAACACCGACATAGGCACTACGACCTAAACCAGGTAAGCGATCCATGTGTGCAATATCTGGATTATCACTGATACGGTTATAACCACCTAAGTGATTTTCGTATTCACGATCAAGTAGATTGTTTACACCTGCCGATAATGTAATATTTTCTGATGATTGGTAATTACCTGATAAGTTAAATACCGCATAGCCAGCAGTCTTTAGCTCATTATTTTCAGCGGATACTTTGTTTTGAGAAGCAACGGTTTCAGCCTCAAATCCAACACGCCATTCTGTTTGCACATAACTCAGCATAGTTCGAGCAGTTAATGGTGCAATACGGTACAGATTATCGCTAGTATCTCGACGTTCACCACGTACATAACTTACGGTACCATCTAATTGCCAATCATTGCTGATAGCTACAAACCAGTTGGTATCAATACCATAAAGTTTGGCATCAACATTACTAAATTGTAGTGGTGTTGGATCACCCATCATACTCATTTGACAAACAGGATCACCCATCACCGGACAACCATAATCAGTACCTTGAATATAGTCATTAATATGGTGGTAAAACACACGAGGCGAGATGGCTGCTTTTTGTGTATGCCAATCAAAACCAATCTCTGCTTGGTAGGCTGTTTCTGGATCAAGGTTCACATCGCCAATATAGTTATTACCATCGGCTAAACCTGATGTTGATTCCATTGTGGCCCATAGGTAGCGCTCTTGATAGCTTGGTGCACGCTCTTTACGAGCTAAACCGAGTTCAATATCAAAGTTATCATTCACGTTGTGAGTGAAGACTGCCGTTAAATCAACTAAATTGTCATCTTGGTCACGTTCTGAATTATTAAAGTTTGTCGCCAGTTTTGCTGCCGGCATAGCCATACCCATTGATGTCGCTACTTGATCAGCATCCATTGATACACGAGTATAACGGGCTCCAGTCTCTACTTTCCAGCTATCATTTAATTGACCATTCCATTCAGAAAAAATACTGTAGCGATCTCGCTCAACGCCTTTGTAGTTTTCCAGAAAGAAGTTGGCGTTGTTAGGATCAAATATGGTGGCATTATGATCCGCTTGATCGCCATCAATACCTACCTTCCAGCCATTATTTGTATAATCAAAACGATAGCCTTGTGATTCAACGTCTGTTAGTGCAAAACGACGCATCATACCCATCATTGGAGCTGTCCGTAATGTATAGTTATTCATTAAATGATCAGAATCTTGGTAATTTAAACGAGCATTGAAATTTCCGCCATTGCTGAGTTCTTTATTAAATTTAATTTTATAGTTCTCACCGCGAGCATACATAATATCCATTGGTAAGGCTGCTGTTCCTGTTTCACCGGTATCATGATGTTCAACATCAAGCTCTAAAGTGTGGCCACTTTGTTGAAAGGCATAGTTTACACCGACAGTGTCACGTTCATGTCGGCTGGGATCAATTGTGCCGCCATCAAATTTAAGGTCATTGCCTCGATCGAGACTTCCAGCAACTTGGAAGCGATGATTCTGATTGGCAATACTAGCTAATACTCCGGTATATCGAGTTTTACCATTCTCAGCATAACCTGCATTGGCATTGCCGTGAAATTCAGCTTCATCACCTGATGCAAATTCGGCTTTTTTAGAATTAGCCATTATTGTACCGCCAATCGTTTCGATACCTGAGCTAACAGGTGCGATGCCACGATATAAAGCAACGTCAGCGACGCGAGATGCAGGTAGGTAACTTAAAGGTGAATCCATGCTGTTTGGACCGGCTTTACTGACGCGAACACCATCTATTAATACATTAACGCGATCGCCGAAAAGTCCACGATATTGTGCAATACTTGTCAGAGGGCCATTACTATTAATATTGGCGCCTGGAAGACGTTTGATCATGTCACCTGTATCTGGTGTTGCAATAGATAGTGGTGGTATTGCATAAGGGGTTGCTTCACCTGCAGCGCCTTCAACAGAAATGGTTGGTAGGCTGATATGCTCAGCGTGAAGTGGTGTTGTAAGCCCCATCATTAACAATGGTAAAGGCAGTAACGTAAAATAGCGCACAGTATTCTCCTCAATAATAACCGGCATATTTTAGTGACTTTAGGCTTGTAGAAAGTGTGTTTTATCCATATAAAGTGTGTGAAATAACGCAATTCTGTTATTTGAACACATGTTAATGTGCGAGTATTGTGTATAGTTTTTAAGGTTTTGAGATGGTAGACGGGTTTACAGGTTCAGTTATTACCGCATTTTTACTGGGATTATTTAGTACAGTTCATTGCATTGCCATGTGTGGCTCTGTGATCGGTGCTTTAACATTAAGTTTGCCAGCAGAAATCAGAGAAAGTCAGCGCAAGATGTTTCCATATGTCTTCAATTATAATTTGGGTCGATTATTGAGTTATGCGGCAGCAGGAGCAATTGTTGGCTTACTGAGCTCTCCTTTAGCTGCGTTTGATGGTCATGTAATATTACGATACCTGTCTGTATTTGTGATGATTGCGATGGGGTTGTATTTGGCTGGTTGGTTTCCTAAGTTTGCTCGGATGGAGCGAATAGGGGCACCTATTTGGAAATTGTTACAACCCATTGGTCAGAAGTTACTACCTGTCCGGAAACATTCACAAGCTTTCTTTTTAGGTACGATCTGGGGCTGGCTTCCTTGTGGTTTAGTTTATGCCGGCTTGGCAGTGGCTGCAACGGCTGGTGACCCCGTAAATGGTGCATTAGTGATGTTAGCCTTTGGTGTCGGAACTTTACCTGCTGTTATGGGCGCAGGGTTGTTTACAGGCTTTCTTGCTTCTATGGCACGTGTAAAACATTTGCGACAAATTGCAGGTGTTTCTATTATTTTAATGGCGCTTATAACCGCATTTTGGCCAATGGATCATAGTGGCGGGCATGATCATTCTGTGAATCATGTTCATCCAGTAGATCATTCTCAAATGAATATGGAGTAATTTGATGACTAAGATATTAGGGGCTTCTCCTCAAATTACTCATCTTTTACGTACTATTCCAATGATCGCGGCAAGTGATGCCAGTGTGCTGATCTACGGAGAAACAGGGACGGGCAAAGAATTACTTGCTCAAGCATTACACTCAGAAAGTGGTCGAAAAGATAAATCATTAGTGACGATTAACTGTGCATCTCTTCAGATGGAGGATATTGAGCTAGATTTATTTGGTCGCTGTAATCCAGAAGGTGAAATTGAGCATCGTGGTCGCTTATTGGCTGCTGATGGAGGGACTGTTTTTCTTGATGAAGTGAATGCTTTACCTTTGTCTGTACAGGCAAAAGTCTTACGTTTTTTAGAGGCTGGTGAGTGTCAGTTGCAAGGAAGTCACAAATTACATTTAGTTGATGTACGTATTTTGGCGGCAACAAGTACAAATTTACAAGAAGAGGTGACTGCAGGTCGCTTTCGAGCAGACTTATTCTATCGCTTACAAGTTGTACCAATGACAATGCCATCATTAAGAGAGATTAGTGACGATATATCCGTACTGTTACGTCATTTTGGCCGCGAATTTTCGGGTAGCAATGCTGTGGTGCGATATTCTAAAGATGCGGAGCATTGTTTATTTACTTACGCATGGCCGGGCAATGTGCGAGAGCTTATGAATTTTTGTCAGCGAATGGCTTTAATGAGCCCAGGTAAATTATTACGCGCTGAAGATTTGCCACATGAAATGATGCCAGAGGTTGCTGCAAATGAGCATTTATTTACTTTGCCGCCAACGGGGATTAAGTTAGCCCAAGTTGAGCTAGATTTAATTGAACAAGCATTAGAAATGGCTGCAGGTAATCGCTCACGGGCAGCACGTTTATTGGGTATTAGTCGCGACACCTTATTATATAGAATGCAGAAATACTCGTTATAATAGCTGTCACTAATTTTCGCTAGGGTTTGTTATGAAACAGTATCTTGATCTATGTAATCGAATTATCGACCAAGGACATTGGATAGAAAATAAGCGTACTGGCAAGCGATGCCTAACGGTTATCAATGCTGATCTAAATTATGATGTCGCTAATAACCAATTTCCTTTAATCACGACGCGAAAAAGTTACTGGAAGTCGGCTATTGCTGAGATTCTGGGTTATATTCGTGGTTATGATAATGCCGCAGATTTTCGGGCCTTAGGAACAAAAACATGGGATGCCAATGCTAATGAAAATGAGCAATGGTTAAATAATCCTCTGCGTAAAGGTCCTGATGATATGGGCCGTGTTTATGGGATTCAGGGTCGATCGTGGGCAAAACCTGATGGCGGACATTTAGATCAATTACGAAAATTAGTCGAAAATTTATCACAAGGCATTGATGACCGTGGTGAGATTTTAAGTTTTTATAATCCAGGTGAATTTCATATGGGTTGTTTGCGCCCATGTATGCACACACATACTTTTTCATTATTGGGTGACACGCTTTATTTAACCTCTTACCAACGTTCTTGTGATGTTCCTTTGGGTTTAAACTTTAATCAGGTGCAAGTATTTACTCTGCTTGCATTGATTGCCCAGATTACGGGTAATAAAGCGGGCATGGCATATCATAAAATCATTAATGCTCATATTTATGAAGATCAACTTGAGTTGATGCGTGATGTACAGGTGAAACGTGAGCCATTTCCATCACCGAAATTAATCATCAATCCAGATATTAAATCATTAAAAGACTTAGAAACTTGGGTCACAATGGATGATTTTGAAGTGCAAGGCTATGAAAGCCATGAGGCAATTAAATATCCCTTTTCAGTCTAATCCTTAAGGTTTAGATAATCTTGGGCTGTTGTAATGATTGTGAATAATCAAGCTGAACTTAGGATAAGAAAATTTAGTTTCTTAATTTGTCATTCTCGAGTGTATTTAGCGGGAATGACGGCTTTATTTATAGCCAAATAACTTTTTATCCCAACTTTAGGTTAATTAATAATACAGGAGCAGAAAATGACAGATTCAACAGCACAATTAACAACCTATCTTGTCTGGGATAAAACAGTTCGAGTCTTTCACTGGGTCAATGTGCTCTGCGTATTAGGACTTATTGCCGTAGGGACTGTGATTTTAAATGCCAAGGCATTAGGCGTTCCTAGTGATGGAAAAATCTTATTAAAGACTGTCCATGTTTATATTGGTTATGTGTTTGCCGCTAATTTAGCTTGGCGGATTGTATGGGGTTTTATTGGTAGTCGTTATGCACGCTGGTCTGCAATATTGCCATTTGGTTCTGCATATCGGACTCAATTATCAGCCATGATTACAGGTGCAAAATCGGGTAAACCAGTGGGTTTTTTAGGTCATAATCCAATTGCACGATTAATGGTTGCCTTACTATTTTTATTGTTAAGTATTCAAGCGATAAGCGGTTTAGTGTTGGCAGGAACAGATGTGTATATGCCGCCCTTGGGCAATACAATAAAAGAATGGATTGCGGTTGATAAGTCGACCATAGAGAGTGTTAAGCCTTATTCAAAAGAAGGGGTGGATGAAGCGGCATACAAAGAAATGCGGGATTTTAGAAAACCGTTTATCACAGCACATTATTATGTCTTTTATGTTTTATTAGCAGCTGTATTGCTCCACTTGTTAGGCGTGGTGGTGACAGAGTTGAAAGAGCGTAATGGACTTGTTTCTGCCATGTTTACCGGTAAAAAAGTATTTGTCGAAAAACCATTTGATGCTGATTAAAGTAAGCCTGTCTCGGCAAATGAAACGGTTTCTCCATCGCCGACAATAATGTGATCGAGAACTCGTATATCAACAAGGTCGAGTGCAGATTTAAGTCGTTGAGTAATATGTTGATCTGCCTGACTAGGCTCAGCAATGCCGGAAGGATGATTGTGGGCAAAGATAACGGCAGCGGCATTATGAGCTAAAGCTTGCTTAACCACTTCGCGGGGATAAACGCTAGCACCGTCAATCGTACCTCGAAAGAGTTCATCAAAAGCAATCATTCGATGTTTGTTATCAAGGAATAAGCAGGCAAAAACCTCATGGTGGTAAGGGCGTAAACGTTGTTGTAAATAGTGCTTTGTTGTCGCAGCATCGGTAAGAGCATCACCACGAGATAATGTTGATTCAAGATGGCGGCGACTCATTTCTAACACCGCTTGAAGCTGAGAATATTTTGCTGGACCTAGGCCATGTTGGAGGCAAAACTGTTGTTGATTTGCCTCGAGTAGGGTGCGCAGACTGCCAAAATGTCTTAATAATTGTCGTGCTAATTCAACAGCAGAAACACCAGTGACACCAGTACGCAGGAAAATAGCGAGTAGTTCGGCGTCAGATAATGTTTGTGCGCCATGCTGAAGTAGTTTTTCTCTAGGTCTTTCATCTGCGGGCCAGTCCTTGATTGCCATTCATCTATTCCTTTAGATTTAAATCAGAGAATCAATATACTGTTTTTAATAAAAACAATCACTTATTTTTGAGTTAAGTGTTTAAAAATAGTATTCTATCTGGTCTTATTTTTATGATTTTAGTGTTGAATGGCCGGTAAACTTTATATAAAGACATTTGGTTGTCAGATGAATGAATATGATTCATCAAAAATGGTAGATGTACTCGCAGAATCCCACCAGTTAGAAGTAACAGATGTGCCTGAAGAGGCAGATGTGTTGTTGCTAAACACGTGTTCTATCCGTGAAAAGGCTCAAGAAAAGGTGTTTCACCAACTTGGTCGCTGGAAAAAATGGAAGGATGACAAGCCTGACTTAATTATTGGTGTTGGTGGTTGTGTAGCAAGCCAAGAGGGAGATGCTATCCGCCGTCGCGCACCTTATGTTGATGTGATCTTTGGACCGCAGACCTTACACCGTCTACCTGAGATGATTACTGATGTTAAGAAAAGTCACAAACCACGTATCGATATCACGTTCCCTGAGATAGAAAAATTCGATAATTTACCTGAAGCGAAAGCAGATGGTCCTTCGGCTTTTGTATCGATTATGGAAGGCTGTAGTAAATATTGTACTTTCTGTGTTGTACCTTATACCCGTGGCGAAGAAGTGAGTCGTCCCGTTGATAAAGTATTAATTGAGATTCGTTCGCTAGCAGCACAAGGTGTACGTGAAGTGAACTTGCTCGGTCAAAACGTAAATGCATACCAAGGCGAGATGGATGGTGGGGATACGGCTGATTTAGCTTTATTAATCCATTATGTAGCCGCTATTGATGGCATTGATCGTATTCGTTTCACTACATCGCATCCAGTAGAGTTCTCAGATAGTTTAATCGAAGCCTTTGCTGAAATACCTGAACTGGTAGATCATGTTCATTTACCAATTCAATCTGGTTCAGATCGCATTTTAGCGATGATGAAACGTGGCCATACTGCCATTGAATACAAGGCTAAATTACGTCGTTTGCAAAAAGTACGGCCAAATATCAGTTTATCAAGTGACTTTATTATTGGTTTCCCTGATGAAAGCGATGCTGATTTCCAAGCAACGCTAGATTTAGTTAAAGAAATGAACTTTGATCATTCTTTCAGTTTTATCTATAGCGCTCGTCCTGGCACACCCGCGGCAGCATTTATTGATTCAGTTCCTGATGATGTAAAAAAAGGTCGTTTGAAGCGTATTCAAGAGACCTTACTGGAACAAGAAGCAGCACATAGCCAAGCAATGTTAGGCTCAACACAACGTATTTTGGTTGAACGTATTGCAGAACGTGTTGATGGTGAATTAAAAGGTCGCACTGAAAATAATCGTTCAGTTGTTTTTGTTGGCGATCAATCTCTACTGGGTAAGTTTGTAGACGTCAATATTACTGAAGCCTATAGTAATTCTCTTCGTGGTGAATTACTCGCCGATAGCATTATCCTCTAAGTATGAGATCTTCATTTTGACAATAGAAACACCTTCAGTGGACAGTATTAGTTTTGAGCTGAGCCCGGCAGATAATCCTCGCTTAGCTAACTTATGTGGCCACCTTGATGAACATTTGAGAATGATGGAGCGTGGCTTTGGTGTTGAGATTAATAATCGAGGCATTAAATTTCAGATCATCGGTAAAGCAGAAGTATTAGCGACAGTTCAAGAGGTTATTCATGAGTTGTATGCTGAAACATCACAAACAGTCTTAGTGCCTGAGCAAGTTCATCTGGCAATTCGTCAAGCAGATGGTGAGGAAGCTCTTGCACCGGTAGAACAGTCAGAAGTAGTGATAAAAACTAAGCGTGGTTTAGTGAAAGCGCGCGGTGAAAATCAACAAGATTATTTACGCAAGGCAATGACTTACGATGTTAATTTTGGTATTGGTCCCGCAGGAACGGGTAAAACATATCTAGCGGTAGCCTGTGCAGTTGAAGCTTTAGAGCGTGATTTTGTTCGCCGAATATTATTGGTCAGGCCTGCAGTTGAAGCAGGAGAGAAATTAGGTTTCCTTCCTGGTGATTTGAGTCAGAAGGTCGATCCGTATTTACGTCCTTTATATGATGCTTTGTATGAAATGTTGGGTTTTGAGCGAGTAGCAAAGCTGATTGAACGCAATGTGATTGAAGTGGCTCCGCTTGCCTATATGCGTGGCCGTACATTAAATGAATCATTTATTATTTTGGATGAAGCTCAAAATACGACAAAAGAACAAATGAAAATGTTTTTAACTCGAATGGGTTATAACTCTACAGTCATGATTACCGGCGATATTACTCAAATTGATTTGCCAAATCCTCAAGCATCGGGTTTGAGACATGCCATTGAAGTATTGAAAGATGTTGAAGGTATTAGTTTTACCTTTTTTCAAGCGAAAGATGTGGTTCGACACGCCCTCGTTCAAAAAGTGATTGTGGCTTATGAACGATCTGAGCGAGAAAGTTAATGTCCATTATTGTTGATGTGCAGGTCGCCTGTGAAGGCGCTGTGCCAAAAGACGAGAAGTTTCAACAGTGGGTAGAAGCAGCATTGCAAACTGTAGTAGAAGATTGTGAATTAAGTATTCGCATGGTAGAAAACGAAGAAAGTGCGGAGTTAAATTCAAGCTATCGAGGCAAAACCGGCCCAACAAATGTATTATCTTTTCCTTTTAACTCCCCTATTCCTATGGAGCCTAGATTGTTAGGTGATTTAGTTATTTGTGTGCCAGTAGTTGAAAAAGAAGCCCAAGAACAAGATAAAATACTTGAGCATCATTGGGCTCATTTGGTCGTGCATGGGTGTTTACATTTATTAGGCTATGATCATATTGAAGATGATGAAGCAGAGCTTATGGAAGAGTTAGAGAAAACTATTTTACAGACATTAAGTATTGATGACCCGTATCAAGAGCAAGAGACACAATCATGAGTGATGGACGATCGAGTAACGCTCAAAGTAGTTTGAATTGGGTTCAACGCCTAGGTAAGAGACTATTAGAACCTCAAGATCAAGAACAGCTTATTGAGCTAATTCGTGACGCTTCTAAACGCCATATTCTGGATGCAGAAGCCCTATCAATTGTGGAAGGCGCATTAAGTGTGTCGCAAATGCAGGCACGTGATGTGATGATTCCTCGTTCACAAGTAGTCATGGTTTCACGAGATGCTTCAGCAGAAGAAACCTTGAAGTTGATTACCGAAATGGCACATTCACGCTTTCCAGTGATTGATGATGATCGGGATGATGTTATTGGTATTTTGCTGGCGAAAGATTTGCTGGCTGCAGTTGTATCGGCTGATAAGTTTGAATTTGATCTTAGAGAGATCATGCGTCCAGCCGTGTTTATACCTGAAAGTAAACGACTAAATGTACTTTTACGAGAATTCCGTGCGCGTAGAAACCATATGGCCATTGTTGTTGATGAATATGGTGGCGTTGCAGGCATGGTTACTATCGAGAATGTACTGGAGCAAATTGTCGGTGAAATTGAAGATGAGCATGATATTGATGATGATGCACCGATCTTAAAACATGATGATTCAAGCTATACAATTAAAGCGCTGACTACAGTAGAAGATTTTAATGACTATTTTTCTACTGACTGGGATGATGATGACTTTGATACGGTTGGTGGATTTGTGATGAATAATTTTGGTCATTTACCTGCACGTGATGAGCAAGTGACGATAGATAATTATAAGTTTACGGTTATGAGGGCTGATAATCGCCGTATTCATTTATTAGAAATGACCATACTGCAGGAAAAAGAGACCCAAGACTCAGATGAGTCTAAAGATTGACGTTCAGCGCTTAATTAAATTGGAACAATAAGTAATGCCTAAATCAGTATGGTATGGCCATTTAATTGCCTTTATAGCCGGCGCATTACTACCGCTCTCTTTTGCCCCTTTTCATTACTATCCTGTAGCAGTACTAAGTTTAGCCTCATTGTTTTTATCCTGGAACAATACCACGGCAAAACAAGCTGCCTTACGAGGTTTCCTTTTTGGTATCGGCATGTTTGGTGTCGGTATTTCTTGGATCTATGTTGCTATTCATGACTTTGGTCAAGCAAATGTATTTTTGTCGATATTCTTAACCGGCATATTTATCAGCTTCTTAGCTTCATATTTAGCTTTGCTTGGTTGGGGAATTCATAGAATCACTGCAGGGAAGTTAAGCGCTCGAGACACTATTTTATTACTTCCTGTTGCATGGCTGTTATTTGAGCTGTTCAAAGGTTGGTTTTTAACTGGTTTGGCTTGGCTAGATGTTGGAGTTGGACAAATTGACGGACCTTTAAGTGGATATACACCTATAATTAGTGTCTTGGGAGTTTCTCTTCTGACCGCATTATCAGCAGGCTTATTTGTTGTCGTATATCAAAAAAGACAAGGGTGGCCACTACTTGTTATTGCTGTTATTTGGTTTGGCGGCAATGTTTTAAAGTCTGAACAGTGGACTCAGCCGGTAGATGATGAAATGCAAGTGAGCATTATTCAAGGCAATATTCCGCAAGCGATTAAATGGGATCCAGAACAAATCTTTAAAACATTAGCCTTATATCAGGCAAGAACTGAAGAAAATTGGCAGAGTGATTTAATTGTTTGGCCGGAAAATGCAGTCACTGTATTTCACCATCAAGCAAAGGAAATTTTTCTTGATCCGCTAGCACAATTAGCAAAAGAAAATGACACCGCAATATTATTAGGCTTGCCGGTTTATGAGCGCGAAACTGGTCATTATTACAACAGCATATTAGCGCTAGAAAATGGCCATGAAGGTTTTTATTATAAAAGTCACTTGGTGCCTTTTGGAGACTATATTCCTTTCGAGTGGCTGAGAGGGCTGATTAAATTCTTTGATTTACCAATGTCAGCATTCAGAATTGGTCCCATTGCAAGCGAATTATTGCAAGTAGCAGGTCAGCCAGTGGGCATATCTATATGTTATGAAGATATCTTTTCAACAGAGGTTTTACGAAGCTTGCCTGAAGCGACACTACTGGTTAATGCAACGAATAATGCGTGGTATGGCGACTCTTTTGCCGCCCATCAACATTTACAAATTTCACAAAATCGTGCCTTAGAAATGGGCCGACCATTGGTAAGAGCGACAACAAATGGTATTTCAGCATTGGTCGATTTTAAAGGTAATATAGCCCAGCAAACACCTCAGTTTGAAGAGGCGGTGTTAACGGGGAAAATCCAGCCTAGGACAGGAGAAACACCCTATGTGACTTGGGGCCAAGGTCCTTTGTTGCTATTGTCTCTGTTCATGTTGATGCTGTGGGCGTATTATCGGAAAATTAGTAGAGGAAATCAGGCGAATTAATGCAGTTTTTAACCATACAACGCATTCTAGGTATTTTATTAGGGCTATTTAGTTTTACGCTACTACCACCTATTGCAGTGTCACTGTATTACCAAGATGGATCAACACAAGCATTTGTTGATGCTTTTTTACTGCTTCTTCTTGCTGGTATCGCTTTCTGGTTGCCGGTACGAAAGCATCGGAAAGAGTTAAAAATTCGTGATGGTTTCCTTGTTGTTGTGATGTTCTGGGTAACTTTAGGGATTTCTGGGGCCGTTCCTTTTTATATGACTCAAGTACCTGCAATGTCATTTACAGATGCAGTTTTTGAGTCAATGTCAGGTCTAACTACAACGGGTGCGACTGTTTTAACAGGCTTGGATGATTTGCCAGAAGCGGTGTTATTTTACCGTCAATTCTTGCAGTGGCTTGGTGGTATGGGAATCGTGGTTTTAGCGGTTGCGATTTTACCGCTACTTGGGATTGGGGGAATGCAGCTATATCGAGCTGAAACACCTGGCCCGATGAAAGACTCTAAGCTTACACCGCGAATTACTGAAACAGCGAAAGCACTTTGGTATATCTACTTAACGTTAACCGTCTCTTGTGCGATAGCCTTTCATTGGGCTGGTATGACTTGGTTTGATGCGATAGGCCATAGTTTTTCGACGGTTGCAATTGGTGGTTTCTCGACACATGATGCCAGTATGGGCTTCTTTGATAGTGCCACGATAGAGATGATTACCGTTGTATTTATGCTGCTGGCGGGCATGAATTTTTCATTGCATTTCTTGGCATGGCGACACCGCTCCATAAAACATTATTTTGCTGATTCTGAATTACGTGTTTATTTATGGATTCTGGTAATTATTTCAGCTGTAACTTCAACCTACCTTTATTTTACTCACACCTTCGAAACACCATGGACAGCCATTCATCAAGGTATATTCCAAGCCGTATCTATTGGTACAACAACAGGGTTTACTACGACAGATTATTCTTTGTGGCCAGGGTTTTTGCCAATCTTATTATTAATGACCAGCTATATCGGTGGTTGTGCAGGATCGACTGGTGGCGGAATGAAGGTAATTCGTGTCATGTTGTTATTCAAACAAGGTTATCGTGAAGTATTACGGCTGATTCACCCTAATGCTATCTATGCTATTAAAGTCAATAATAAGGCCTTGCCACCAAAAGTAGTTGGCGCTGTATGGGGATTCTTTGCACTCTATATATTCTGTTTCAGTATTATGCATTTATTTCTAATGGCAACAGGTTTGGATATTGTGACCTCTTTTTCGGCAGTGACAGCTTGTTTAAATAACCTTGGTCCTGGGCTCGGTGAAGTAGGCGCTAATTACGGTGAAATCAATTCACCTTCAAAATGGGTATTGTGCGTTGCCATGCTTTTAGGTCGATTAGAAATTTTCACGTTATTGGTTGTGTTGACTCCTGCTTTTTGGCGGCGATAGTAGGGTGATGATTGAATCAAAGTGGGATAAAATTTATAGCCAGAAGTCGGCAGAGCCAAGCGCCTCTTTTGTGCTGATAGAAAATCAGCATCTATTGCCTTCATGCGGAACAGCACTAGATTTAGCGTGTGGCCAAGGTGGAAATGCACGGTTACTCGCTGAGCGAGGCTTAGATGTTTTAGCATGGGATAGTTCAGCCGTTGCCATTGAGCAATTAGCTGCTGCTGCAAAATTGAATGCTTTATCGATTGATGTTCAAGTACGAGACATCATTGAGTCGCCTCCTCAAGAAAATAGCTTAGATGTATTGGTCGTCAGTTTCTTTTTAGATCGGAGACTATGTTCTAAGCTGATCGATGCATTACGACCTGGCGGCTTATTATTTTATCAAACCTATTGCCAGGACAAAGTGAGTGAGCAGGGCCCCAATAATCCCGATTTTTTATTGTCAGACAATGAGTTGCTGACCTTGTTTTCGAAGATGAAAGTACGCGTTTATCGTGAAGAATCCTTATTGGGTGATCAGCAACAAGGTTGGCGTAATCAGGCATTATTAGTGGCAGAAAAGGTGCTGTCGTAGTATTATCAAGAGTCATGACAAATAAAAACTTGCTGTTACTGTGATAGATCAGTAAAATTGCACGGTTCTAAAGCCCTGTTTATCTTTTAGGTTGGGCTAATAAATTTTTAAAAACATTAACGAGAATAGATATGAAAGCGGATATCCATCCAGAATATAGCGAGATCGAAGTTACTTGTAGCTGTGGTAACTCATTTAAAACACGTTCTACTCGCAGCAGTGCTTTGAGCTTGGATGTTTGTGCAGAGTGTCACCCGTTCTACACAGGCAAGCAAAAAATGCTTGATACTGCTGGTCGTGTTGATAAATTCCGTCAAAAATACGGAAAATAATTCGATAGGCCTGTTTAATAGGTCAAAAACGAAGATAATAGAAAACGTGATTGTATTGTTAGATATAGTGCGTGAGAAATTTCAAGGCCTCTGCTTTTTAGCGGGGGCTTTGTTGTTTCTAAGCTTGACAGGATGTGCACAAAATCCTGTCAGTGGTAGTCATGACTTTGTCATGTTGAGTGAAGACAGTGAAATTGCTCAAGGCAGAACAAATCACCCCAAAATAATCGCTCAATATGGCCGTTATGATAATGAGGTTTTACAGGCTTATGTTCAATCCGTTGGTGAGCGATTAGCAGTAGAAAGTCATCGAGAAAATCTAATTTACCGCTTTACAGTATTAGACTCACCGGTGATTAATGCTTTTGCATTACCGGGCGGCTATATTTACATTACACGCGGCTTAATGGCCTATTTGAGTTCTGAAGCGGAGCTAGCAGCAGTATTAGGCCATGAAATAGGTCATGTGACGGCTCGACATGGTGTTCGTCAACAAAGTGCAGCTCAAGCTGCAGGTTTAGGATATGTTTTAGGCTCGATACTTTTTCCTGAGCTACGAGAAGGGCCATCACAAGATGCATTTAACATGATGAGTGGCGCCTTATTAAGTGGTTATGGGCGGGAGCATGAGTTAGAGTCAGATGGACTCGGTGCTGAGTACCTTGCTAGGGCAGGTTATGAGCCAAAAGCGATGATAGATGTGATCCGCGTATTAAAAGCACAAGAAACATTTGCGGCTGAGGAAGCTAAAAAACAAGGTCGAGAGGTTCAAGGTTACCATGGTTTATTTGCTAGTCATCCAGACAATGATACGCGTTTACATGAGGTTGTAGATACTGCGGAGAAATTCTCTAAGGGGCGTCAAAATCAGGTTCTGCGTCGAGCGTATCTCGCTCAAATTAATGGCATGGTGTTTGGCGATAGTGAAAAACAGGGTATTCGTTCAGGTCGCCATTTTTACCATTTAGCAATGGATTTTACCGTTGGTTTCCCTGTCGCTTGGCAGGTTAATAATCAGCCGGACAGCTTGCAAGCAGTATCTGCAGGCGGGCAAGCTTTTATTGAAATGAGAGCTATAGATATTAACCACAAATTGTCACCACAAGAATTTATTAAACAGCGCTTGAAATTCGATAAATTAAGATCGGGACAAAGTCTTAGTGTCAATGGTTTGGATGCATATACAAGCTTAGCTACATTAAGTGATAAACCTTTGCGAATATCAGTGATCTATCTTCGAGATAGGGCATTTGTATTCTTTTCAGGAGTCAAAAATACAAAAGACTTTGCTCGCTTTGATATTGATTTCTTGAATACGGTAAAAAGCTTTCATACTTTGGGTAAAGCTGAGCAGAAGTTAGCTAAAGCACAAAAGATAGAAATCGTTACGGTAAAAAAACAAGACAACTATGCTGGCTGGGCTATAAAATCACGTATTAGTAATAGTCCGTTATTGCAGTTGAAATTATTAAATGGCCACTATCCTAGTGGCGAACTACAGACTGGGCAGCTTGCGAAAAGAGTCAAGTAAGACTTGATGCTACTAAAACAGTTCTACCTCAGTCTGCTCCTCTTGAGTTGATGGATCACTACTTACAAAAGTTGGTGGTGACATCTCAGTTGGCACATAGTCTGAACGAAATGTTTCTGGAATAGGGTTGAGGGTGTTTGGCCCCGCTAACAATCCAGTATTAGGATCAATTGAAACGGTAATCATCTCAACCGGTTGTTGTAATGGCTCTTCAGGAAGATCATTGAGAGCAACTTTCATAAAGTCTATCCACATCGGTAATGCAGCACGCCCACCTGTTTCATATCGACCCAGTGTTTTCGGTGAATCGAAGCCAACCCAGCTTATGGCGACAAGTTCAGGATGAAAACCATTAAACCAAGCATCAACTTGATCATTCGTTGTGCCCGTTTTTCCGGCCAGATCGCTACGACCCAACGACATGGCTTTACGCCCTGTTCCATAGCGAACAACATCACGTAATAAACTGTTCATGATGTAATTATTTTGAGTGCTCATGATGCGTGTTGCAGGTTTAGATGAGAATATATCACCCTCCTCTTCAAGTGAGGTTTCACTGCTGGCAATACATGTTTCACACACTGTTAAAGGTTGTGCTTGCATCATAATCTCACCATTTTCATCTTCGATACGTTGAATGATATAAGGCTCTACACGATAACCACCATTTGCGAGTGCAGAGTATGCACGAGCCATATCCCATGGTGAAGCGCTACCACTACCTAAAGCTAATGAGAGACTTTGTGGCATTTGTGTTGTATCAAAACCAAATTTTTTGGCGTAGTCGATGACGTAGTCTGCACCAATATCACGAAGAATCCTGATTGACACTAAATTACGTGAGTTAGTCAAAGCGACTCTTAGGCGAGTGGGACCAAAAAACTTGCCACTGTAATTCTGAGGTCGCCAGACATTTTCATCACTGGGATTGTCAAATACAACGGGCGCATCATTAATGATCGTTGCGGCGGTATAGCCTTTTTCTAAGGCTGCGGAATAAATAAAGGGTTTAAATCCTGAGCCTGGCTGGCGGCGAGATTGTGAGACACGGTTAAACTTGTTTTGGAAATATTCGAAACCACCATTAAGTGCTGTCACTGCACCATCAAAAGGTGAAACAGCAATTAATGCGCCTTCCGCTTCAGGAAGCTGTGCTAGTTGCCATACGCCACCTTTATCTTGATGAAGATGAATAATATCACCAATAGCAAGAACATCACTGGCTTTGCTAATTGCTTTGCCTCGACGATTGGTAGATAGCTGTTGTCTTGCCCAAGTTAATGACTCTGTACTGAGATCAATGATCTCATTGTTTTTTACATATACACGCGCAAACTCTGCTTGCGAAGAAATAACAATGCCAGGATGTAGTGGACCTATGCTCTCAAAACTTGATAGTAATTGCTCAAAGTCTTCAGCTGTCATTGTTTGTTCGATAACCGCCTTATTTCTAGCTCCTCTGAAACCATGGCGCTTATCGTATGCTAGCAATGCTGATTGCAGCGCCGTATTTGCAGCGTGTTGATGTTTAGCTTGTATCGTTGTGAAAACATTTAAACCGATATTGTAGGCATCATCTCCATATTGTTTGATGAGTTGAGTTCGAACCATTTCGGCAATGTAGGGGGCATAAACTTCAACATTACGGCTGTGATAACTTGCCGTGATAGGAGCTTGAATAGCCGTGTCAAAATCTTCTTGGCTAATGTGTCCTACTTCCCACATACGACGAAGTACATAATCGCGTCGTAATTGAGCTCGTTCAGGATTCACAATTGGATTAAATTTTGATGGCGCCTTAGGTAGGCCTGCAATCATTGCAAATTGTGGCAAAGTAAGTTCTTGTAATGATTTTCCGTAATAGACTTTGGCGGCCGCACCAATACCATAAGCACGATTACCTAAGTAAATCTTGTTTAAATAGAGTGTTAAAATCTCTTCCTTAGTCAATTTTTGCTCTATTTGTAGGGCAAGGATGATTTCATTGAGTTTTCGTAAATAGGTTTTTTCACGACTTAAGAAAAAGTTTCGGGCAACTTGCATGGTAATCGTGCTACCACCCTGAGCTTTTACACCTGTTGTCGCAAGGGAATAAACAGCACGCAATAGGCCGTGGTAGTCTACTCCAGGATGTTCAAAGAAGCGGTCATCTTCAGAAGATAAGATGGCTTGGATTAAGTGATGTGGTATTTCATTGTATGCAACGGGAATGCGACGCTTTTCTCCAAACTCTGCAATTAATTGGCCTTCGGCACTAAAAATTCTTAAAGGTACTTGAAATTGTGTTTCTTTTAAAACTGCTGTATCGGGAAGTTTAGGTGCTAAAAAGTAATAAATGGCAGCAATGGTAATAATAAGTAAGGTGCCTGAGAATAAGGCGAAATTGAAAAGCTTGCGTAGAAAAGTGAACATAAAGAGTCTTTAATTTGTAGTCTGAAATGACAATGACACTAAGTATATCTAATGATATGCTTTACACCAATAAATAAGGCATAAATGATGGCGATATGACAAGGAAAGTGTGACTTTGTTCCGTTTATGTAGTAAATAATGTGTAAACAAGAAGAACTTTAATTGTATTTTGATTATTTATGAATTATAGTCTTAAGAAACTACATTAGGTTTGAGTAGTAAGTATTTTTTATTTATTGGTAATTGAGGCGGCATATGTTTGGACGATCACCCCAATCTCTATTAGGGATAGACATTAGTTCATCAGTAGTTAAGCTGCTAGAGCTCGGTATGAAGGGCGGCAAGTATAGTGTTGAAGCCTTTGCTGTCGAACCATTGCCTGCCAATGCTGTTGTTGAGAGCAAAATTGAAAATAAGGAAGATGTTGCTGCAGCAATAAAAAGAGCCATAAAAAGATCTTCTACCAAAACTAAAGAAGCGGCAGTAGCTGTTTCAGCAAACTCTGCAATAACAAAAATAATCTCCTATCCAGCATCGCTTTCTGAGCGTGAAATGGAAGAGCAAATATTACTTGAGGCGGAAAGTCACATTCCGTACCCACTTGAAGAAGTTCGTTTAGATTTTGAAGTGCTGGGTGCTTCAGAGTCTGATGTTGAGGCCGTTGATGTGCTACTTGCCGCTTCTCGAAGTGAAAATGTGGATGCTCGTACAGAAGTTCTTGAAATGGCAGGCTTAAAGCCGAAGCTTGTGGATGTTGAAGCTTATACTGTAGAAAATGCTTTTTCATTGATTTCCCCTCAGCTGCCTTTGCATGGTCAAGGATTAACAGTTGCTGTTATAGATATAGGTGCAACAGTGACAACATTGCATGTGCTTGTTGACGGTAAAATTGTCTTTACACGGGAGCAGACTTTTGGTGGGCGAATGTTGACTGAAAATATTGCTCAGCATTATGGCATGTCTTATCAAGATGCAGGGCAAGCAAAAAAAGAAAACAACTTGCCAGATGATTACGAACCGAAAGTACTGGATCCGTTTAAGCAGTTAATGACGTCGACTGTGACACGTGCATTACAATTTTTCTTTTCAACATCAACGCAATACCAATCAATAGATCATATTTTGTTGGCTGGAGGCTGCGCTTCAATTCAGGGTGTTGACGCTATGATTGAAGAAGATACGGATACAACAACATCTATTGCTAATCCTTTTGTGGATATGGTTTTAGCCTCTAAGGTTAAGATTTCAGCCTTAAGTAATGATGCGCCATCAATGTTGATTGCATGCGGGCTTGCAATGCGGGGGGTTGAGTAATGGCACATATCAATTTACTACCATGGCGAGAAGAGCTAAGACAGGAGCGCCAGCAACAATTTATGGTCGCGATTGTCGCGGGCTTGATTTTTGCTGTGGTCGCGCTCTATGGAGCGATATTATTTGCTGATAGCTTATTGGATGAGCAAAATTCACGAAATGCATTTTTGCAAAGTGAAATTGCAAAATTAGATGTGAAAATAAAAGAGATAAAAACACTGGAAGAAGAGCGAGCACGATTAGTCGCTAGAATGCAGGTTATTCAGCAATTACAGTCAAGCAGACCTAAGGTTGTGAAGGTATTTGACTCTCTTGTGAGAAGCGTACCAGAAGGTATTCATTTATCTAAAGTGAGTAGACAAGGTTCATCTTTGACTTTTAACGGTGTTGCACAGTCAAATGCAAGGGTATCTGTGTTTATGAGAAAATTGGATGAAAATTCAGAGTTTGCTGAGTCAAGTTTACAAGTTATTCAAAGAACGTCTACAAATGACGATGCTATTAGAAACTTTACGGTGGCAGTGCCAGAGTCTAAACCTAAATCTGAAGATGGAGAGATCTGATGGAACTATCTTCTTTAAGTGAATTAGATATTAATGAAAGTGGGGAATGGCCACTTATTATTAAAGTTATAGCTATATCTTTATTGTGTGTATTAGTATGGGGCGGCGGTTATTATTACATCATAAAAGATAAAGAAATTGCATTAGAGGCTGCTGAAAGAAAAGAGATTACATTAAAGCAAACGCTAGAAGTTAAGTATGCTAAAGCTGTCAACCTAGAGGCATACAAAGAGCAAATGAAAGAAATGAAGATTGTATTTGCTTCAATGCTGCAGCAGTTACCTCGCAAAAGTGAAGTGGCTGATTTATTGATTGATATTTCAAGGGCTGGCTTGGTGAATGGTTTAGAGTTTCAGTTGTTTAAACCTGGAGCTGAGAACCCCATTGATTTTTATGCTGAACTACCGATTCAAATGAAGGTTGTTGGAGATTTCCATCAATTTGGTGAGTTTGTAAGTGCTGTTGCTGCATTACCGAGGATTGTAACGATGCATAATTTAACCTTGGTTCCATTAGGTGAAGATTCAGAACTGATGTCAATGGACATTACGGCAAAAACATACCGTTATTTTGATGAGCAGTAGGAATATTAGATATGGTAAATAGTAGTAAAATTGCACTTCTCCTCATTACATCCTTCTTTTTAGCTGGGTGTCAGCAAGAGAAAGAAGACCTGACTTCATATATCGTAAAAGTGAAGGCCCAGCAAAAAGCAGATATTGAGCCTATGCCGGTGATGAAGTCATATGAGAAATTTGCCTATTCAGCAGCTGAGTTACGCAACCCTTTCATTCCAACGGTGATCGATATTGCATTACCTGTTGAGGAAGAAATCAAAAAAGTAGTTGATAATGGAATTCGCCCAGACAGAACACGTTTAAAAGAAGTTTTAGAGTCATACGGCTTAAATGAATTAAGACTGGTTGGAACGTTGGAGCAAGAAGATGTTTGGGCGCTAATTCGAGCACCCGAAGGCGTAATTCATAAAGTGAAAACGGGTGACTATATTGGCCAGAATGATGGTCAGATTTTGACAGTATCTGATACAGAACTAACATTGAAAGAGATTGTTCCAGATGTGAACGGTGGTTATGTAGAGCGTGATGCATCACTCACTCTCATTGATGTAAACTAAAGGCATATAGATACTATGAATAAAAATAAAATGATGATGCTGAAGAAGAAATATATGACACATAATAATAAAATGAATGGATGGATGTTAGATATGTATCGATTAAAAAATACTATGAAATGGATACTCGTTAGCCTTATTGCTTCAACAGCACCCATTATGGCGGCTGATCTGCAATCCTTAGGCTATTCATCTTTGCCCGGAGGAAAAGCACAATTAGTGCTGACATTCTCTGAGCCGGTAGATAAGCCAAATACCTTTTCGATTGATGATCCTGCAAGAGTGGTATTAGATTTTGCCGGAGTGACAAATCAATTAGATAAAAAAACACAGCAAATTAATGTGGGACCAACAAATAGTGTTTCTGTCATTGAAGCTGGTGAACGAACTAGAATGGTTATCAATCTTGAGCAGAAAGTACCTTATACGATTGAGCAAGATGGCAATGTTGTTTTAGTCACAATTGATGGTGGCAGCCAAGAAACTGAAGTAATGGATGATAACGATTATAAAGTTGCTGATATCGATTTCCGCCGTGGTGAGAAGGGCGAAGCACGATTAATGATTGATTTGAATAGCGAAGCTGCTAGTGTTGATGTTCATCAAGAAAGAGATACGATTGTTGTTGATTTAATCGGTGTTGAACTTCCTGAAAATTTACACCGCCGTTTAGATGTTGTTGATTTTGGCACACCAGTCCAAGTGATTGATAGCGTGCAAAAAGGTAATAACACACGTTTGACATTAACAACCACAGGCAAATTCGAACATTTAGCTTACCAGTCTGATAAAACATTAGTTATTGAAGTTAAGCCGATCTCAGATGAGCTCAAAGCTGAGGCTCGAAAAGATGAATTTGGTTATCAAGGAGAGCAGCTATCTTTAAATTTCCAAAACATCGAAGTGCGAGCTGTATTACAGTTGTTAGCTGATTTCACAGGTATGAATTTAGTAACCAGTGATACTGTTCAAGGTAATTTGACCTTAAGATTAAAGAATGTACCTTGGGATCAAGCCCTAGATATTATTCTAAAAACGAAAGGCTTAGCGATGCGTCAAAATGGCAATGTCATGTTGATTGCGCCTGCATCTGAAATTGCGGCACGTGAGAAACAAGAACTTGCTGCTAAAAAGCAATTGGTTGAATTAGAACAATTATATTCAGAAATAATTGAAGTAAACTTTGCTAAAGCGTCTGACTTGGCTACCTTATTAGATACTGATATTGAAGAAGGGACAACAGGTGCCGGTGTTACAGGATTTTTGTCAAGCCGAGGTAGTGTTACCGTTGATGAAAGAACGAATTCACTATTGTTGCGAGATACTGCAAATCAATTAGTTCAAATTCGCAAATTAATTGAGAAATTAGATATTCCAATTCGTCAGGTGCTGATTGAGTCTCGGATTGTTATTGCAAGTGATGACTTTACGAAAGAGTTGGGTGTTCGTTTTGGTACTTCATCACAATCTCATCCAGGTAATAACATAACCAACGCAGCTGTATCAGGAACATTAGATGGTACAACTCAACTACTTAATGGTGAAACATTAGAGCAGGCTGACCGCTTAAATGTGAATTTGCCGGTCGCTAATGCTGCAGGTACATTTGCATTAGCACTCGCTAAACTACCTCTAGGTGGTATATTGGAGTTAGAATTATCTGCGATGCAAGAAGAAGGAAATGGTGAAATTGTTTCTAGTCCTCGCGTGATTACATCTAACCAGAAAAAAGCAACAATTGAACAAGGTACTGAAATCCCATACCAAGAAGCAAGTTCAAGTGGTGCGACTTCAGTATCCTTTAAAAAGGCTGTATTGAAGCTAGATGTAACACCGCAAATAACGCCAGACGATCGAATTGTCATGGATTTAGAAGTTAATAAAGATGAGGTTGGAGCAATCTTCTTAGGTGTGCCAAGTATTGATACGCGTAGTGTGAAAACACAAGTATTAGTGGATAATGGTGAAACGGTTGTATTGGGTGGTATATATGAACAAAGGAAAACGAAGTCTTCAAGACGTGTACCTTTCTTCGGAGACTTACCTTATGTTGGCTTCCTGTTTAAAACTAACACTAATGAAGACACTAAGCGTGAGCTACTAGTCTTTATTACACCAAAAATTATTAAAGATAGCCTTAAATTCTAAACTTTAAAATTTGAAGAACACTGAAAAGCCGAGTCTTAATGATTCGGCTTTTTTGTAATATAAAAACTTAGGAATACATAAAACGTGGTGAGTGGTAATATCTTTTTAGTTGGCCCAATGGGGGCCGGAAAATCGACAGTCGGAAGACAGCTGGCTAAAGCCTTAGGGCGCGATTTTTTTGATAGTGATAAAGAAATTGAGAAGCGAACGGGTGTATCCATTTCATGGATTTTTGAAATGGAAGGTGAGGCTGGTTTCCGTGCTCGAGAACAAAAAGTTATTGATGATCTAACGCAGCTAAAAGATATCGTTTTGGCTACAGGCGGCGGTGCAGTTCTATCTGATGATAACCGCCGTGTATTACGGTCTCGAGGTAATGTCGTTTATTTATCCGCATCAGCTGAACAATTATTTCGCCGAACTTCAAAAGATAAATCTAGACCACTTTTGCAAACAGATGATCCTAAAAAACAAATTATTGACTTATTAGCAGTGCGTGACCCCTTATATCAAAATGTAGCAGATATTGAATTGCGAACAGGGGACCAGTCGATTCAACATGCGGTATCAGAAGTGATTAGACAATTAGAAAACGTAGGACAATAAACGAATGATGAAAACTCTACAGGTATCGCTAGGCGACCGTAGTTACCCAATATATATTGGTGAAGACTTATTGTCTGAACCAGAGCTACTGACTCAGCATATTAAAGGTAGTGAAGTATTAGTAGTAAGTAATAGCACTATTGCACCATTATATTTGCAACAAGTTTTGGATTCATTGACAGACTTTCGTTGTGAATCTGTGATATTACCTGATGGTGAAGAATTTAAAACGCTAGAAGTAATGAATCAGATTTTTGATTCTTTATTAAAATCACGTTTCTCACGTCGTGTCACATTGATTGCTTTAGGTGGCGGTGTGATTGGTGATATGACAGGCTTTGCTGCTTCGTGTTATCAACGTGGTGTGCCATTCATACAAATCCCTACAACACTTCTATCTCAAGTTGATTCATCGGTAGGAGGAAAGACTGCGGTTAATCACGTTTTAGGTAAAAATATGATTGGGGCTTTCTATCAACCTCAATGTGTAATTGCAGATACAAAAACATTAAATACGCTAGAAGATAACCAACTTTCTTCAGGTTTAGCCGAAGTGATTAAATATGGTTTGATTAATGATCCTGAGTTCTTCAATTGGTTAGAAGTAAACATATTAGGATTACGTCAACGAGATCCAGCAACCTTGGCTGAAGCCATCGAACGTTCATGCCAGGATAAGGCTGATGTTGTTGCTCAAGATGAGTTAGAGCAGGGTGTACGAGCTTTACTCAATCTAGGACATACTTTTGGCCATGCTATAGAGACAGGTATGGGCTATGGTAATTTCTTACATGGCGAAGGGGTGGCTGTGGGCATGCTGATGGCGGCAGATTTATCTCAGCGAATGGGCTGGATCAGTTCGAATGATGTTGAGCGAATCAAAAAATTATTAGTTGCAGCAGGTTTACCTGTTTTGGCTCCTGCCGGAATGACATCTGATCAGTTTATGTCATTGATGTCTGTTGATAAAAAAGTACAAGATGGTCATATTCGATTAGTTTTATTAAGAGGAATAGGGCAGGCAGTAATGAGTGATGACTATTCTGCAGATAAATTAATGGAAACTTTGGCTGTTTTTCAGTCATAGCCACTTGGCGTGAGTAATCTCTCAAACTCATCTGCAGAACCTAGCTATATTTCGCGCTTAGCATTACATTCGGCGCCTTTTAGCACTGCTGTTGAACTACGTTCATTTTTTAACGGTGAACAGATTGAGCAGAGACTTAATTTATTATTTCATCTAGCTCGTTCTAGCGATAAAGTCGGCTTGTTGATTGCGGAACAAGGCGTGGGAAAAAGTACTTTGTTGACGCAACTACAACAGGGTGGGGGAGATGATCTACGCATCTGCAGAATAGATGCTCAAGCTTCGCTAAATTCATCAACACTTATTGAGCAATGCCTACGAACCTTTGGCGTTGATAATATTGATGCTAATGGTAAAGGTGAGCATGAAGGTTTGCTCAAGGATAGATTAAGGCGTCTGCAAAAACTAAATATTCGCCCGTTACTATTAGTAGATAATATCGATATCATTTCAGCTGATAATTTAGCAATATTGATCGATTGGCTGTCTTGGCAAGATGATGATGAATTTTTGTTGCAAGCTATCTTTACGGCAAAGCGCGTTATGCCGGAGTTAGATAATATCCATGGGCGATTACAACGTGTTGATTTACCAAGTCTAACTGAACATGAATTAGATGCTTATTTAATGCAGCGACTTGAGACTGCCGGATTTAAAGGTGAGCTACCCTTTAGTTCAAAAGAGTTAAAGCAAATATACAGGCAAACATTAGGCTGCCCTGCAGCTGTAAATCAATTGGCTCATCAAAAATTATTGGGAATAAAATCAACATCAAAATCTGCAATTAATTTTGCATCCTTATTTCGCTGGTTTGGAGTTTTACTTTTAGTACTGTCTTTTATTTTATTATTAGTTTTCCAAGACAAAATTAATGCCTTATTTGTACAAGATAAAGATCAAATGGATGTGGTTGAACAAGATTTTAATGTCGAAGAAGAACCTCTCACGACAGTTATCGTCGGAGAAGATAATGTGACAAGTTCGGATCAAGCTGAGCGAGATGAATTGGTAACATTAGTTTCTGAGCTTTCAGTTGCTGAAGAAAATCTCGAACATAGCACTATTGAACTGCAGAGTATTGAGATAAATGAAGAGGCTGTTCACGTGTCACCTGAAGTGCCTATGCCAAATAGCTTACAACCCACCCACCAGCAAGATTGGATTATGGCGCAACAAGGTAGTGATTATACTTTTCAATTAATGGGCTCATGGGATCATACTGAAGTTATTGAGTTTATTGAAAAGTATGAGTTGTCTGGTGAACTTGCTGAATTTGAAAGTGAGCGAAACGGGCGAGTTTGGTACGCCTTAGTCTATGGCGTCTATGACAGCAAACAAATCGCACTGCAGGCAAGCAGTAACTGGCCCGAGCCTCTTAATACCTTGCCTTCATGGTTGCGACGTTTTGATAGCGTACAGAAACAGATTAAAAATAGGGTTCAAGCTCAATAAATAATGCTTTTGCCAATATCGTCTCACTGGCAAATACGACTCGCCAAACATGATCACCATTTATTTTTGAGTGTGACAAGATTCCTTTCTCTTCTAATGTTGCTAGACTGAGATCTTTCGAAGGTTTAAAGCAGACAATTCCGCTTGGTGAATGAAAAAGTTGCCAGTCTGTTTTTTGCTTGAGTCCGAGATAGAATTCTTCTGCTTGCTCTAATCTATGTTTAAGTTGCATCAGTAGTGTTTCACTACCATCTAATAAGCTAAACCATAGTGGTAGAAATAACTCTCCACCATAGGAGCCCGCTAAGGTTTTTTTAGGTGGGCAAGCTAAATAATCGACTTCAATATCAGTCATTAAAGTTAAAGGCTGTTGATAGAGCAATATACTACAAGGTCTAGGCTGACCTAATGCTTTATGAGGATCAAAGCAGAGAGAGTCAGCCTTTCCAGTCCCGAGTAAATATTGTTGCTCAGGCAGTAGAATTAATGCACCACCCCAAGCAGCATCTATATGACACCAACTATTAAACTCAGCAGCAATATTAATACATGTTGACACCGGATCGATAGCACCTGATGCCGTTGTACCCGCCGTTGCAACGATTGCGACAGGCGCTTGTTGCTGGCATGCCTGATACAGTTTATCGGTATCAATCTGACCTTGTTCATTGGTGGCAATGGCCTGAAATTCCAAGCCTAGAATCTGACATGCTTTGATGATGGAATAGTGTGCAGCCTCTGAGCCATAGACGGTACTAGAAAGCTTATTTCCTCGGTCTCTTGCCTGCCAGAGAGCTTCTAGATTGGCGTAACTACTGCCATGGGTGAAATGCCCATATTGTTGTCCAAAAAGCTGACAAAACCAGTTAATCAGTCGTTTTTCGATGGCTGCAAGTTGTGGATAGAGTTCTGCAGAAAGTAGGTTACCATTATGGTGTCCTGCTAATAGCTGTCCTAATAGTGCTGGCTGATTAATAGTAGGCGTCATATGACTAGCCCATGATGAGCCGTGATGGGCACTGCCTTCAGCAATAAGCGCATCTATTAATTCTGTAGTTTGATTCTGAGTGCTATTGATGAGCATCTGAAATGAATCTATGATTGAAGAAAGTTGTTGGCTCATGGTAGTTGTAAACTTAATTTATTGCCTGTCTTTGAAGTGTAGTCAAGTAAGCGAGCGTAAGCCTGATAATGGATAATATTAGTATTAACTGTTGATTGAGAAAATAGATCGGCAAAACCCTTATCAATAATGTCATTTTCTGTAAGCTCACTAATTGAGTTTGTTTTAACTGCCACTCGTTTAATAAGTAATAATTTTTCGGCATTGAGTATATTAGCAAGCCACAAAGCGATGCTATCAGAACTAATGTCCCAGCTTTTTAATAATGAAGCTTCCGATAAAAGTTCATCATCAGCTAAGTAGATAGAAAAAGGGCTATTAGGAATATCCTTGCCGGTGATTATTTGGCTATTAGGAGAAAGTGCCGAAAGTAATAAACCGAATTGTTTCATTGCGACTATAGCCATATGATGAGCTGTCTCATCATCAAAATGATAGACTTTTTGGGCTGCACGCACTTGGTCAGCAAAAGGACCACCGCCGGGAACAATTACAACAGATTGGCGTGCTGAATAAGCTGCTAGAACTTTTAACCAATGATGGAGTTCTGGTGTGTTATATAAACTGCCACCCATTTTAACAACAATCATTTGAGTTGTTCTAGAAGGTTTAGCATTGCAGCAGCCTTGTCATTAACTTCTTGATATTCTTCATCAGCATTAGAGTCGGCAACAATACCCCCTCCAGCCCAGAAACGTAATCGATTATCACTATAAATTAATGTGCGAATAGTAATGTTGCTATCCATTTTTCCATCAAATCCGATATAAGCAATACTGCCACAATATAGACCACGACGATGCGGTTCAAGCTCTTCAATAATTTCCATCGCCCGTAGTTTCGGCGCGCCAGTAATTGAGCCACCAGGGAAGCACGCGCGTAATAGCGACACCGCATTTTGCTTTGTTGCTAGGGTGCCAGTGATGGTACTGACCAAGTGATGTACAGTTGCAAAAGATTCTAATGCAAAAGGTTTGGGCACTTTAATCGAGCCTGATTCGCAGACTTTACCTAAATCATTCCGTAATAAATCAACAATCATTAAGTTTTCTGCGCGATCTTTCAAACTGGTTTGTAGCTCTTCAGCAAGCATTTGATCGCGTTGTGAATCTTGTAAGTCTCTAGGTCGCGTACCTTTAATAGGTTTGGTTTCAACCTGTTTATCTGCAACCTTAAGTAAGCGTTCTGGAGATGAACTGAGTACTGTCACATTTGGTGTAGAGAAGTAAGCTGAGAAAGGTGCTGGATTCTGTTTGCGAAGTAGTTGATAGGCAAACCAAGGCTCTCCTTCTGCTTGGACCTCAAAGCGTTTGGCTAAATTGACCTGATAGCAGTCACCTTCATGGATGTAATGCTGAATTTTGTCAAAAGCAGATTGATATTGTTGACGATCTAAATTGCTCTCTAATTCTCCAACAACATTAAATTTTTCTACTTGTGTGGCTTGAGTAATACCTGAAAATTGAGTGACAAGATCATTCCATTTAGAGTGTGTTTCAGGAATAAGGCCATAACTGGCAAGCCAACATTTTTGCAGTTGATGATCGGTGACTATGGCCCAATCATATATGCCAATAAGCATATCAGGAATATGTTCGGCATCCTCAGCCTGATGAGGGATGGTTTCAAGTCTGCGGCCTAAGTCATAAGCAAAATAACCTAAAGCACCACCACAAAAAGGTAAGTCTGACTTTTGATGAGGCTGATAGCTTTTTAGGATGGATTGCAATAAGTGAAAGGGGTCCTCACTTGAAAGCTCTGGTTCACCATCATAGCGAGTTATAAGCGTATTTTCACTCGTAGTTGTTAAGGTAATAAAAGGATCTGCCGCTTGAATATCATAGCGGGAACCACTAGATGTTCCATTAGCACTATCTAAAAAGATAGGCCAAGATTGTTGTCTAATTACATCGAAATAAAAGCCACTATCAGCATGATAGGGCAGCTCGGCACAAAGAGATGGTAAGATTATTTGACTCATATTGACTATTTTACGGCAACTTCTGCTTTGCTAGAAGGGCAACTGCAACAGCCGGTGCATGATCTGATGCATGAACATCAGATGATGAAATAACCTCATGGAAATCTAGGTAAGGTCGATTAAGGCGTCGAGCACAATGTTTAACAATAAACCGACCTACACCAGCACCGATAAGCGGCGCATTGACGGAGAGTTTAGCGTGAGCAGAGAGAACATGTAATATTGCTTCAGTGATTTGATGGCATTGCTGTTCGGCAAACCATTGAGCTAATTGACTCCATTGTTGTTGCTCAGCCTCTAGTGCATCTGTACCTAGTAAGCGTGCAATTCGGCTGGCACAGGATTTACTGTCCCATGGCTGACCATCGGCGCTATCATCTTGGATAGTGTCAGGGTCCAATTCTTCTAATAAACACCAAACATCACCACTGGTGGCAAATACTTCGGCGGCAAGACTCATTAATCTGCCATTAAAAGGGGCTTGTTGTTTAATAGCAATGAGAGGAGTTCTAATTGCACCCGTATAAAGCAACTCACGGCTAGTTTGACGGCCAAAGTCATCGAATTCGGTAGGTACTGCAACATTATCAATTAAAGGGATGATATCGCATGTGGTGCTGCCAATATCGACAAAGAGTCCATTAGTTACCGATGTTGCGACCAGTGTTGCACTTGCTTGCCAATTACGCGAGGCAATAGATTGCCAATGTTGTTTAGCATTATCAGGTGTTAACCACGCTTTTTCGGCAGCATAAACTAGAATGTTTTCAGGGGTAATGTAGTTTTCTAGACAGGTTAATATCCCCGCGACGCCTGCTTGGCGGTTAGTAAAGATATCAACAAGCTCTCCAGTCATGGTGATGGCATGAAGATCATCTTGATTATGAAGTTGAGATAAAACAGCTTCAATAGCCCGCTCTAATTGGTCAATACCTCGCCATAAAGGGCAAGGTACTTGAATGACTTGCAGTAGCTGACCATCTTGGTCGCAACGAGCTACTTTTACATGGGCTCCACCGATATCCCAGCCACTAATCAAAGATGTCATACGTTAACCTCAATAGCTTGTCGTTGTAATGGCTCGGGTAATGCGGATACGCCGTGTTCCATCATTGTAAACAGTAGTTGGGCTGGATTGTGATTTAATGATTGTCTTAAGCCTATATATGAGGTTGTTAATCTTGGATTGATATCAATAACAAAAATATCCTTTTTGTGCAGGATAAGATCAATACCAATAAATCCCCATAAGCCTGAAATTGCATGATGTACCTTTGAGGCAATCTCAGTAGCTTGGGAGTGCGTTAAATCATCTTCATCAACGCCATTAACGATATTACCAATGAAAGAGAGTTTACCATCAGTGAATTTAATTTTCTGCTGATTGATGGCAAGCACTCGGGTGTCATTAGAGTCAGATAATATACTGAGACTAATGGCTAAACCATCAATATAAGGCTGAATAATCATATTGTTTAACTCATCAGGATTAGATTCAAGCCATGATTTTAAAGAGAGGCTATCAGTCATAAAATAAGTATCAATACAGCCCGCACCATCTTGAGGTTTGATAATAAATCCTGTTGAAGAATTAAATTGTTTTAATGACCATTCACTCGCTCTAATGGTTGTCGGAGAATGAATGCCATAGCCTTGTAATTGTTTGTGACATTGAACTTTATCACTACATATTCGGATTGCATCAGCATCACTAGCTAATAATTGACCATTACTATTGAGAATCTGTTGTTGGACCCGGTTCAAAACGCCATCAGTTTCTGGTGCGATAGGTAAAACCATATCGGCATTATTGATGGCTTTAAGATAGGTGGTTTGGAAAGAGTTTGCACTATCAATGATGTAAAGTTGATGTGCAGTGTGATTGAGTATATTTTCCAGCGGTTCAAGACGAGCATCTCGCAAAATAATCAGCTCAATATTTGATAATTGAGCTAGATCCTGCACAATAGCCGTTAACATATCATTACCTTCACGAGCGAGGCTTGCAGGTAGTGGTTCATCAATGAGAGCACCACTAGTGATATGTTCGTAAATAAATAGTTTCATTAATTGTTAACTAAGAATACCGAGGAGTAGGGTGGAAATTATACCTGTCATCGATGTAATGGGGGGAAAGGTTGTGCATGCTCGTGGAGGTAAGCGAGCAGAGTATCGACCATTAGAATCGATTTTAACTACGAGTCATGATCCTATTGAAGTCATTAAGGATTTGTTGGCTTTTATGCCTTTCTCGACAATCTATATTGCTGATCTAGATGCAATCATGAACGGGAAAAGAAACAACGCCTTATATTCTGCATTATCACGAGCTTATTCCCATATTAATCTCTACCTAGATGCGGGAGTGACAGATAAGCTTAGCTGGCAAAGTTTAATGACAAATGAGAATATATTTCCTGTTATTGGTAGTGAGACCTTGCTTGAAAGTGATTGGCTGGCTGATGCAGAAGTACATAAAAAGAGCATTTTGTCTTTAGACTTCAAACGGGGTGATTTCCTCGGTGAGGAACAGCTGTTGAATACACCAGATTTATGGCCAGAACAAATCATTGCCATGAACTTAGATTGTATTGGGGCTGAATCAGGACCAGATTTAGAACTGTTAGCAGACTTAAATAATAAGTCCAATTGCAGCATTATTGCCGCTGGTGGCGTGAGAGCTGAGCAGGACTTAATGGCTTTGCAGCAACGGGGAATAAAGCGGGTACTTGTTGCCAGCGCATTGCACAATGGCAGAATAAATAAGAAGGTCGTAGATAGTATTTAAAATGGCCACAAATAGAAACGCCGTTCCCCCTTGCGAGAGAACGGCGTACTAATTAAGCTTTTTTGTAATACTAAAGCTTAGCTTGCAGCGAAAGGATGCTCACTAGCTTTGTATTGTGCTACAACGTCAGCCGCTTTTGGCTCACGAGCAACAGCACGTTTGATTGATTCTTTAGTTGCACGGTAGTTCCAGTCTTGGATCTTCTGGTCACTATCAGCAGTTGGAGAGATGAATACACCAACACAGATAAAGCAATCATCAGCTTCAGCCATAGGAATAGTTCCATCTTCAACACATTCAGCAACAGCCATTGCAACACCACGTTGTGCAGGGCCAAACATTTGAACTGCTTGCTTCATGTTTTTGATTGTAACTTTGTTGAACATAACTGTTGCTGGCTTAACCATAAGGTTAGGTGCAACTACAGCTAGAAGACCATTAACACCTTGTTTTTGGTCTGTCATAGTGCGGCAGAAAGCATCTTCTGCTGCTGAGCCACGTGGGCCCATAAGTAAGTCAATGTGAGATACGTTGTCTAAGTCACCATCTTCAATGACTAAAGATTCACCTACAAGTACGCGATCGATAACTGGCATGTTGTTTATTCCTGTTCCAAAAATATTATTAAAAAGGCCCATTTTTATCTCACCTTATATCTAAGATGAGTGTATACGTAATTCAAGGAACGTATATCCTGCTCAGTATATGTTGCTATAAATAGCAGCATCATACTGAAATTCGGTTTGAGGAGAATGCCTGCTGAAAAGCGTGCAACAGTAACGTCGTTGCGGTCAAGTCAGCGCTTGTACCAGGGTTAATGGCATTCTTCTTTAATTCTTTATCCCAGAGGTCAAGTTCAGCCGAGTAGTTTTTTAATCTATTGATTTTATTGGCTTTATTTATAAAGTCTTTCGCTTGATTAGTCACTGTTTGAGCTGTTTCTCGCCCTTGTTTTCTACCTATCAAGGTATCTGGGATAGTTGATAAGAGATAAAGATACGCGAAAGTAGTAGCCCATTCAACACTTTCCCCACAATTAATAGAATCTGTCAACTTTTGCAGGCCGAGATGGAAAATATCATGGTAGTTATTAAGGTATTGGGCGGCGATAGAATCACGCGCTTTTGCAGCATCCATTGCCTGTAAAAGAGTAACCGTAGGTGTGTCATTGATATCCTGATTTGCTACGTTCCCTAGACCACCAGCATGAGCCAAACGGATTGCTTGATAGCAAAGTTCAGCATCTTTGATGCTCAGCTCATTTAAAGTTGTGGCTAACTGCTCTGGCAAGCTTGCAAAATCGTCACATTGTTCAATAGCTGCACATAATGGAGCAAATAATAAGACGATGCCTAAGTTTGTATTACAGTTCACAACGTCTTGTGTTGCTTGAATAGCCTTTAAAATACGCTGGCCTACCGATGTGTTTTTAATTGTTAAGGCTGGTGCAATAGCGTGAGCACTTTTAATAAAATCAGCGACTTGCATATTATGCCCATCGCTGAGGAGGTTAACATTGCCAGGTTTCGGGGCGGAGACTTCCTGTTCACATGCCCAAACAATGCATTCTTGGATTGTTTTAGTACTGAGCATTATCGTAGCTATTTGAGCTTGATGAGCTTATGCGACGAGCTAAAGCTTGTGCTAAGTGAGTAGCAGCATTGATTCCTGTTGCTTGGAATAATCCTTTCCATGCGGGAACACTATTTACTTCTAACACGGTGTAGCTTCCATCTTGATTACGAATAAGATCAACACCAGCATAATCTGCCTGTACAGCTTGAGTTGCTTTGATTGCGAGTTGCTCCATCTCTGTGGTGATGGTTGTTGCAAAACATTCAGCGCCTTGTGCAAAGTTAGTGATCCAGTGCTGAGAACGTCGTGACATTGCTGCTGTGACTTGGCCATCAATCACCATTAGTCGCCAGTCTTGCCAATGTTCGGGTTCAAAAGGCTCAATGTATTCCTGTATATAAAAGGCATCACCGACAGCTTGAATGGCATCAAATTGACTTGTATTGCTAATCTTTTCAATGCCCTTGCCCATACAGCCAAATAAAGGTTTGATGACTAGTGTTAAACCTTTTTCAAATTGTTGCATGGCAATTTTTCGAGCGATGGACCTGTTTTCAGTAGACCATGTCTTTGGTGTATTGAGGCCCGCTAGATGAAGTCGCAATGAAGTTCGTGCTTTATCTACAGTGTGTTCGATTGCTGTTGCAGGATTAAATACGGGGATATTCAATTCAGCTAAGGTATGTAAAACATCCATCCTTAGCGTAATTTGTTCAAGACTTCCTGGAGCGATGCCGCGAACCATGGCTGCATCAGGTAGTGTGCTTTCAAAACCTGGAATATGTAATCCAGTTGGATTACCTAGATCGATAGCGCAGTCTGCAAGATCGGTCAGAATAGCGGTGATGCCGAGAGCTTTTAATGCCTCAACTAACTGTTCGCTATGCCAGCCATGAGTATCATTGAAGATGACAATTTTTGGTGAAGACATTGAATATTGGGATTAAATATCTGGGCTAGTATCAGATGTTACTAGCCCAGGGGATTAAGTTTTATAAACCAAATGAAGTCGTTAATAACTCAGGGTTCAATTCGCCTGCAGTGAAGCTTTTGCCAGAGTTTGCGTTAGTGACAATTACTTTTGCTGGGCTGAATAACATTGGATCAACTTTGAAGAAGTCATAATCATATGCTTTGAATACTTCACCAAATGGACGACCGTAGTCTGAAGAGGTATTACTTGGTAATTTCTCAGCGAGCTCTTGTGCTTCTTCATCAGTCGATTTAACAAATAAGTGAACCATGCCACCATATAGAATCGCATCATTAGTGCGGCCCATACCTGTTATAAAGTCACCACCGGGAGGTGCAACAGGAGTCACACCGAAGCCATCAATAATTTTATCCATCGGGAAATGTAATGTATGGGCTTTATGCATTGCAACTTCAAGCACACGAATAGCAATCTGCATAACACCGGCTAGACTTGATGTTGGTGTTAAAATGAAAGTTAAATCTTCTGCTTTAATGCCACAGTCTTTAGCTACTTTTTCAGCCACTTCAAGAGGTGGGAATGAATCAACCTCTAATACGATAGTAGTAGTTGTCGCTTCATCCTTATAGCTAAACTCTTTTAAGACTTCTTCTTTTCCTGCAAGTGCACGGCCAGGGCCTGAGCCTAGAGCAAAGAATTTTTCATGAGACAAGCTCCAACCGGCATATTGGCTGCCTAAGCAGCTTAAAACAGGTGTTTTGGCGTGAACATTAACCGACCATGGCCAGTTATCAAAACCACTATTTGTACCTAAAGTGGCTGTACCTAAACCACCCATGCAAATTTCACCAATTAAGCGACCGGCTTCTAGGCCTCCAACACAGTTAATTCCAGCATCAACGATGCGGGTACCATTGCTTAATGTGCTAATTTCAAGTTGAAGTGCTTGTGCATCATCAATAAGGCTATCAACTAAAGGCTGACATGCGGCATTAACGCTGGTCCAGTTAGCAGAAATAGTGCTGCTCATAGCGAGTGTCCTATATGGGGTCGATTTAAAAAGTTGATTATACGTTATGTAGTGTAATCTGTGATCACTAGAACGTAATTATGATTGTTTAATGTCATCCATTACTTGTTTAATAGATTGAATACGTTGCTTA
>ENA-ORXI01000238-ORXI01000238.1-sediment-metagenome-genome-assembly--contig:-NODE-238-length-44360-cov-10.270149_pt1 | contig 44360 bp, 45 predicted proteins | sample MGYA00237861_ERZ511468 | MGnify/ENA primary metagenome ERZ511468 (study PRJEB26299, sample SAMN06266213) | sediment metagenome | isolation source: Hudson Canyon methane seep mesocosm | place... | reverse complement strand
CCAATCGCACCTACAGCGCCAACCATTGCTGTTGAGCCACCTAAAAATAAGCGACGACTCATTTTTACATGTTCACTCGCATTTTTATCTTCAACATCTACCGTTGGCAGATTTTTATCATTTGGATCAATCATCTTCATTCTCCTGTTATTTAAAGAATAATCACATTCTAAAATCTTAATTTTTTTCTGTTATTACGGGTATTTCATTGAGCGCACGATCCATCTTGTGTTGTTTTTTATATTTCCTGAGTAGCGGAGGACATTTCTGTTCGTCGTGATACGTAACTTGGCAATCTAAGCACCAATGACATTCATTGGCATTAATCTCCCCTGTTGGGTGAATTGCTTGAATCTCACATTCTTGAGCACATATTTGACATTGAGAACCACATTCTTTGCGGCGTTTAAGCCAGTCAAACAATCGAAATTTTGAAGGTATTGCCAATGCAGCGCCTAATGGGCAGATATAACGGCAGTACACTTTGTTGGTGAAGATGGATAGCGATAATAGAATGACGGCATAGAGCACATAGCCCCATTCACGTTGAAACTTGAGCATGATGACCGTTTTAAAAGGTTCCACTTCGGCGTAACGTTCTGCTTCGCTCATAGACTCTAATGAGATAGCAAACAAGGCTAATAAAATGAGGTATTTAACGGCCCAAAGTCGTTCATGTACAGCAAAGGGTAATTCATACTGTATTACTTTGAATTTACGTGCCGTTTCATTAATGAGCTCTTGTAAAGCACCAAAAGGACATAACCAACCACAGAAAATCCCACGCCCCCACAACAACATAGTCATAGCAACAAAGCCCCACAAAATAAACATAATGGGATCTAATAGGAAAGTATCCCACTTAAAGTCACCTGTTGAGGCATAGATAAAGGTAAATACATTAACAATGGATAACTGACCCAATGTGTACCAACCAATAAATACCACGGTATAAATGAGGAATGCTTTTCGGAATATGCGAAGGAAACGAGGATGTTTATCAAGTACATCTTGCATAACAATTACGCCAAATAGCATAATCAAACTGATAGTCAACACCGTAATTTGGAATATTTTATTACGCCAAACAGAAACCCAAAGAGGTTCATCTTCAAGGTCAGCAACAACGGGCTGTACTGGGCGAATGATATACTGTTCTGGTGTTTGATAATCGCCAAAAAAGCGAGTGAATATACTGTCTAAAGCACCGACTTGTCTGCGGACTAATAATTCAATTTGCCACGGACTACCGATATCAAATTGATATTTATCCCTAATAATAAAGATAGCCATCTCATCGAAATCTGGCACATCTTTAATGAATAAATCATTCAGCCTATAAAAATCGCTGTCACGAAATATAATCTCTTTCTCTGCTTGCCTTACTTGTAAGCGATCAAAAATACCACCACGTACATAACCATTACCTTTGAATGAGTAATCTCCTTGGCCAAATACGACAAGAGCCTGATCGCCCGATTTTAGTTCAGACATTAACCATGCAAACTCAGTGTCACCTAAAATATTTTTGCCAATAGTGGGAATATTTAAGGGGGCATAATAAAGTTCAGTAAATGAATCTAGTTCCTGCTTAGCTTTTTCATCCTTAATTTCCCAAGCGCCTTTTGTGCCTTCAAAGGCCTTATTAACTTCACCATAATTAAGTTGTAGCCGACGAATAGAACCATCCCCCGTTAATTGAGTCCAGTCAGCGGGCTTAAATTCATCAGTTTTAATGGTAGCAGGTAATATTTTAGCCATTTCAGACATGCCCGCAATGCCTAATAAGCGGGCAATTTTTTTGGCTGATCGCATAACAACTTGATTGACGACCATAACGGTGACTGTGGCACCTGATAGTGAATCAATACTAATGGTATCTTCATTATCTGATTGACCAACGACGACATGATCCGTCACATTGACGCCCAGTAATTGGTCGGAAAAATCAAATAAGCGTTGTTCAGGTATGCCTACTAACAATATCGGTTCGTGGTGTGCTAGAACCTTAACAGCCTGAATTTTACCCTGCATGTCCATAGCGACGAGTAGATTAACCGGTTTGCCTGAATAAGCGACAATATCAACGACATCGACTGTTTCAAAGACATAACCAATAACATCTTCACCCTGATAAACGGTTCTGATTTCAGGTTTACCTTTTGCTATCGGTGATTTATCGCTAATACTGGTTGCTGTGGGAAATGCCACATTAATTGTTAGAGTTTGTTGCTCAGCGGTGACAGGAGGCATCGCAAAGCTTAGACCTGAAATACCAAGTACCAGAATCGCCAGTAACAGCTGTTTACACACCCTTTGACACTTCATTTTTGATTTCTACTACCCATAAACTTCACAATAGAAGACATCATCACACACAGGAGAAACGATGTATATGACATAGATCAATTTAAATAGTATGGCATATGCCTTAATAATGTTTTTTGGACTTTCACATTTATATGATTAGTAGACCTGATAGAGATAAACAATTATCTGAAACACATATTGTGAATTCCACAACAAGCCTCAGTATGGGTTCAGGTAGTGTATCTAAAACTAGTATTGATGGATTTACAGAACTGCTGTGTTCAGAAATAGCTCCTTCTCGTGCTCCGTAATCTAAGGGCAGTACTATTTCATCCATCCTAACAACAGCTTATAAGAGTAATGATTTTATTTACGCATCAGTTTTGCTTATGCAACTAGTGCACATTGTATCGGCAATACTACAGAATCAACCTTAAATGATTATATTTGACTGACCAGTCAAATATAATATAATAATGTTCTTTCAGTTAATAATTCGTGGTTTATTATGGGGCGCTCTCCTACTAATACTAAAGAAAAACTACTAGCTACAGCTAATGATCTAATTTGGCAGAGTAGTTATGGTTCCGTCAGTGTTGATGACATTTGTAAAGCTGCGGATGTAAAGAAGGGAAGCTTTTATTACTATTTCCCTTCTAAATCAGAACTGGCAGTAGCGGTTATGGAACAGTCTTACCTAGAATTCGAAGCAGGGATGATCAGTATATTTTCTACTGACGTTTCACCTGTGTTAGCTTTTGAACAGCTAGTAATCATGACTTATGAAAAGCAAGCAGAAGCATTGAATAAATATGGACGAGTATGTGGCTGTCCATTTACATCTTTGGGTTCCGAGATGGTTGGCAAGGAAGAAATAATTCAAAAAAAAGCTGATGACATATTTAATCGCCAAGCAGCTATTTTTGCTAAACCAATACAACGAATGGTCGAGCTAAAGATGTTAAGCCAAGATACTGATATCTCAGCTATGGCCTCTCAACTGCTCGCCTTCATTCTGGGTCAACTTGTTATGGCGCGTATTCAAAATGACATTACAAGTTTGAAAGAAGATTTACTGATCGGTTTATTCAGAACTCTTAATATTAAACGCTCTGAGGTATTACTATGAGACAAACAATTATGAACCTAAGTAAAGTGAATGTGCTCTTCACAGTCTCATTACTGATGCTTAGCTCATTTCAGAACGTATTTGCAACAGAAGCTGAAGCTACAATAAATTCACCGCCACAAGCTAAGCCAGTTGATGTGACCATCATTAGTGAACAATCTATTCGATTATGGAAAGAGTTCTCTGGTCGCTTATCTGCTGTTGATTATGTTGAGGTAAGACCACAAGCAAGTGGGCTTATTACTGAGATTAAATTTGAAGATGGCCAATTTGTAAGTAAAGGTGACGTTTTATACATCATCGATCCTCGTCCTCTAAAAGCCATTGTTGATCAAAAGAAAGCCGAGTTAATCTCAGCACAAAATAGTTATGCTTTTGCTGAGAAAGAACACAAAAGAGCAATCGATCTCATCAATAAAAAAATGGTGGCTGAGCAGATCCTCGATGATCGTTTCAATACTAAGTTAATTGCCCGTTCAGAAGTTAATCGTGCCAAGGCAGAACTAGCAGCAGCAGAGATAAACTTAAGTTACACAACTATTAAAGCCCCTATTTCAGGCCGTGTTAGTCGAACTGAATTAACGCAAGGAAATTTAGTATCTGCCGGTACTCAAGCACCATTACTGACGACAATAGTTGCTAATAAATCTATCTATGCAGATTTTGAAGTAGATGAGCACACTTATTTACGTTATATGAATGGAGTTTCATCTGACGCTAGAGATAAACTAGACAATCCTGTTGAACTGAGACTGCAATCTGGTGAGAATTTTTATAAAGGAAAAATTTACGCTTTTGATAATAAAATTGATCCTGCTTCAGGAACAATCAGAGCACGCGCTGTGTTTGATAATCCACAGGGAAAATTATTATCAGGCATGTATGCACGCCTTAAACTGGGGAGCATTGCCGAAGAAAAAACGATTTTGATTAGTGAACGTGCGATTGGTACAGATCAAAACCGTAAGTTTGTTTACATAGTCAATGCTGACAACAAAATAGCCTATCAACAGGTTGAGCTTGGTGACAGCATAAATGGCTTTAGAATAGTTCATTCTGGTCTTGCCATTGGTGATATGGTTATTGTTCGCGGTTTAATGCGTATTCAGCCCGGTATGCTTGTTGAGCCACAAGTGACTACTGACCTAGGTAATTTATAATGAGTTTTTCTAGTCATTTTATAGATCGTCCGATATTGGCAAGTGTGATCTCACTGCTTATTTTTGTATTTGGTTTAGTGGCCATGTTCCAACTGCCAATTTCCGAGTACCCAGAGGTGGCCCCGCCATCAGTCATTATTAATGCTTCCTTTCCCGGAGCAAATCCCTCCGTTATTTCAGAAACAGTAGCAACACCGCTTGAAGAGCAAATAAATGGTGTTGAGAATATGCTTTATATGAATTCTCTGGCTTCAACTGATGGCAAGTTAACGATGACGGTGACATTTGCCATAGGAACTGATCCGGATTTATCTCAACAGTTAGTGCAAAATCGTGTTTCTCAAGCCTTACCTAGATTACCTGAGGTAACACGCCAACTCGGTGTGACAGTGACAAAAAGTTCACCCGACTTAACAATGGTTGTACATTTACGTTCTCCCAATGAGCGTTATGACATGCTGTATTTACGCAACTATGGAACACTACATGTTCGTGATCAATTAGCCAAAATACCTGGTATCGGTCAAGTCAGACTATTCGGTTCAGGTGACTATGCAATGCGAGTTTGGTTAAACCCAGATAAAATTGCTGAACATAATATGACGCCTGGTGAGGTGGTTAATGCTATCCGAAGTCAGAACATTCAAGTTGCTGCCGGCATTATTGGTGGCCCTCCTTATAAAGATAATGTGCAACTACAATTACCTATTAATGTTCAAGGACGATTACAAACTGCTGAAGAATTCGAGCAAATACTCGTTAAAAGAGATAAAAATGGTGTCATAACCCGTTTAATTGACATTGCTAGTGTTGAGTTAGCAGCTCAAAGTTATGGATTACGTTCTTTACTCGATAATCAACCTGCTGTTGCCATCCCTATTTTTGCAGCGCCTGGTGCCAATGCCTTAGATATTTCTGACAATGTTCGTGCAACAATGGCAAAGCTAAAACAGGATTTTCCTGAAGATCTTGATTACAGCATCGTATACGACCCTACTGTTTTTGTTCGTAGCTCAATTCACTCAGTCGTTATTACTTTATTAGAAGCTATAGCTCTCGTTGTGTTTGTCGTTATTTTATTCTTACAGTCTTGGCGCGCATCTCTTATCCCCCTACTTGCTGTGCCTGTCTCTATTATCGGCACATTTGCATTTATGCACCTTCTTGGCTTCTCTATTAATGTCTTATCATTATTTGGTTTAATCTTGGCCGTGGGGATTGTCGTTGATGATGCTATTGTTGTTGTCGAAAATGTAGAACGAAATATTCGTGAAGGTAAAACAGCCCGAGATGCCACTATACAAGCGATGAAAGAGGTTACAGGGCCTATTCTTGCCACCTCATTAGTTATCGCCAGTGTCTTTATTCCAATTGCTTTTATCAGTGGTTTGTCAGGCATGTTCTATCAGCAGTTTGCTTTAACAATTGTGATTGCCACATTTATATCGACCTTAAACTCACTGACATTAAGCCCTGCTTTATCTGCACTTTTATTACGCTCGCCTGATGCACCCAAAGATAGGCTCACTAAAATAATGCAGTTTTTTCTTGGTTGGTTATTTTCCTTATTTAATAAAGTATTTGAAAAAAGTCAGCATGGATATACCAAAGGAGTACGCGTTTTTGCCTCAAGGAAATTAATTATGATGGTTATTTTCTCATTCCTTGTTGCTCTCACAGCCTATAGCTTTAAATTAGTACCGCCTGGCTATATTCCGGCTCAAGATAAACAATATTTAATCAGCTTTGCTCAATTACCCACCGGTGCCACACTCGATCGTACTGAAGATGTACTTCGAGATATGGCAGATGCTGCTATGGCAGAAGATGGCGTGGTCAGTGCTGTACAATTTCCTGGCTTATCGGTTAATGGTTTTGTTAACTCGGCAAGTGCCGGTATAGTATTTGTGACCTTAGAAGACTTCGATAAACGTAATAGCCCTGAGCTTAGTGCCAATGCTATAGCTGGCCGCTTACAAGGGAAATATAACGCTATTCCTGAGGCATTTATAGCTATATTCCCACCACCGCCAGTACGTGGGCTAGGCACAACGGGCGGCTTTAAACTACAGATCCAAGATCGTTCCGATCAAGGTTATAAAGCACTTGATGATGTCGTTAATCAGGTAAAACAAAAAGCCTATAAGGACCCTGCTTTGACTCAAGTTTATTCAAACTACAATGTCAATGTGCCACAGTTATCGGCTAATCTTGACCGTACGAAAGCGGTACAACTAGGACTACCTATTGAAGAAGTATTCCGTACTATGCAGATTTATCTGGGTTCTTTGTATGTGAATGATTTCAATCAATTTGGCAGAACCTACCAAGTCATCGCTCAGGCTGATAAAGAGTTTCGCTCAACACCACAAGACATTACGCGTTTACAAGCTCGAAATGCTGATGGCAAAATGGTACCTTTAGGTGCTGTCATCAATGTTGAGGAATCGTATGGGCCAGATGTAGCCATGCATTATAACGCCTATCGCAGTGCTGATTTAAATGGCAGTGCAGCTCCGGGTTATTCTTCAGGTGAAGCTGAACAGGCAATCGTTAAAATCTTAGATGAAACTTTACCAGCAGGAATGGCTTTTGAGTGGACAGAGTTAACCTACCAACAAATTTTAGCTGGTAATACGGCACTATATATCTTCCCTCTCTGTTTATTTCTTGTGTTCTTGGTTCTTGCTGCTCAGTATGAAAGTTTAGCACTACCATTAGCCATAATTTTTATAGTACCAATGAGTATATTATCAGCCATGACGGGGGTGTATCTCTATGGTGGGGATAATAATATCTTCACTCAGATAAGCTTGTTTTTACTTGCAGGCTTAGCATCCAAAAACGCCATACTTATTGTAGAGTTTGCTCACAATTTAGAGAAACAAGGACGTAATACACTAGAAGCTGCCATTGAAGCCTCTCGACTAAGACTTCGTCCTATTCTTATGACTTCTTTTGCATTTATTATGGGTGTATTACCATTAGTTATGAGTTCTGGTGCAGGTTCTGAAATGCGTCAAGCTATTGGTGTGGCTGTTTTTTCAGGCATGCTTGGTGTCACCTTTTTTGGCCTAGTGTTTACACCTGTTTTTTATGTCTTGTTCCGAAAAATAGAAATGTCATTCACTAAAACGAAGCTGGTACAACAAGAACCTTAGTCATTCTTTTCAAAACGAATGATGCCATCCTCACCTAACTACAAGATAGTGTAGCCACTCAAATGTCTTCATTTATATTATTTTCTTGAAATAAGCAGTGATAAGTTCTGAAATCATTTACAATATTACCTAGTTTTATCATTATTTTATTTAACAAATCCTATGACAAGTCCTAGACAAAATTCAACACAACGAGAAGATATTATTTGTGATTGCACAGGCACAACAAGAGCAAAAGTGCAGCAACTTATTGATGATGGCGTTGATAATCTAGATGCGATTGCCGATGCGACGGGTGCATGTACTGGTTGCGGTTCTTGTGATATTTTAGTGATGGAAATGCTTGAAAACTAGCCTATAGTGCACCTGAATATTGCAATAACTCATGCATTCTTTCAGCCATTAAATTGTAACCCTGACCATTAGGGTGAATTTGATCTGACTTCATTTTAGGGTTACGTTCAATTTCTGGCAATAGTTCTAATTCAATCGGACTAGTATGTTTTAATGCTAGTTCTTGATATAAATCAGGCACACTAAGCATTAAGTTAAAATTAGGCACGCCAATTAATACGACTTCAGCACCGGTATTTTTAATAAGCGCTATCATTCTATCTAAATTATTTTTTAATTGGACTTTACCGAGTTTGCGAATAATGTCATTACCACCGTGACATAAGATAACTAGTTGAGGTTTATAGGTCTGTAAAACATCAGGTAATCGCTCTAAACCATGCTGACTTATCTCGCCTGAAATACCTTCGTTGATCACTTGTAAACCGGTTAATTGTGACAATATAGCGGGATAACTTTCAGTTTTGCTATTAGCACCTATGCCATAGGTTAGGCTGTCTCCAAATGCGAGAATAACAGCATCACTCGAGAGTGGGTTTAATGATGGTTTTTTATCAGAGCAACTTATTAACAATAAAGCCAGTAGAAAGATACTGAATAGTTGTCTGAGCCGAGCTTGTTTCATCATTACAATGCCTGTTTAAACGGTTGGAAACAAGCGGTGAAAGTTTTCACTGGTAGCCTGAGCAATATTTTCAACTGTATCACCACGAAGTTCAGCAAGAAACTCAGCCACATGTTTTACAAAGGCAGGTTTATTTGTTTTACCACGATGCGGTACAGGTGCAAGATAAGGTGCATCGGTCTCTATTAAAATACGATCTAATGGAAGTTTTCTAGCGACATCTTGCAATTCAACAGCATTTTTAAAAGTAACAATGCCTGAAAGAGATATATAAAAACCAATATCTAGTGCCCGTTGAGCTGTTTCCCAGTTCTCCGTAAAACAATGAATAATACCGCCGGCTTGTTCTGCACCTTCTTTTTCTAGAATATCCATCGTATCGTCACGTGCTTCACGGGTATGGATGATCAGTGGTTTCTTAAGCTGTTTACCCACTTCGATATGAGTTCTAAATCGGTCACGTTGCCATTCTAAATCACCTTCACTACGAAAGTAATCTAAGCCTGTTTCACCAATCGCAATGACTTTATCATGTTGGGCAAGTTTGATGAGTTCTTCAACCGTGAAGTTCTCATCTTGATCTACATTGGGGTGAATGCCAACACTAGCAGTGATATCTGGATGACTTTCTGCAATAGATATAACGTCATGACAGCTAGCCTTATCTATCGAAATACAAAGAATATGGTCAACACCAACTTCTTTGGCTTGGGCAATAACGGCATCTAAACCGCCCTCTTCTTCTGCCAATAAATTGAGGTGGCAGTGTGAATCTATAAACATAATTAAACTTCTTGGGTTTTACATTGTATGAGTGACTTTGTCGGATTTTAAACGATCAGCCAAATAGGTTTCGATTTTGTTTTTTACGGAGAGTCCAGAACCGTCTAAATCACTAAAGTGAACACCAATTCCAGCCGCTTGGTTACCTTGTGCACCTTTCGGTGTCAGCCAAGCAATAGTTCCGGCGACAGGAATTCTGTCAGCTTCTTTCATTAGGGTTAACAAGATGAATACTTCTTCACCTAACTCATAGACCTTATTAGTAGGAATGAATATTCCACCACTTTTTAGAAATGGCATATAAGCGTGATAAAGCATGTTTTCATCACTAATTTTAAGTGACAAAATACCTTTACGTGGATTCATCGCCATAATTTTAACCCTTAGATTCGATAGTGTTCAGGTTTCTATCCATCACTGAAACCATAAACTGCTCTATTAACAATGTCTTGTTAATGTTATTTGCAGATGATGTTAACTTTATTGCTGCAATGATGCAATCGTAAATCGTCCAATACTCTTTGGAACTGCTCGTTTCAGCCTGATTTTGTATGAGTACCATACGTTTTTTTAACTTTGTCTGAAGGTAATTTAAAACCATCATTAAATCATATTGAAGCCAGTCTTTAGCTAATAATACTGGGTTGGCTGTGCCATGTAGTAATGAGTTAAAGTCATCATCTACTTGTTGCAATGTATTGATTAGGTCTGTGTCAAATAGTTCTAAAGCGGCTAAAGGCGCACCTTTTGCCAATTGAAGTAGCATCATCATTTCTTGCTCATCAATTGATGCTTGATGTTGTAGCCAATTAATTGCTATGTCATTAGCAGGAGAGCTTAAGGCAACTTTTTGACAACGACTTAGAATAGTAACTGGCAACTGTTCTGGTTTAGCTGAGCACAGGATTAATAATGTATTTTGTTGAGGCTCCTCAAGTAGCTTCAACAAACTATTATTAGCATTGATATTCATATTTTCAGCGGGAGAGATAATTACCGTCTTCCACTTTGCCACAGTCGGGGTGAGTTCTTGTTTATCTTTTAGATTACGAATTTGTTCTATCTTAATCTGTTTACCTGGCTCTTCAGGTTCGATAAAAGTATGATCTGGGTGACTACCAGCAATAAATAGCTGACAACTGTGACAGTTGCCACAGGCTTCGTGTTCAGAACTATTGTCACATAAAATGCTAGCAGCAATATGCTTAGCCAAGCTCAATTTCCCTAAGCCTGACACCCCCGTCAGAATAAGGGCATGAGGTAAACGCTGTTGTTGAATTTGTTGACTAATATTCTGCCATGGTGATTGTTGCCAAGGATATAACATTAAAGTAGTGGCTGAAGAATTGATGTTAATTGAAGTTCAATATCAGCTATAGATTGGCTTGCATCAATAACTTTGATTCGTTCTGGCTCTTGTTGTGCTCGCTCCAGATAACAATTTCGAACTTTTTGGAAAAAATCGACTTTTTCTTGTTCAAAACGATCAATACCTTGATTACGACTTAATACGCGTTGCTGACCTAGTTCGACAGGCAAATCAAATAGTAAGGTTAAATCTGGTTTTAAGCCATTTAATGTCCATTGTGCCAGTTCAGTAATGCGTTGTTGATCGATACCTCGCCCACCACCTTGGTATGCGAAGGTGGCATCAGTAAAACGGTCAGACAATACCCATTCACCACGATTTAAAGCAGGCTGAATAATTTGTGAAACATGCTCAGCTCTAGCAGAAAACATAAGTAACAGTTCAGTATCAACTGCCATTCCTGTTTCTGTTGGCGTTAACAATAGTGATCGTATTTGTTCGCCAAGTTCAGTTCCGCCGGGTTCTCTCGTTACGGTCAGTTGTTTGCCATTGTCAGCTAAATAACGCTGAATAAAGGCAAGCTGGGTTGACTTACCTGCCCCTTCAATTCCTTCGATGCTTATAAATTTTGAATTCATTATTTTTTCTTTTTCAACTGATATTTTCTAACAGCCTTATTATGCTCTACCAAGGTATTAGAGAAAACATGGCGACCATCTTTTCCCGTTGCCACAAAATAAAGGCTTTTTCCATCTGCTGGGTGTAAAGCAGCATCAATAGCCTCTTTACTCGGTAAAGCGATAGGCGTTGGTGGCAATCCATACCGTGTGTAGGTATTGTAAACGGTATCTGTTCTTAGATCTTTACGACGAATATTACCTTGATAGCTTGCTCCCATACCATAAATGACAGTAGGGTCTGTCTGTAGACGCATACCTTTTTGAAGGCGACGAACAAATACACCAGAAATTTGAGGTCGCTCTTCAGCTATACCTGTTTCTTTTTCAATGATTGATGCCATAATCAGTGCATCATAAGCTGTTTTATAGGGTAGTTTTTTAGCCCTAGTTTTCCATGCTTCATCTAATGTCGACGTCATCATGGTATGAGCACGCTGTAAAAGTTGCCTATCCGTTGTACCAGATGTGAAAAAATATGTCTCAGGGAGGAATTCACCTTCACCATGACTTTTAGGTAACTCAAGCTCAATAATAACATCGCTTAAGTCTTTTTTAGTCAGCGTTTTAACTAAGCGAGTATCAGCTAGAATACTATCGATGAGTTGTTGACTGCTAAGACCTTCAACGATCGTATACGAATATTGAATCACCTGTCCTGCTATTAGCTGCTCAAGTAATTCGGGCAAGGTCGTATTGGCCTTGATTAGATATTCACCCGTTTTAATTAAATGAGCCTTATTTTGCATACGACCATAGACATAAAAATAATCTACTGGAAATGATGACACGCCTGCTTGTTTCAGATCTCGACTTATTTTTCTTAAATTGCTGCCCGGCTTAACAGTGTAAATAAAGCCATTTTCAGGGATATTTAAAAACGATGTTTTAAAACGTTGGTGCTCATAATTGACAACTATTACGGCTACAATTGATAAGAGAACACTGATAATCAGCAATTTTGAAATTAGACGCATTTTATTTTTCAACCTTAGATAAGGCATCTTGAAGCTGCTGAGTTATTGGGCCCGTTATGTATGTCGAGGCAATATCTGTGACTGCTATTATAGGCCAAATACCATTTACACTATTACAGACAAACACTTCATCAGCGCTTGCCACATCATCCTGGGTAAGTATACTTTCTGTGACATTTAGACCTAGTTGATTAGCAAGTTGAATAATCTGTGCTCTCATAATACCTGCAACGCCAGACTTGTTTAGAAGCGGTGTTAACAGTTGTTGAGACTTGACTATAAAGACATTACTCATCGTGCCTTCAATCAAATGATTTGATTGATCAAACATTAAACCTTCAGCAATAGCGGTATCAGTCCATTCGTTACGGGCTAAGACATTATCAAGTCGGTTAAGATGTTTTAAACCAGCCAGCACGGTATTTTCGGATAATTTGTGCTGACAAAAACGCACTGAAACGCCCTTATTACTATAACTTTCTGGATAGTTTGGCATGGCATGTGTTGAAATAATGCGAGTCGGTACAGTGCTGCTATCAGCAAGATAACCTCGACCTCCACTGCCACGTGTAATCACTATTTTGATAATGCAAGCTGAACCATTACAACGTTGATAAACAGACTCGAGTTCTTGATGTAATAAATCTAATTGTAAAAAAGGTATTTTAAGTCGGTCACAACCCGCTAATAATCGCTGAATATGTGCATCGATAAATTCAGCAACACCATTTCGAAAAGCGATTGTTTCAAACAAACCGTCACCATATTGTAGGCCACGATCTGTTATATTGATTCTGTCTTCGGATTTTCCGTTAACTAGAATCATCTAAACATCAAATACTTAAGTTAACTTCTTAAAGATAACTGTACCATTGGTACCGCCAAAGCCAAACGAGTTAGACATGGCTACATCAATCTTCATTTTACGTGCAGTATGAGGTACATAATCTAAATCACACTCAGGATCTGGATTATCTAGATTGATCGTTGGTGGAGCAATTTGATCTTGGATTGCAAGGATACTAAATACAGCTTCAACACCACCTGCCGCACCTAATAAATGACCAATCATTGATTTAGTTGAACTCACGGCAATATCATAAGCAGCTGGGCCAAATGCAGCTTTCAGTGCTTGTGTTTCACCTGCATCACCCGCTGGCGTTGATGTTCCATGTGCATTCACATAGTCAATTTGATCTGGAGATAAGCCAGCATCAGCCATCGCATTCTTCATGCAACGAGCTGCGCCTTCACCACCTACAGATGGCGATGTCATATGGTATGCATCGGAACTCATTCCAGAGCCTGCTAGTTCAGCATAAATATGTGCGCCACGTTTAACTGCATGCTCATATTCTTCTAAAACCACCATTCCAGCACCATCACCTAGTACAAAACCGTCACGGTCTTTATCCCAAGGACGACTCGCAGCAGTTGGGTCATCATTTCTAGTAGATAATGCACGTGCCGCAGCAAAGCCACCTAAACCAGTCTTAGAGGTAGACATTTCTGCACCACCGGCAACCATTACATCAGCATCACCATATTGAATCATTCGGCCAGCTGAGGCGATATTATGGGTGCCACTCGAACATGCAGTGGCAATGGCAATGTTTGGGCCTTTTAAGCCAAACATAATCGACAAGTTTCCTGAGACCATATTGATAATGTTCGCGGGAACAAAGAATGGAGATATTTTTCGAGGGCCACCTTTAAGGTAGGCATCATAACCAGCTTCGATACCAGGTAGGCCACCGATACCAGCACCAATTGCCACACCAATGCGTTCTGCATTTTCATCAGTAACTTCAATGCCTGAATCTTCGATAGCTTCTTTACCAGCCGCGAGACCATAATGAATAAATTTATCCATTTTTTTGGCATCTTTCTTAGGAATAATTGTGGTTATATCAAAGTTTTTGATACTACCGCCAAAACGAACAGAAAAGTCAGAAACATCAAAGACAGTAAGCGGTGCAATACCACTTTTACCTGCGAGAATATTTTCCCAGGATTCTTTCACGTTTAAACCAACAGGTGTGATTGCACCTAGACCGGTTATAACAACACGACGTTTAGACATCAGCTTTCCCTCTCTTTTCGCTATAGCTTAAAACAACATAGCCGCCTAGTGTGCGTCAACACATCTAGGCGGCTATGGTAAAGCAATTTGTAATATTAAGACTGAACTGAATTAATATAACTAACTGCTTCATTAACTGTAGTGATTTTCTCAGCATCTTCATCTGGGATTTCACATTCGAATTCTTCTTCTAGTGCCATTACTAATTCAACAGTATCTAAAGAATCAGCACCCAAATCATCAATAAATGAAGCTTCAGTTGTTACTTCATCCGGGTTAACACCTAGTTGTTCAACAACAATGTCTTTTACTCGAGCTACGATATCACTCATAACGTATGTTTCCTTCAGTGGTTAAATACACAAAACGTGCACGCATTTTATAGTGCGGGCACTTTAGAGACAAGTTAAATCAAATAATAATAACTTTATCTCCATCTGGATTGATTAACTTTATATAAAATTAACCCATTAATTCATATACATACCGCCATTTACATTTAGGTTTTCACCTGTAATGTATGCGGCTGGTTCACTTGCCAAAAAGCTAACTGCCGCAGCAATTTCTTCTGGCTCACCTAATCGTTTAATAGGTACTTGTGATAATAATGCTGTTTTGTGATCATCAGATAAAGAACTTGTCATATCTGTATCAATAAAACCTGGAGCAACGGTGTTAACAGTAATTCCACGAGCACCAACTTCACGGGCTAATGATTTGCTAAAGCCAATAACACCTGCTTTTGCTGCAGCATAGTTAGTTTGGCCTGCATTACCCATTACACCCACAACAGAAGTAATTGTAATAATACGTCCCCATCGTGCTTTAGTCATTGCACGGAGGCAACGTTTAGTAACTTTGAAAATAGGCGTTAAGTTTGTGTCGATAATATCATTCCATTCATCATCTTTCATACGCATTAACAAGTTATCACGAGTGATACCTGCATTATTCACTAAAATAGTTGGCGCGCCATATTGTGTTTCAGTTTCAGAGACAACGGCTTCGATAGAATCGGCATTGGTAACATTAAGCACCATACCTGAACCAGTTACACCTGCTTCTTGCAAAAATGCAGAGATTGTTTCAGCACCAGCTTCAGATGTTGCCGTACCAACAACAGTTGCACCTTGTTGACCTAAATTCAATGCTATAGCACGACCAATTCCACGTGTAGCACCTGTTACTAATGCAATTTTACCTTCTAAACTCATGACGTTTCTCCTAATGCTTGTACTGCTTTTTCTAATGTTGCTATATCTAATACTGGGTAAGCAACAACTGATTTATCAATACGTTTAGTTAATCCCGCTAATACTTTCCCTGGGCCACATTCTACGATCTTATCCACGCCTTGCTCAGCAAGGAACTGTATCGTTTCAACCCAACGAACTGGGCTATGTAATTGTTGAGCTAATAAACTCTTAATTTCACTAGTGTCAGAAGTACTTGTCACACTCACATTGTGAATAACAGGTGTTTGTGGTGATTTAACAGTAATACTTGTTAAGGCCGCCGTTAATTTCTCTGCTGCAGGCTTCATTAGAGCACAGTGAGACGGTACGCTAACCGGTAATAGTAAGGCTCTTTTAGCGCCCTGCTCTTTTGCTAGTTCAATTGCTTTATTAACAGCATCGACTGAACCGGCGATAACAACTTGACCTGGGGAGTTAAAGTTAACGGCTTCTACCACACCCATCGTTGCAGCTTCATCACATAGAGATCTAACAGCATCATCATCTAAACCTAGCACTGCAGCCATTGCACCTTTACCAGCAGGAACAGCTTGTTGCATGAATTGTCCGCGCTGAGAAACTAATTTGATAGCATCAGAAAAGTCTAATGAGCCTGCTGCAACAAGTGCGGTATATTCACCTAAGCTATGCCCTGCAAAAAAATCAGGTGTAATATCGCTTGTTTTCTGCCAGCAGAGCCAAACTGCAATACCTGCTGCCAGCATAGCTGGTTGCGTTTTATCAGTTTGGTTAAGTTCTTCTACAGGACCATTACTTACAAGGTCCCATAAGTCATATCCTAAAGCATCAGATGCTTGTGAGAATGTATCTTGAACTTCTGGAAATTGAACTGCCAATTCTGACAGCATTGCTAAAGATTGAGATCCCTGACCGGGAAATACAAAGGCTAAACTCATTTAATAAACCTCAAAGATAGCGAGACAGTCGTCTCTATATACTGATACTAAGACATATGCACGATTGAAATCGAGTAGTCTCTCTAATATTTAAGTAAAGCAGAACCCCACGTAAAACCACCACCAAATGCTTCAAGTAATAGTGTTTCACCACGTTGAATACGGCCATCACGTACAGCGACATCTAATGCTAAGGGAATAGATGCAGCCGATGTATTGCCATGCTCATCAACTGTGACAACCACATGATCCATTGACATACTTAATTTCTTAGCTGTCGCTGAAATAATTCTAATATTCGCTTGATGTGGAATTAACCAATCAATATCGTGTTTTTCAAGATTATTTGCAGCTAATGTTTCATCAACAATACTGCTTAATGTTTTTACAGCTACTTTGAATACATCATTACCTTGCATTTCGATAAAGGCAGACTCATCGCTTTCAATAGCACCTGGACCAGTAGGAACATTTAGGAGTTTATTGTAACTACCATCACAGTGAATATGTGTAGATAAGATGCCAGTTTCTTCTGATGCCTGCAGCACAACAGCGCCAGCACCATCACCAAACAGTACGCAAGTGTTTCTATCTGTCCAGTCAACAATACGTGACAATGATTCAGCACCAATTACTAATGCATTTTTAACGCTACCTGATTTGATAAATTTATCAGCAACCGTTAATGCGTAAACAAAGCCAGTGCAGACTGCTTGAATATCAAACGCTGGACAACCATGAATGTTTAATTTTTCTTGTACCAGTGATGCAGTGCTTGGAAAAATTTGTGGAGGCGTTGTGGTTGCTACGATAATCAAATCAATATCATCATTATTGATTCCCGCGGCTTCAATTGCTTTTTCTGCTGCAAAAAAAGCAAGGTCGGTCGTTGTATGATCATCTGCAACAATATGGCGTTTTTTGATCCCTGTACGAGATTCAATCCATTCAGATGTTGTTTCCACCATTTTTTCAAGATCTTGATTCGACAGAACCTTCTCAGGTAAATAACTTCCTGTACCAGCAATTCTTGAATAGATCATGAAACCTGCCCTTCTAGTAAGTCTTCTAAGTGCTTACTGATATTTGTTGGCACATCATGTTCAGCTTCAATAATGGCAATATTAATCGCATTAGCAAAACCAATAGCATCGGTTCCACCATGACTTTTAATCACAATACCTTGGAGACCAATAAAGTTCGCACCGTTATATGCTCGAGGGTCAAGTTCATCACGAAAATGCTTTAGGACAGGTGATGCTATTAAGCCTGCGATCTTAGTGAAGATGTTGCGACCAAATGATTGACGAAGGAAATGTCGAATCATATGGATGACGCCTTCACTTGCTTTCAATGCTACATTGCCGACAAAACCATCACAGACAACAACATCTACTTCACCCGCATACAAACCATCACCTTCAACAAAACCATGATAGTTCAAGTCGGTTTCTTTAAGTAAACGAGCGGCTTCTTTAACCCGCTCATTACCTTTTATCTCTTCTTCACCAATGTTCAACAAGCCAACTGTTGGGTTTTTCTTGCCATCAACTAATTCAGCTAATACTGAACCCATAATGGCAAATTGAACCAAGTGTTCTGCACTAGAATCAATATTTGCACCCAAATCAAGGACGTATGTATGCCCTTTAATGGTAGGTAGAGCAGATACGATCGCAGGACGTTCAATCCCTGGCAATGTTTTCAACACAAACCGTGAGGTAGCCATTAATGCACCTGTATTACCGGCACTTACACACGCTGCTGCCGTGCCATCTTTTACAAGATTTATACAGACACGCATAGAAGAGTCTTTCTTTCCACGCAGAGCAAGTGCAGGAGATTCATCCATCGCAACCGTTTGAGAAGCATGATGAACAACTAATCGTTCATTATTTTCCTCGCCCTGTTGCTGTATTAGATCTTTGAGGATGATTTCATCACCAACTAAAATCAAAGTTACATTTGGATGAGTTTTGAGGGCTGAAATAGCAGCGGGGATCACAACCTTAGGTCCGTGATCCCCGCCCATTGCATCAATAGAGATTGTTAAACTCAATTGATTAAGCCTTATTCGCTTTTATCAGCAATAACTTTACGACCACGGTAGTAACCGTCTGCAGTTACATTGTGACGAAGGTGTAATTCACCTGATGTTGAATCAACAGATAATGTTTCAGCTGTTAATGAATCATGTGAACGACGCATGCCGCGACGTGATGTACTTTTTTTGCTTTTTTGAACTGCCATTTTAGTAAAACTCCTAACCTAAATAAATAATGTCTAATCTAATCTTTTGATTTGAGTGCTGAAAGCACTGCAAACGGTGAGACTTTTTTCTCAATGTTTTCTTCAATTTCATCCCCAGCAAACCATGCTTCTGCAGGTAAGCAGCTGTGGTCATGCTTCGGTACTAACGGTATAGCTAAAATCAATTCATCTTCAACAATTGAACTCAATAAAACCGGGTTGTCACTATCGATCACCCACGGCTCGTATTGTTCAGCTAAACTTTCAATCTTTGTTTCATTACTAAGCAATGCTAACGAACAATTAATATCCACATCATATTGCATCGGTTCTGAGCAACGTTCACATATCAATGAAAGTGACGTTTTAAATTCACCATTCATAAATGGTGTCCCCAAAACCTTATCCACATCAAAACTCATTTTGACATGAACAGAGCCACTATCATCATGAAGTGCTCCAGATAAGCGAGCCATACTTTTTAATGGCAGCTCTCCTTCCAACACCAAACCGTTCTTGGCTAATCTGAAAGGATCAATTTCTATAGGTAATTTTTGATGCATAATCGCCGGAATTATATAATAAAACTGCATTCTTCGCAAAACCCTTAGAAACAAACATTCTAGAGCCATTGCAGATTAGAGTTAGTAGACGTATCCAGTAACCATTGAACTCGATATTAAAGTTATACCTTCTAATTATTATGTAACTCTATGACTGCACTGTCTTTCTCCACCTCATCCTTGCTCGAATCATTGCGTAGAGAATCAATATAATCTAGGTATGATTGATCAATATCACCAGTAATATAATGTGCATCAAAGCATGAGGTATCAAAGCCCTCAACATCTTTATGTTTATTTACCGCAAGTTCTAGGTCTTCAATATCTTGATAAATCAACCAGTCAGCACCTAATTCTTCTCTAATTTGCTCGACATCACGGTCATGAGCAACAAACTCTTCAGCTGATGGCATATCAATACCATAAACGTTAGGATAACGAACAGGTGGTGCTGCAGATGCAAAATATACTTTTCGAGCGCCCGCATCTCGTGCCATTTGGACAATTTGTTGCGATGTTGTTCCACGAACAATACTGTCATCAACTAATAAAACATTCTTGCCTTCAAACTCTAAGCCAATAGGGTTTAATTTTTGACGTACTGATTTTTTGCGTTGAGTTTGGCCCGGCATAATAAAGGTACGACCAATATAGCGATTCTTAATGAACCCTTCTCTATAGGCCACACCTAATTCTTCAGCTAACTGAACAGCTGAACTTCTACTAGTATCAGGGATTGGCATAACAACATCAATATCATGAGCAGGGAAATCACGCTTAATCTTTTGGGCTAATTTTGCGCCCATTCTCATTCTGCTTTTATGGACAGAGATACCATCAATAATAGAGTCAGGACGAGCAAAATAAACATACTCAAACATACATGGAGATAGAACTGGATTTTCAGCACATTGTTGGGAGTGGATATTGCCAGATGTATCGATAAAGATACATTCACCAGGAGCAATATCACGCATCAGGGTGTAACCCAAAGAATCTACTGCAACGCTCTCAGATGAAATAATATAATCATTACCCGTTGCAGTTTCTTTTTTACCGATAACAACAGGGCGGATACCATGTGGATCGCGGAATGCTAAGACCCCTACTTCTGCAATCATAGAGACGACCGCATAGGCGCCTTTGCAACGACGATGTAATGTTTCAACCGCTTTGAAAATATCTTCGGCTTGTGGTTTTAGTTTACTTGTCTTTTGTAATTCGTGAGCTAATACATTAAGTAAAACCTCTGAATCAGAATCTGTATTTAAATGTCGACGATCACTTTGAAATAGCTCATCTTTTAATACCTTGGTATTTGTTAAATTACCGTTATGGGCTAAGGCAATACCGAAAGGGGAGTTCACATAAAAAGGTTGTGCTTCTGCTGATGTTGAGCAGCCTGCAGTTGGGTAACGAACATGACCGATCCCCATGTTCCCATTAAGTTTCAACATATGGCGAGTATGAAAAACATCTTTCACCATACCATTGTCTTTGCGTAGAAAAAATCTCCCTTCATTGTCACAAGTGACAATGCCCGCGGCATCCTGGCCTCGATGTTGCAATACAGTCAAGCCATCATACAAAGCCTGATTGACTTCTGTCTGACTAACGATACCAATAATTCCGCACATAACAAGCCCTATATGATTTAGCTAAAGTGTATATATTCTGCAATATCAGCTGGTAAGAAGCTTCTTAACCATACTGCTAATTGTTCAAAATGTTCAAGTAATAGTGAATTTTGCCACCAATCATCATTCGGCATTGGCGTCGCTCCAGCAAGGAGAACTAATAATGAGACGATTGCAACGCCCCGAACTAAACCAAAAATAACGCCTAATGATCTATCCGTCCCGCTAAGTCCTGTTTTTTCTACAAGCTGAGAAATAAGGTGGTTAACTAAAGCCGCTAAGATTAGCGTGACAAGGAAAAGTGCCATAAAGGCAGTAAATAATCTAACTGAGGGCGTTTCAATGTAGCTTGCAAGCAAGGTTGCGACATGCGGATAAAACGTTAAGGCAACCCAAAAAGAAAGAGCCCAACTGGCAAGAGACAATACTTCTTTAATGAAGCCTCGGACAATACTGATTCCAGATGAAAGCAGAATAATCCCAATAATTAAATAATCGACCCAAACCATAGTTATACCGGTTAGTTTTCAGAGGTTATAAACAGAGAATTCTATCAGAACGAGTGCTATGAACCCATCTATTATTTAATAAATAATACTTTCTGTATTTATTAAGGTGAATTTTGAACTATTTGAGATTTAAGGTTGAGCTTTTTATTGAGAGTAACAGATGCACTTTCTAATACTTGCTTGCTAGTTTCTGGTCCGATACGAACACGATAAACAGTACCATTAGCACTCTTAGTAGGATGAATTCTAGCCTCATAACCTAATGAAACAAGCTGCTTTTGTAGTGTTTGTGCATTTTTCTTAACAGAAAAACTAGCTAGTTGTAAAAACCATGATTGCTCCGTTTTTACCGGCTTTTTAATCACTGCTGGCGCTGACACAATAGGCTCTTTTTTTACTATAGCCGCTTCAGCTTTTACAGGTGTAACTGGTGTAACTGGTGTAACTGGTGTAACTGGTGTAACTGGTGTAACTGGTGTAACTGGTGTAACTAGCTTAGTTTGCGTCACGACTTCTTCATGTTTTAAGTTGTGGGGGTTAACTAACGTTTCAGCTTGCTCACTGAGAACTTCAATATCACTATCTGGTAACGTTTCTATGGAAGACGTGAAAACCTCATCCGCGGAAATAGGCTCAGAAGTGAGCTCGTCGCTTTGGTTTGCACTCAATATAAGGAAATAAGCAATGCTACTAAAAATACAGACTAACAATATAGCTCCAATAAGCCGTTGCTGTTGTATCAGTGTCATTGCTTTATTCCTATTACTTAGTGATGATTTTGTGTTCCAGACTCATGATAACTGCTTTTATCGTTTGAGATAACTTTTTCATGCTCATCATTAGAGTCTGGCATTTTTTGAAGTGCGACTTCAAGAACTTCCGTTATCCATTGAACAGGAATAATAGTTAAACCATCTTTAACATTATCGGGAATTTCTTTTAGATCTTTAACATTATTATGTGGAATCAATACCGTATCAATACCACCACGGTGAGCCGCTAAAAGCTTCTCTTTTAAGCCACCGATGGCTAATACTTCACCTCGTAATGTAATTTCACCTGTCATTGCTACATTAGAACGAACTGGAATACCTGTAATAGCAGATACTAATGATGTACACATACCAACACCAGCACTTGGCCCATCTTTAGGCGTGGCACCTTCAGGAACATGGATATGAATATCATGATTCTGCATAAAGTCGTTAGCAATACCCCACTTTTCAGCACGTGAACGTACAACTGTTGTGGCTGCCTGAATAGATTCTTGCATCACATCACCCAGTTTACCTGTATAGGCTGATTTACCTTTACCAGGCATCACGGCTGTTTCAATGGTTAATAATTCACCACCCACTTCAGTCCATGCAAGACCGGTTACTTGGCCAACTTGATCGGTTTCTTCAGCCACACCATATTGGTAATGATATACACCTAGGTAATCTTCAAGGTTCTCAGCTGTCACATGCAATTTTTCTGTCGGTTTGTCTTGTAAGATTTGTTTTACAAGTTTGCGACAAATTTTAGAAATTTCACGTTGTAAATTACGCACACCTGCTTCACGAGTATAACGACGGATAATCTCTAAAATTGAACTTTGTTCGATAAGCACTTCGTCTTTCTTTAAGCCATTATCTTTTAGTGCTTTTGGTAATAAATATTGAATCGCAATATTTAACTTTTCATCTTCTGTGTAGCCAGAGAGGTGAATAATTTCCATACGGTCGCGTAAAGCATCAGGAATATTTAACGTGTTTGCTGTACAAACAAACATGACGTCAGATAAATCATATTCAACTTCTAAATAATGGTCAGAAAAGCTAGAGTTTTGTTCAGGATCAAGTACTTCAAGTAATGCTGACGCTGGGTCACCTCTGAAGTCTTGTGCCATCTTATCAATTTCATCTAACAAAAATAATGGGTTTTTCACACCAATTTTTGAAATATTTTGAATCACTTTACCTGGCATTGAACCAATATAAGTGCGGCGATGCCCTCTAATCTCAGCTTCATCACGAACGCCACCTAATGCCATTCGACTAAATTTTCTATTTGTTGATCGAGCAATAGACTGTGCAACAGATGTTTTACCCACGCCAGGAGGACCAACTAGGCATAAAATAGGACCTTTCAGTTTCTTCACACGGTGTTGAACTGCTAAATATTCAAGGATACGTTCTTTTACTTTCTCTAAACCAAAGTGATCTTCATCTAATATTGTCTGAGCACGATCAAGATCAAGTGCAATACGAGAACGTTTTTTCCAAGGAACATCAACAAGACACTCAATATAATTTCTAACAACTGTTGCCTCTGATGACATTGGCGACATCATTTTTAATTTTTTCAGTTCAGATTCAGCTTTTTCTTTTGCTTCAGCAGTCATGCCTGCTTTTTCAACTTTATCTGTTAATTCATCAAACTCATTGGCAGTTTCATCAATTTCGCCTAGCTCTTTTTGAACCGCTTTCATCTGTTCGTTAAGGTAATATTCTCGCTGGCTTTTTTCCATCTGTTTTTTTACACGGCTACGAATACGTTTTTCAATCTGCTGAATATCAATTTCTGATTCTAGCAATACCATTAACTTTTCGATTCGTGCATTCACATCAGTCATTTCAAGCAATAATTGTTTGTCATCAAGCTTAAGCGTCATGTGCGCAGCAACTGTGTCAGCCATTCTTGCAGTATCTTCAATACTAGACAGCGATGAAATAACTTCTGGCGGGATCTTTTTGTTTAATTTAACGTATTGTTCAAATTGGCTTAATAGTGAACGCATCAAAATATCAGCTTCACGGTCGTCTTCAGGAGTTTCATTGATAAAAGGTGTTACTTCAGCTTTGAAATAACCTTCAGAATCATCAAAAAAAGCAACTTTTGCACGTGTTATCCCTTCAACTAGAACTTTAACAGTTCCATCTGGTAGTTTTAATAACTGTAGGATATTGGCAAGTGTTCCTGTTTCAAAAAGAGTCTCTGCAGATGGGTCATCATCATTAGAATCTTTCTGAGCCACCAATAGTATTTGTTGATTTTCATCGCTAGCAATTTCAAGCGCTTTGATAGACTTTTCACGCCCGACAAACAAGGGAATAACCATATATGGATAGACGACAACATCGCGAAGAGGTAATACAGGCACAAGTGTTAATGTGTTTTCTACGGATGTAGTTTCTATTTCTTTTTCCATTTAGGCAAACCTCTTACGTTCAACAGCGATGATATTTACTGTGAAATATTTGAATTATTGTGACTATCAATGTGGGGGATGGAATGATGAAATTCAAGTGCCCAAGTAATATTGAGCACTTAAATTTTCATAGATGAACTTTTATTTAGCTTTCACACAACAAAAGTGAATTAAAACGTTTTTAGCTAGCTTCACCACTGACACGATCAGACTCTGATTCTTGATAAACAAGGATAGGATCATTTTCACCACTGATAACATTCTCATCAATGACTACTTTAGCTACATTTTCACTCGAAGGTAGATCAAACATGGTATCTAACAATACATTTTCGATAATTGAACGAAGACCACGCGCCCCTGTTTTTCTTTCCATTGCTTTATGAGCAATAGCATGAAGTGCATCTTCTCTAAACTCAATATCGACGCCTTCCATCTCAAACATTTTGTGATATTGCTTTGTTAATGAGTTTTTAGGTTCAGTTAAGATCTGTACTAATGCATCTTCATCAAGTTCATTTAAACTTGCAACTACGGGTAGACGTCCAACAAACTCTGGAATTAAACCATATTGGATCAAGTCTTCTGGTTCGACACTCTTAAGCACATCACTAACCACTTTATCTTCGTCAACACTTTTTACTTCTGCAGAAAAACCGATTCCACCTTTGTGTGAACGATTGTTAATAACTTTATCTAAGCCTGCAAACGCACCACCACAAATAAATAGTATCTTGCTAGTATCGACTTGCAAAAACTCTTGTTGCGGGTGTTTTCTGCCACCTTGAGGCGGTATAGAAGCAACCGTACCTTCAATTAATTTTAGTAATGCTTGTTGAACACCTTCACCAGAGACATCACGCGTAATTGACGGGTTATCAGACTTTCGTGAGATCTTATCTATTTCATCAATATAGACAATACCTGTTTCAGCTTTATCAACATCATAATCACATTTCAGTAATAGTTTAGTGATAATGTTTTCGACATCTTCACCAACGTAACCCGCTTCAGTCAGCGTAGTTGCATCAGCCATTGTGAAAGGTACATTTAACTGGCGAGCTAAAGTTTCAGCTAACAGTGTTTTACCACTACCTGTTGGTCCAATAAGTAAAATATTACTTTTTGTAAGCTCTACATCGTCTTTCTTCTTACCATAACCTAAACGTTTATAGTGATTATAAACTGCAACTGATAGAACGCGTTTAGCTCGTTCTTGACCAATAACATAGTTATTTAAAGCTTCGTTTATTTCGTGAGGTGTTGGTAAGTCATCTTCAGCCTGATCGCCTGAGATTACTTCTTGTAACTCTTCGCGAATGATATCGTTACATAGATCAACACATTCATCACAAACAAAGACAGAAGGCCCTGCAATCAACTTTTTAACTTCATGTTGGCTTTTACCGCAAAATGAGCAGTAAAGTAGCTTATCATCATCGTTGTTTTTATCGTCGCTCATATTCTAATATTCCTAACATTCACTCTTTGTATCGGTTTTTTATGCTTTTTCTGTAGGACGTTGTTCTAATACAGAGTCAATTAAACCATAATCCATTGCTTGCTGACTACTCATGAAGTTATCACGATCCGTATCTTTACGAATTTTTTTGATGTCTTGACCAGTGTGGTGCGCCAAAATACCATTCAAACGGTCACGAATAGATAATATTTCTTGAGCATGGATATCAAAGTCAGATGCTTGCCCTTGGAAACCACCTAGAGGTTGATGAATCATCACGCGTGAATTTGGTAAACAATGACGTTTACCTTCAGCACCAGCAGTCAATAGTAGCGATCCCATGCTTGCAGCTTGACCAATACATAATGTACTGACATCTGGTTTAATAAATTGCATCGTGTCGTATATCGCCATACCAGCGGTCACAGAACCGCCTGGTGAATTAATATATAAATGGATGTCTTTATCAGGGTTTTCAGATTCAAGAAATAACATCTGAGCAACAACTAAGTTTGCCATATGGTCTTCAACCTGCCCCACTAAAAAGATGACTCTTTCTTTTAATAAGCGTGAATAAATATCAAAAGAACGTTCACCACGAGGTGTTTGTTCAATCACCATTGGTACGAGTGCATTGTTGATAGATGTGTCAGGTGTGAATATGTTATTAGTCATGTTTTTCTCAATATCCGTGTATAAGTGTCTACAGTGTAATTATATACCCGTAAAACAAAATAGCCCGTACCCAATCGAATGAGTACGGGCTAGAATATGGTTTAGCTTAATGAATTATGCAGCTTGTGCAGCATTCATTACTTCACTAAATGTTGAAGTTGTTTCTTCAACTTTAACATTTTCATATATCCATTCAACAACAGCATCTTCAACAACCATCATTTGAATTTCTGATAATTTTTGTTGGTCGTTCATGTAGAACTTAACAACATCTTCAGGATCTTCATAACTTTCAGCGATACCATCAATAACAGCTTTAACGCGATCTTCATCAGGTGTAATGCTGTTATCAGAAATGATCTTGCCAATTAATAAGCTCAATGAAACACGTTGCTTAGCTGAATCTTTAAAGTTCTCAATATCGAAAGGAATACCTTCAACATTAACACCTTGGTTCTTTAAGTTCGTTTTAGCTTGTTCCATTAAGAACTCAGCTTCACGCTGTACAGGAGACTCAGGTAATGCCACTTCATTGTTATCAGTTAAGCTAGACATTACTTTACGTTTGTTTTGTGCTTTTAATGTTGTTTCAAGTTCACGTGTCATATTTGCACGAACTTCTTTTTTCAAAGCAGCTAGGCCAGCGTCAACACCACATAGTTGAGCAAACTCTTTATCTAGTTTTGGTAACTTTTTCTTCGCTACTGATTTAACTGTCACAGCAAAGTTTGCTTCTTTACCTTGCAGATGTTCTGCACGGTAATCAGCTGGGAATGTCATCGTGACTGTTGTTTCTTGGCCTGTTTTCTTACCAACTAATTGGTTTTCAAACTCTGGCAACATGTTGCCATCACCAATAACAACTAAAACATCAGAGCCTTTACCACCGTCAAACTCTTCACCATCGATACTACCTACGAAATCGATAGTTACACCATCTTCTTCTTTAGCAGCACGTTTTAAAGGTTCCCAAGTCATACGTTGTTCACGTAATGTTTCTAACATTGTATCAACATCACTATCTTGGACTTCAGCAGTTGCTTTTTCTAACTTAATGCCTTTTAGGTTGACGTCTTGTACTTCTGGAAATACATCGTAAACCATTGTGTACACAAGTGAACCGTCTTTTTCGTCCATTGAGTCAATATGAGGAGGACCGGCAGGATTAATTTCTTCTTGAGTAAAAGCTTCTTGCATGCTGCTTTGTACAAGCGCATCAATTACGTCACGACGAGCAGAACCACCGTGTGACTGTGCGACCATTTTCATTGGTACTTTACCAGGACGGAAGCCTGACATTTTCACAGTTGGTTGGATCGCTTTCAATCGTTCCTGTACTGCTTGGTCGACATTGGCATCTTCAACTGTCACCGACATACGGCGACCGAGTTCGCTAACATTTTCTACAGTAACTTGCATTATTAACCTCAAAACTGGATTTTAAAGAATTGATGGCTTTTTAAAGCCATCAACCTTTACATAGATGGTACGAGAGGAGAGACTCGAACTCTCACAGGTTACCCCACTAGAACCTAAATCTAGCGCGTCTACCAATTCCGCCACTCTCGCATAAAACTGTTTTCAGATAACTCTCTATCTGATGAAGTCGGCTATTATATACATAGGTAACAAAGAAAACTACCCTTGCATACTTAAAAAAGTTAAACCCATATTTGCTTGTTGGCAAAACTGTTGAAATGTAAGGAAATCTTTTGCTTCAATTTCTCGTTTACTTGCATTTCTGTCTGCAATAAATACCCCGATCACTTTACCACGCACGATTGTCGGCATAATAAGATACGGAGGGGCGCCTAAATATTTAAGTGTATCCTTTGTTAGGGTTCCTTCAATTTTTTTGGGGTCAGCTGGAATATGTACGGCTTTTTTACTATCGAGTACACCTTGAAATATATTTTCTTTATGAGAGATATCAATTTTAAACTCTTGGCTAAGCAATTCACTATCAGCACCGACAGCATATTTGCATACTAAGGTATTACGATCTTTTGATAATAGTGCAAATAATGATCGATCCATACCTACACCACGGTACAGCCCTTCAAGTACCATCTCTATAATGACATTAATACTAGGTTTTTCCTGAATAGCCTCAGTGATCTCCTGAAGTATGGTCAGTTGTATATTTACATCAGGTTCAGGGTGAGAAAAAATGGCTTCACCGATTTCAACTTCTTGCTCACTATTTTCAATTGTCTTGCTATCATTGTTATCAGTAAGTTCGACCTGATTCATTTTTTGATCTAATACTGGCAACTCTTCATCTACCAATTTCATATTAGGCTGAGGAATACGCTTGCTTGCTTCTATAACTCCATACATTTTGGTTATCGATTTGGCTTGCTTGGCATTGGTATGAGCAATGGATTCTAAGTCCGAAGCTTTCATATCGAGTTTTTCAGCAACTAATTTGATAGCACTTTGTGCTTGCTTATCATCCCAGCCTTTTTTGGCTGCTTGCGCTAAGTCCTGCCCCATTTCAACTAAAGCGACAAGAGGATCATCTTTATCACTATCACTTAAAGACTTATCTAAGAGCTCACCTAGAGACCATGACTTACTTAGTCCTCTAGTAAGATCCTTTAAATGAAAACCTAGTACTGCTTTTTCTGCTTCTTGTTCAGTCATTACTTCTGAATCAATCAATTTAGAAAGTATCGCAGCCTTATCATTGGAGAATGCCCAAAAGGCCATATTTCCTAATCGTGACAATAATGTAGCAACGAATATATTTTCAGGAGATTTAGCTTTAGTCATTTTGGCCAGTTCTTGAGCTTGAATAGCTGCGTGAAAAGACTGTGCCATTTCATCCATCATTTTATCCCTGTGCTCACCAGCAGATAATGAATCCACCAATACGAGTGACAGTGCTAATGCCCGTACTTGATCAAAACCTAATACCATCACAGCTCGTGTAATCGTATTCATTCGGTAGCGACTAGGATTATAGTGAAAGCTATTTGCCATTTTTAATAACCGGCCCGTTAACGATGCATCTTTTAAGATTATCTGGGCAACATCTGCTGCTGATGTCTCATCACTATTCACCGCATTACTTACATCAGACACTGTACCTGAAAAAATAGGCATATCTTGTTCAGTCAAATGTTGTATCCATGCCTCTACATTATGCCTGTCTTTTCTAGTCAATTTTAATTCCAATCTTATTACTCATTTGCTATTCCATGAGGTACATGCCCGGTTGCTACATGTTCCCTTGCTGAATCACAATGACCTTGCTGATCATCGAAAAATATATCTGCACCAAAAGATTTTAGAAATGGTCCTTTATCCATTCCGCCTAAGAAGATCGCTTCATCAATGCGAATTCCCCATGAGCGTAATGTACGAATAACGCGCTCATGTGCCGGAGCTGATCGGGCTGTTACCAGTGCTGTTCGAATGGGTGATTCATCTTCACCAAATTCTGTTTGAAGATGATTTAAGGCAATTAGAAAGTCTTTAAACGGTCCATCATTAAGAGGATTTTTAGCTGTTTGCTTTTCATTATCAGTGAATGCTTGTAAACCTTGTTCTTTATAAATACGCTCAGACTCATCAGAAAAGAGTACTGAGTCACCATCAAAAGCGATTCTGAGTTGCTCTTTATCACTACTTTCACCTACATTCGAAGGTAATATCGTTGCTGCAGCGATGCCTGCATCAAGTGCTTTGCGAACATCTTCTGGGCTTGTCGATAAAAACAAATTAGCACTAAAAGGCGCGACGTAACGATACGGGCTACTGCCTGATGTAAATACTGCACGGGTAATTTCAAGTTTGTGATGCTGAATAGAATTGAAAATTCTTAAACCAGTATCAGAGCTATTCCGCGACAACAATATAATTTCTACATGAGATGTATTTTGAATTTTATTGAGTGTTAATAGTTTTTTAACTAAGTTGTATGCTGCCCCAGGCTTAAGTGGCACATCTTCATTTTCAATCTGATATTGACAATATGCCTGAGTCCCCTGCTTTTCATATATTTGATGACTTTCATCCAAGTCAAAAAGAGCTCGAGATGAAATTGCTACAACTAAGCTTTTATCAGCCATTATTACTTCCTTTCTACTCTATAGCTTGACCATTCTTTCGCGCTATTCTCATGATTTTATCCCAAGCTTTCTGAGATGCAACCGTCGCTGGTGTTTCACTTTTAATGAACTCCATATCATCACCAAGTGAGTTTAATACTGAGACTTCTTCAGGTTTACCTTTTGGAAATACTGAGTTTGCATTAAAAATAATACGGCAAAATATTGCCGTGTTTGGTGACAGTACTTTTAATGCTTGGCGAGAAGTTCTGATATGACGTAAAGGGTTAGCAAACTTATAACTCCGTCCTTCAATTATCTGTGACCACTGATCGATAGTTTCTGCACCAAACAAATTACCAGACATCGGATACGTTTCGATTAACAATAAACCTTGATCAGTTAATATTAGATGCTCAATTTCTAATAAACCACCAATACCATCAGGAATGATGATCTTTTTTATTTCTTCACGAATATAGGGTTTCAAAATTATATGCATTTGATGTTCTGGTGTACTACTCCACTTTTTGTACACAACTATAATCACCAACAAAATTACAGCGGCCAGTACAAAATATAAAATAATTGAAGGATGTTGAAACAAAATAACAGTGGCTCTCTAAAATAAAAATTAACAGCTAATTATACGAGATAGAGCTACTAATGAGAACTGCTCTACATTATTTAAGAAGTAGCTATAACTACAGGGTCTTCATGAATGATGACTTCAGCATCTTGAAAAAAGCTTTCAAGTTCATTTTCTACATCATCAGCAATAATATGTGCGGCGGCTAAAGTTAGCGTTGAATCTAACTCTAAGTGTAATTGAATAAATATTCGAGTACCTGACCGACGCGTTCGCAAATCATGCATTCCTTGCACTTTTGGATGTTTAATAACAATCTGACGAATTTTTTCACGCTCATCGTCTGGTAATTCATGATCCATTAGCAAATCAATTGATTCTTTAACTATTTCCCAAGCGCTATATAAAATAAATATGGCTATACCAATACCAAATAATGCGTCGAAATAACTCCAACCATAAAAGGTCAGTAACAGCGCAACAATAACACTGGCATTAACTAATAAATCAGTCCTGTAATGCAAGGCATCAGCTTTAATCGCCGTTGAGTTAGTTTGTTTAATAACATATTTCTGAAATGAAAGTAATATCAAAGTAGCAATAATAGAAAATATCATCACACCGACGCCCACTTCTAGCCCTGCTGTTAATTCTTGAGGACTAACTAACCGTCCAACCGCTTGTAATAACAAGAATCCAGCTGAACCAGCAATAAACATTGCCTGGCCCATTCCGGCTAGAGCCTCAGCCTTACCATGGCCAAAGCGATGTTCTTTATCTGCCGGTTGCAAGGCATGTCGAACGGCAACTAAATTAACAAGCGAAGCCAATACATCAAGACTTGAGTCTAATAATGTAGCTAAAATACTCACTGAGTCCGTAATAAACCACGCAACGACTTTTACCAAAATGAGTATCAAGGCTGTTGAAACAGAGGCATAAGTCGCCCATCGCATTAAGCGTGCGGCATCAGGTTGTTGGCTACTCGTCATCTTTAGGCTTATTTAGTGGTAAAGTATGTAGTCATATTACATGAAGATGCATGATTCAGTGGAACTTAAAACTACAGGAAAACAATATGGTCACCCAAACAATCGTTACTACACCATTTAATGATCAAAGACCTGGAACTTCAGGTTTGAGAAAAAAAGTGACTGTATTTCAACAAGATCACTATTTAGAAAACTTTGTTCAATCAACTTTTGATGCACTGAATGACGTGCAAGGAAAAACACTTGTTGTGGGTGGTGATGGACGTTTTCACAATGAACATGCAGTACAAGTTATTTTAAAAATGGCGGCAGCGAATGGGTTTTCTCGTGCCATTGTTGGTCAAAATGGTTTGCTATCGACCCCTGCAGCCTCATGTGTCATTCGTAAATACCAAGCCTTTGGTGGAATTATCCTATCCGCTAGTCACAACCCTGCTGGTCCAAATGGTGACTTTGGTATCAAATACAATATTTCTAATGGTGGCCCTGCCCCAGAAGGTATTACAGAAGCAATTTTTGCAAATACACAAACAATTTCCAATTATAAAATAGTTGATGATAGCGATATTTCATTGGATATTATTGGTATTCAAACCTTAGGAGACATGACTGTCGAAATCATTGATCCTGTAGCAGATTATGCTGAATTGATGGCTGAGATCTTTGATTTTGAAGCAATACGTCACCTTTTATCTGATGAGTCATTTCAAATGCGTTTTGATGCCATGCATGCCATCACAGGGCCTTATGGTAAGGAAATTCTTGAAAATATTCTTGGTGCTAAAGCTGGCACAGTCATCAATGGCACGCCGCTCACTGATTTTGGTAATGGCCACCCTGATCCCAATCTGACATATGCTAAAGAGTTAGTTGATGAAATGTTTTCAGCTAAGGCACCTACGCTAGGTGCAGCATCAGATGGTGATGGCGATAGAAACATGATTTTAGGTGCTAATTTCTTTGTTACACCATCAGATAGTCTTGCTGTTATGGCTGCAAATGCTGAATGTGTACCTGCCTATAAAGGTGGTTTAGCTGGCATTGCACGTTCAATGCCTACAAGCCAAGCACCTGATCGTGTAGCAAAAAAATTAGGTATTGAATGTCATGAAACACCGACAGGTTGGAAGTTTTTTGGTAATTTATTAGATGCAAACCGTGCCACCCTTTGTGGTGAAGAAAGTTTCGGCACAGGTTCCAACCATATCCGTGAGAAAGATGGTTTATGGGCCGTTCTTTACTGGCTCAATATACTTGCGGTACGCAAGCAGACAGTTGCTGAGATCGTTCAAGGGCATTGGCAGGAATACGGCAGAAACTATTACACTCGTCATGATTATGAAGCTATTCCGAGTGATATTGCCAAACAATTGATGACTGATTTAGAAGTTCAATTTCCAAGCTTAGTGGGTCAGTCATTAGCAGGTAAAAGAATTAGTTACGCTGATAACTTTAGTTACACTGATCCTGTTGATAAAAGCGTGTCGAGCAATCAAGGTCTACGCATAGGTTTTGAAGATGGGTCTCGCATCATCCTACGCCTATCAGGTACAGGAACAGAAGGTGCAACCTTACGTGTTTATATTGAATCTTATGAAAATAATCCAAGCAAGCTTCATCAAGAGACTCAATCAGCACTACAAGATTTAATTTCTGCTACTGATGATTTAGCTGAAATTACAACTCGGACAGGTCGAACAGAACCCACTGTAATTACATAAAGGTACAAGCAGCACATGCAACAACTTATATTAGGATCTAGCTCACCATTTCGAGCAGAACTGTTAGCAAAACTTGGCTTAGATTTTATTACATCATCACCAGATATAGATGAAAGTTCTCTGGAGAATGAATCAGCAGAACAGTTAGTTCAACGATTATCTGAACAAAAAGCACGTAAAATTGCTGAAACTTATTCTGATGCACTTATTATTGGTAGTGACCAAGTTGCAGTTTTAGATGGCAAAGTTTTGGGTAAACCAGGAAATCATAAAAATGCTGTACACCAGCTGACTGCAGCATCTGGAAAAACGGTGAGATTCTTAACCGGTTTAGCTTTGTTAAATAGCAAAACAGGCAATATTCAGTCACTCGTTGAAATATTTGATGTAAGTTTTAAAACACTCACTGACGATCAAATAGAGTTTTACCTACAACAGGAAGAACCTTATCAGTGTGCTGGAAGTTTTAAATCAGAAGGTTTTGGTATTAGTTTGTTTTCTAAACTAATAGGAGATGATCCTAACAGTCTCATAGGATTACCATTGATTCAGCTGATCAGCCTGCTTAAAGTTGAAGGCATTGATGTACTTCAGCCGAATCAATAGTAGAGTATCTATTAATAATTTATGGCGTAACAGGTTCTAATGCAACAGGACCTGGTGGAACATTAGCTAATGCTGCAGCTTGACCGGCAAGTGATTGCATTACTGTAGACATAAGCTTTCTAGCGGCACGTTGACGCATCGTTTTGATCATACCTTCACGCAAATCTGAATTTACATTATTGGTAACAAGAGTCGCTTTCAAATCATCTAAATGTGGCTCACAAGCCGTCAACGTCTTATCAGCAACACTTTCAGCTCTAACGCCTTGTTGATGATATTCAAGTCTGTTTTGCATCATACATTGATTGTATTTCATGATGTGGTCGTACATTTCTGTTTGAGCGGCTTCAGACATATCAGCAGGTGTAATAATGTTAACGTCTTCTGATTCTGAACTTGCCGTTTCTTCAACAACGGCATCACTACTGTCTTCTGTTACCACTTCTTCGACTACAGCAACAACGGGAGCAGTTTCTGTTGCTTGATTGACATAACTGTAACCAGCAATTGCAACAACCACTAGCAATATAACAATAACAAGGTTTTTCATTTTTTCTCCTAAATACAAAATAAGATTGTGGAAGTGCTTATTGGCATCTTTCAAATAAAAATCAACACCACACTGAGCGGAATACTATACACTTCAAATCTTACTTTGAGCATAAATTCGTAGTTTCTCATGGGGATTATGAGTCAATATCCATATTAAACAAGTTATTAAGAGAGATTATTAAAGTAGTATGTCTTTAAATAAAAGCATAGATCCACGCCTAAATGAAATTCATAACTGGCTTAAAAAGGTCTTTAACTCAACAGAATATCAATTAGAATCAGCATCAAGTGATGCTAGCTTTCGACGTTATTTTAGAGTCACGCGCCAAGATGAAACATGGATTTTAATGGATGCCCCCCCTTCTCAGGAAGATACTAGGCCTTTTATTAATATCGCTAGCTTTTTATACAACCACGATGTTAATGTCCCTGACATTAAGGCCCAAGACTCAAAATCTGGATTTTTATTATTATCCGACTTTGGTAATCGAGCTTACCTTGATGAGCTTAAAGCTGACTCAACAGGTTCGCTATATCAAGCAGCCATTGATAGTTTGCTCACAATACAAAAATGTCCCTTAAAGGATGATTTGCCAGTTTATAACCGTGATTTATTACTAAAGGAAATGAATCTATTTCCAGAATGGTTCCTAAATAAGCATTTAGATATCCCCGCCCCTTCTTTCTTACAAAACACCTTTGATCTATTAATAGAGAATGCACTGGAACAACCTCAAGTTTTTGTTCACAGGGATTATCATTCACGTAATTTAATGCATACGGTTCAGAATTCACCCGGTATTATTGACTTCCAAGATGCAGTTATAGGTCCTATTACATATGATCTCGTCTCTCTACTACGTGACTGTTATATATCTTGGCCAGATGACATATTAGTAAAATGGATTGAGTATTATTTCACTCAGGCTCAACAACAAGGACTGTTACGCAACGTTACTTTAGAACAATTTACCCGATGGTTTGATCTAATGGGCTTACAGCGCCACATCAAAGTACTAGGCATATTCTGTAGACTAAAATACCGTGACGATAAAGATAATTATCTAGACGACTTACCTCTAACACTTCATTATGTTCAGAAAATTAGTCGCAAATATCCTGAATTTACTGACTTGAGCAATTTTCTTAGCCAACAAGATAAAATAACAGCCATATTATGAAAGTAATCATCTTATCTGCAGGGCGTGGAGAACGTTTACGTCCGCTCACTGATAAAACACCAAAGCCACTATTACAAGCAGGTGAGTTCCGCTTAATTGAATATACTATTCATTCACTTGTAAAAGCGGGTTTTGACGATATTGTTATCAATACTGCCCATTTAAGCGATCAGTTCCCTGAGCTATTGGGGTGTGGAGATGCTTATAACGCGAGAATTAGTTATTCACCTGAACAAGAAGGCGGCCTAGAAACGGCTGGAGGCATTATCAATGCCCTACCCTTACTGGGTGATGAGCCATTTTTAGTTGTTAATGGAGATATCTGGACTGATTACCCTTTCGAGAAGCTCAGCCAATTTACACTTAAGCCCTCATTATTAGGTCACTTAGTCTTTGTCAGTAATCCTGAACACAATCCTGAAGGTGATTTTTCATTAAGATCTGGATTGGTAAGTATCGATGATGAAGATAAATTAACCTTCAGTGGTATTTCAATTTATCATCCAGCATTTTTTGCCGGCTATAATGTGCAGCGACTTGCGTTAAAACCATTGCTACTTGACGCTATCAAGAATCAGCAGATCAGTGGAGAACATTACCAAGGTCAATGGTCAGATATTGGTACTATAAAACGCTTACAAGCGCTCACAAAGCAACTTAACGGTTAATAAATAAGAACTCTAATAACGCTTTTTGAGCATGTAAACGGTTTTCAGCTTCATCCCAGACAACACTGTCAGGTTTATCCATTACTTCAGCTGATACTTCTTCACCACGGTGTGCAGGTAAACAATGCATAAATAATGCATCTTTATTAGCTAAGGCCATCATAGCTTCATTCACTTGGAAGTCAGCAAAAGCTAGTTCACGTTTTTTCTGCTCTTCTTCTTGCCCCATGCTTGCCCACACATCAGTAACAATCAGATCTGAGTCTTGTACAGCACTTTCTACATCATTAAATAATGTAATGTTGGCATCGGCTTCAGCAACAATATCAGCTCTAGGTTCATAGCCTGCTGGCGTAGCAATGTTTAAATTAAAACCAAATCGATCTGCTGCATTAATGTATGAATGGCACATATTATTACCATCACCTACCCAGGTAACCGTTTTTCCTTCAATTGAACCGCGATGTTCAACATAAGTTTGCATATCAGCCAATAACTGACACGGATGATAATCATCTGTTAAGGCGTTGATAACAGGGACTGATGAATAATCAGCAAAACGTTCAACCATATTATGGTCAAAGGTACGAATCATCACCATATCAACCATACTAGAGATTACACGTGCAGAATCTTCAACAGGCTCACCACGACCTAATTGAGTATCATTAGGTGATAAAAAGATTGCACCCCCACCAAATTGAACCATTCCAGATTCAAAAGAAACTCGAGTACGAGTAGATGATTTATCAAAAATCATTGCTAATACTTTGTTTTTTAATGGCTCATAGATTTCGCCAGCCTTATGCAGTCGCTTTAATTCAATTGCGCGTTGAATTAATTGCTGCAACTCATCAGAAGTAAAATCTTTTAATGTTAAAAAATGTCTCATTACGCTACGCTCTGAACTGATTTAGAAGCAAGAAATTCAATGATCAATTCACTTACAAGTGACACCATTGTATTAGCTTCATCAATATTAATAACTAAAGGAGGCAACAGTCTAATGACTTTATCTGCCGTTACATTTATCAAGATACCTTTTTCTAATGCCTGTTGAACTAATTCAGCACAAGGAATGGTTAATTCAATGCCAAACATAAAGCCAGAAGATCGGATTGTTTTGACCTCATCTTGATCTGCTAAAGCTTGTTTAAAACCATCAACAATATGTGTTGATAGTGAAACAACATTGTCCAATACCTTTTCAGATTCGATTGTATCTAAAACAGTGAGAGCAACGCGACAAGCCAAAGGATTACCGCCAAATGTTGAACCATGGTTGCCTGGCTGCAAGACATCTGTTGCTAAGCCAGATGCTAAACAAGCACCGATAGGCATGCCATTACCTAAGCCTTTGGCTAACATCATGACATCCGGTGTGACACCATCTACCTGTTGGAAAGCAAACCATGTCCCTGTACGTCCAATACCTGTTTGCACTTCATCCAGCATCATTAATAATTGTCGCTGTGTACACATATTACGTACACCTGCGAGGTAATCAGCATCAGGTACTTTTACACCACCCTCACCTTGTACAGGCTCAACCATCACTGCGACAGCTTCAGGCCAATGGCCAAGAGCCATTCTTAACGCATCAAGATCGTTATAGGGAACTCTTACAAAACCTGGAACAAGCGGCTCAAAACCAGCGTGAACTTTTGGATTACCTGTTGCGGTCAGCGTAGCCATTGTTCTACCGTGGAAACTACCATCCATCACGATAATAACCGGTTTATCTATACCTTTAGAGTGACCATACTTTTTGGCGATTTTAATCGCTGTTTCATTTGCTTCTGCACCAGAATTACAGAAAAAAACCTGATCCATACCTGATAGGTTTGTTAATTTCTCAGCGAGTTCTATTTGTAATGGAATTTGATAAATGTTCGACGTATGAATCAACGTACTAGCTTGATCAGCGATTGCTTCAGTAACAGCAGGGTGTGCATGACCTAAATTACACACAGCGATACCACTTAAAGCATCTAAATATTGCTTGCCATCTGTATCCGTTAACCATACGCCTTCACCTTTGGTGAAAGCGACATCAAGACGTCCATATGTTGGCATGACTGCAGTCATGGTACTACTCCGCTAAATCCAAGCCTCTACCAATTTAAAAGGCCTAAAACAAAAAAAGACAGTTTCAAATGAAACTGTCCGATACCCAGACTACTTGGAAATGCATGATTCAGCGAGATAGGAAGCTATTAGATTCAAGGCATAAAACTATAGGACTAGCACTCTAGTTCAAGGTTTTATAACGAAGAAGATGATAGCTTCCTATCTCGCCCATTGGGAGCTCAATAATAAAGCCAGTGCATCGTTACAATAATTGAAAAGGACTAGTCATTTTCTGCTTATTGTGCCTCGCTCTGACTTTATTCTTGAAGCTCTGAAACTTGTATTTCCAAGTAGTCTGGGTATATTTCAAATAACGGAGTATTTTATAACGTTATTTCAATCTAAGCAAAATTTGCTTAGATATCATAGGTATTAAGCTGCAAAATTAGCGGCAACAAATTCCCAATTTACTAATCCCCAGAATGCTTCAACATATTTTGGACGAGCATTACGGAAATCGATGTAATAAGCATGTTCCCATACGTCACACGTTAATAATGGTGTTTGACCAGCAGTTAGCGGGCTACCGGCATTGCTAGTATTAACAATTTCAATACTACCATCTGCATTTTTAACTAACCAAGTCCAACCTGCACCAAAGTTAGTCGCTGCAGAAGTTGAGAATTTAGCTTTAAATTCATCAAAAGAACCAAATGTAGCATCAATCGCAGCGGCAAGATCGCCTGAAACTGAATCTGTTCCGTTTGGAGTTAAACCATTCCAGTAGAACGTGTGATTCCAAATTTGCGCAGCATTATTAAAAATACCACCGCTAGACTTCATGATAATTTCTTCTAAAGACTTGCCTTCAAATTCAGTACCAGGTACTAAATTATTTAAATTAGTCACATAAGTTTGGTGATGTTTACCGTAGTGAAAGCCGATTGTTTCTGCAGAAATCGTTGGCTCTAAAGCATCGTTTGCATATGGTAGTGGTGGCAGTTCGAAAGCCATGGTGGAATCTCCTAAAAAATAATAACCGAGTATTTAACTTGGTCATTCTAGTTGAGCCTTAAAAGCAAAGCAAGTAAGGCGTTATATTTATTCACAAGTTTTCGTTAAAAAGTGACATTAAATCCAAGTCTAAGCCCATAAGAACAGCATCTTCACGCCCTTCTTTGGCAGGGTAATAATCTTTGCGTATCGACATCTCATTAAAACCAGACTGAAGATAGAGTTGTTGAGCTCGTTGATTTGAGCTTCGTACTTCTAAAACTATCAATACAGACGAAATACTATTCGCAAAATCAATTACATGGTTTAATATTTCACGCCCTAAACCTTGTCCTTGTGCACTTGGTTTCACACAAATATTGAGTAAATGTGTTTCATCTACCACTTTTTGGACAAGCGTATACCCCTGTATCTCATTACGATCATCAACAAAAACCCATGCATGATGTTTAGCTTTCATACTATCTTCAAAATTTTTGATTGACCAAGGAAATTGATTGGCTTCTTGTTCAATATTGACGATGCTAAGCAGATCGTCCAGCATCATCTCGCGGTATTTCACTATTGACTTAATGCTTGTTTCGCAAGCTGCAAGTCTTGCCATGCAAGTGCTTTATTTTCTGGACTAGCTAATAATTCAGCCAATGAAAAACTAACAACTGTTAAAATTTGTGAGTTAAGTGTTTGATGTACAGCATCACGACTAACTGTATCACCTAATAAAGATTGCGCTAGTAATTCACCCAATACAATTAATACTTTGCGCTGTGGAGGTACGTTTTGTAGCTGAGCTAATTGATCTGAATCTATTATTGCAACTTGATGTTGCTCAATGCCGATTGCAAATAACATCGCGTGCAATAATTGTCGTCTCTGTTCACTGTAGTTCTGGCCATCAATAAGGACAATCCAGTCACAATTTAAGAGTTGCTCACTTGGCTCTACCTGAACTATTTTCTCGACTACAGGTGTCGGCTGCTCAGGTTCATTAGAACGGAATTCCCAGACAGGAATCCCCATTTCACTGAGTGAGGATAACTGTCTAGGAGTAAGATCCAAAGTAGGTCTATTAAACTTGTGGGTGCGCGCGATCAACAGACACTAAGATTTTATTTAGTGCATTGATATACGCTTTAGCCGATGCAATCACAATGTCCGTATCAGAACCTTGACCACTGACAATGCGACCACCTTTTTCAAGACGAACATTCACTTCACCTTGAGAATCAGTGCCACTGGTAATATTGTTCACTGAATAAAGTTGCAACTCTGTTTTACTTTGTACAAGTTCTTCAATAGCGCGTAATGCCGCATCAACAGGGCCACTGCCTGCTACCTCAACTTGTTTTTCTTCGCTATCTATACATAATGTAACTGATGCAACGGGCGTTTCACCTGTTTCACTACACACTTTTAAAGAAGTTAAACTAATACGTTCGTTATCTAATGTAACCGTATCACTGACTAATGCCTGTAAGTCTTCATCAAATATCTCATGCTTTTTATCAGCTAAGGCTTTGAATTTTCGGAACACTTCATTTAATTCAGCCTCAGTTTCAAACTCTGTCCCTAACTGTTTTAAACGATCTTTAAAGGCATTACGACCAGAATGTTTGCCCATCACCATGCGGTTAGCATTCCAACCGACATCTTCAGCTCGCATAATTTCATAAGTCTCGCGATTTTTTAATACACCATCTTGATGTATACCAGACTCATGTGCGAAAGCATTAGCACCGACAATCGCTTTATTCGGTTGTACGGCAAAACCTGTAATACCTGATACCAAACGTGATGCAGCTAATATTTGTGTGGTATCGATATTAGTATCGCAATCAAACATATCTTGACGAGTCCGAACTGCCATAACAACTTCTTCAATCGCAGCATTACCAGCACGCTCACCTAGGCCATTAATAGTACATTCGACTTGTCGTGCACCATTTAATACTGCAGATAAAGAATTTGCTACTGCTAATCCTAAGTCATTATGACAATGAACAGAAAATATCGCTTTATCTGAATTAGGGATATTTTCACGTAAGTTATAAATCAACTGACCAAATTGGTGTGGCAAGTTATAACCTACGGTATCTGGGATATTTAATGTTGTAGCACCTGCATCAATCACCGCTTCTAAAATACGATATAAAAACTCAGGTTCACTCCGGCCTGCATCTTCAGGTGAAAATTCCACATCATCAGTATAACGACGTGCACGTTTCACTGCTTTGACAGCATTTTCAATGACTTGGTCTGGAGTCATACGAAGTTTCATTTCCATATGAATAGGTGATGTAGCGATAAAGGTATGAATACGTGAAGCATTTGCACCTTTTAAAGCTTCACCAGCTCGATCAATATCATTATCTAATGCACGAGCTAAACCACAAATACGACTATCGCTTACAGCATTCGCTACAGCCTGAACAGATTCAAAATCACCCACACTGGCAATTGGGAATCCGGCTTCGATAATATCGACGTTCATACGCTCTAATGATTTGGCGATGCGAACTTTTTCATCCTTGGTCATTGATGCGCCAGGACTTTGCTCGCCATCTCTCAAGGTTGTATCAAAAATTATTAATTTGTCACTCATTTTCCTGCTCCATTTACGCAGATTTTAAATTTATACCCAATCTTCAAGTAGTTTGGGTATGTAGCTTAAGTATTTATCAGCATTGTTAGCTGACTAGGAACTATTGTTCCTTTAGGTTGCTAAATCTGTTGCCCTAAGGCAGTCGTAGCAGGAGTTGTGAATAAATATCAGACGTGACAATGCTTTGCTGCTCAAAAGAGGCAACTAAGTTTGTAAACTTCGTCTCGTTAATATTCATAGGGCGTAATTTTAGGCTGAAATGAGCGTATTGCCAAGTCTCTTATTTATCTTGCTGACGTTCTGTACGATGTTGGCGTAGTTTTATTAACGTAAGGACAGGTCCAGATAAAGCATAAAGCATGAAGCCACCAAAGAGGACAAGCGGTGGATCACTAGCAATTAAAGCAAAAATAAGGACAAGTATTAACATAACAACAAACGGTACTTTGCCATGTAGATCTAAATCTTTAAAACTATGATATCGCACAGTACTAACCATTAATATTCCGCAGGCAAATGTCAGTGGCATTGCTATTGCCGTCATTAAAGCAGGATCAACGCCATTACTCGTTCCGGCCCACACCCAACCAGCTAAGCAGGCTGCTGCTGCTGGGCTAGGCAACCCTTGAAAATAGCGTTTATCTTCAATGCCAATTTGAGTATTAAATCTAGCTAAACGTAAAGCACCACAGGCAGCATAGATAAATGCCACCATCCAGCCGAACTTACCCATATCTAATAATGACCACAGAAAAATAACTAAGGCTGGCGCTAAACAGAATGACACCATATCAGCAAGACTATCGTATTCTGCTCCAAAATCACTTTGGGTATTTGTCATTCGTGCAATTCGACCATCGAGGCCATCCATAATCATTGCAATAAAAATTGCGATGGCAGCAGACTCAAAATCACCACGAATTGCGGCCACAATCGCATAAAACCCAGCAAAGAGACCTGCGGTCGTGAATAAATTGGGTAATAAATAAATACCGCGACTTCGTTGTTTTTCACTATCCATTATTTAGCAAAATCCTATAAAGATGGTTTGACTGAAGTTATCATAGCAGAAACAAAACGGGGGCTGATATTTTCATATCAGCCCCCGCTCAATTTGCTTTATTGATATTTAGATATTAGTTTTTATCTTTATCAACAATTTTTTGAATCCAAGGCATCATTTCACGCAATTTAGCACCTGTTTTTTCAATTGGATGCTCAGCATTGATATGACGCATTGATGTCATTTCTGGGTAGCCAGTTTGACCTTCAAGGATAAATTGTTTTGCGTATTTACCTTC